>Ga0207665_10000142_pt1 | contig 48305 bp, 32 predicted proteins | sample LARL112metaG_FD_184351 | JGI IMG/M metagenome (GOLD analysis project Ga0207665, IMG submission 184351) | Corn, switchgrass and miscanthus rhizosphere microbial communities from Kellogg Biological Station, Michigan, USA - LAR L11-2 metaG... | ecosystem: Host-associated > Plants > Roots >... | reverse complement strand
TGCTGCGGCCCGAAGGACTCGACGGCGAGATCGAGCGCTTCGAGCTTGGCGATCGATCCGTAGTTGACCGGCATCAACGCCGACTCCGCGCCCGACCGCGCGAGCACCGCGCCGTCCGAGCCGATGGCAGCGAACGCCGCGCGGACCGCGGTACCCGGGAATTCGCTCTCCAGCGCCCCTCCCAGGCCGTCGCGGAAGCGATCGATCGCGGCCACCAGATCGAGGTCGGCCACCTCCAGTGCTAGTAACTCACCGGCCCGCAGGCCGGTGTCGCGCAGCAGCATCACCATCGCGCGGTCGCGCTTGTCCCTCCAGGTGTTGCCCGCGCACGCCTTGATCAGGCGCCGCAGTTCGTCGTCGGACAGTGCGGGCACTGGCTTCTGGTCGAGCTTGGGCGGCTTGATCATCAGGATCGAGTCGGCGTCAATATAGCCCTCGGTGGCGAGCCACTTCGCGAACTGCTTGACCGCCGCCAGCCGCAGTCGCACGGTGGCGGGCTCGGCGTCGGCGAAGGTGGCGAGCCACTCCATCACGGTGGGCTTGGTCAACTCGGTGTGGGCGCCCAGGAACAGATCGGTCCCGATCGAATACGCCCGAATGGTGGCGGGTGATTTGCGCTGCGCCCGCAGTTCGATGAGCCAGGACTCACGCAGTCGGCGCATGTCGAGCCGGTCAGTCTCAGCTAATTTCCCCATAGCCAGTTATCATAGTGTGGGATCGTCATCGTAACCCGGTACAGTCTGTTAACGACTAGTAAAGGCTGGTCATAGCCTATAAATGAATACAAGACTCACAGCTGTTAATTCTCTGTTACGCCAGCACGGTCATTGTGCTAAGTGCGCGCTCAAGGTGGTTGCCGATGACTGTTCTCACTGCTGTCACACAGTCAGCAAACCACCTCAAAAACCGTATCCCCATCGTCGGCCTCGGCCTGAACGTGACGAACATCGGCGACGAGCCACGAAATTGCTTCGGGCAGAACCAAAAAGTCAGGGAATGGCGTCACCATCGATTCGATCCGCAATCGTTACGTTGACAGCCCTACGGCGCGGCGCGAGAGTGGAGACATGGCAGATCAGCGGTCGATCTGGGGCGAGCGGACCGTCCTCGACCGAATCAGTGGCGCCGTCTACGACTACGGGGTGGAACGCGAATGGTTTGCCAGGCCCGCCGGACTCGCGTTGTGGGGGACTGACACCCGCGTGCTTTACGACAGTATCGGTCTCATCGGGGACCTGCCCGACGGCTCGGCGGTCCTCGACGTCCCGTGCGGCGGTGGGTTGGCATTGCGCGGCCTGCGCTCCGACCAGCACGTGCGCTACGTCGCCGCCGATATCTCGACTTACATGCTCACCCGCGCCCGCCGGCGGGCCGCCGACCTCGGCCGGTACGACATCGAATTCACCGAGGCCGACATCGAGCGGATGCCGTTCGACGACAAGGCGTTCGACCTGTGCGTGTCCTTCAACGGCTTGCACTGTCTTCCTGACCCGGCCGCCGCTGTCCGCGAGATCGCCCGTTGCCTCAAGCCGGGCGGCCGGCTGGTCGGCGACTCGCTTGTACGCGGCGCCGGGTTGCGTCAGGATCTGGGCATCCGCGCCTTTCGCCGCGCAGGTCACTTCGGCGTCTGCGGCACGCTCGACGAGCTACGCCGCTGGCTCACCGATGCCGGACTGACAGTCGATCGCCTCCAACCCTCCGGCGCCGTAGCACATTTCACCGCGACCGCCGCGCGCTGACGGTTGTAAGTGCTTGCGCCATCATCGTTTCGAAGGTCAGGCAGGATCCAGCATCTGAGGCTCGCTATCCGGTGGCGCTCTCGTACGTCTGGCGGGTTTCCAACCGAACGTAGTTCACCAGCATCTCGTCAGCGTCCACGGGTTTGTATCCAGTGGACTCGATTTTCGCCAGGTCCAGAACACTGCTGGCCGGGCGCGGCGCAACAGGGCCTGCAGCCGTGCCGAAGTACACGGCGGTGGAAACTCCGGTCACCCGATTCGGATCGTGGCCAGCCAGAGAAAATGTCCGTTGCGCCACGTCCGCCCATGAACTAACCGACCCGGCACCACTCACGTTGTACGTTCCGTACGGCGCGCGCGTCTGCGTGAGGTGCCGGATCGCTCGGGCGAGTTCCGAGGTGAATGTCAAGCGTCCAAACTGGTCGTTGACCACGGACGGGTCAACCCCTCTGGCGGCGAGAGACAACATGGTGCGCACGAAATTGCGCCCGTCGCCGATCACCCACGACGTGCGCACGATGTAGTGACGCGGCAAGGTGGCCACGATCTGATCACCGGCAGCCTTCGTCTGTCCGTATACGCCGAGCGGGGCCACGGCGTCGCCCTCGCGGTAAGGCCGCGTTGCGGTGCCGTCGAACACATAGTCACTGGAAATGTGCACAAGGGTGATGCCGTGGTCGGCCGCGACGCGCGTCAGCGCGGCGACACCGGTGACGTTGGTGGCCCACGCCGCAACACGCCCTTCCGCAGTCTCAGCCGCGTCGACAGCTGTGTAGGCCGCGGCATTGATGATCGTGTCGTAACCCCGCCAGGGGCGCACCGAACCAAGATCACCGGAGGCGAGATCGAGATCGGCGCGTTCGGCGAACTCGACGTGAGGCGCGTCAGCGTACGCCTCGCGCAAAGCGTGGCCCAGTTGCCCGCCGGCGCCGAGGACCAAGGTCTTGCGCGGCGGAACAGGGACGAGCTGGGCCAGGCCGGCCTGGGCGCGGTCCTTCGCCGACAGTTCGGCCTTCTCGAGCGGAATCGGCCAGTTGATGGCGAGGGTTTCGTCGGCAGGGTTCACCGATGGGTAGTGGGCGTCAGGTGAGTAGTGATCGTTGACGAGGTAGGTGTAGACGGTATTCGGCTCGAGCGTCTGAAATGAGTTTCCAACTCCGCGAGGCACAAAGACCGCACGCGATGGATCGAGCTCGATGGTGAACACAGTCCCAAACGTTGGGCCGGAACGCATGTCGACCCACGCTCCGAATATCCGTCCGTTCGCCACCGAGACGAACTTGTCCCAGGGTTCGGCGTGGATACCGCGCGTGGTGCCCGCTGATTCGTTGAAGGAGATGTTGTTTTGTACCGGCCCGAAGTCCGGCATTCCGGCGGCCACCATTTTCGCGCGCTGCCAGGTCTCCTTGAACCACCCGCGGCTGTCACCGTGAACGGGCAGCTCCCACACCGTCAGCCCCGGAATAGGCGTGGCTATGGCGTGCAACGTCTTGCCGAGTTCCGTCATCGCTTGCGCTCCTCCGTCATTGCCCGAGTCGGGCGTAGAACGCTTCTGTGGCGTCTTTAGCCGGCGCCCACCAGTCCTCGTGGTCGCGATACCACTCGATAGTCACCGACAGGCCCTGCTCGAAGTCACGATACCGAGGCCGCCACCCGAGTTCGGTGCACAGTTTCGTAGCGTCGATTGCATAGCGCAGATCGTGACCAGTGCGGTCCGTGACGTTGTCGTATGCATCAGCATCCTGACCCATCATGGTCAGGATCAATTCGACGACGGTCTTGTTATCCTTTTCGCCGTCGGCGCCGACGAGGTATGTCTCTCCGATCCGGCCTTGCTCGAAGATCTGCAGCACCGCCGACGAATGATCATCGGCGTGGATCCAGTCGCGCACATTACGACCCTCGCCGTACAGTTTCGGACGAATACCCCACAGAATGTTTGTGATCTGTCGTGGAATGAACTTTTCGACATGCTGGTATGGACCGTAGTTGTTGGAGCAATTCGAAATCGTTGCTGCAATTCCATAAGATCGGATCCACGCTCGCACCAACAGGTCGCTGCCAGCCTTTGTCGAGGAGTACGGTGAAGACGGGTTGTACGGACTGGATTCGGTGAACCTGCACGGATCTTCCAGCGCCAAGTCACCGTATACCTCGTCAGTGGAGACATGGTGAAATCGGATATTGTGCTTCCGGACTGCCTCGAGAAGAGTAAACGTTCCTATCACGTTGGTGTGCAAGAATGGCTGCGGGTAATCAAGTGAGTTGTCGTTGTGTGTTTCTGCGGCATAGTGCACGACCCCATCGGCAGATGCCACCAATTCGTCGACAAGTTCGGCGTTAGCGACATCGCCATGGACGAAGTTCACCCGTCTCTCGGGCAGGCCAGACAGCGACGCGCGGTTGCCGGCGTAGGTGAGTTTGTCCAGCACCGTGACGTGATGGTCGGTGTGATTGACCACGTAATGCACGAAGTTGGATCCGATGAAACCGGCACCTCCGGTCACGAGAAGCCGAGCCACTAGCTACCCCTTTCGAGCAGATCCAGCAGGTACGCGCCGTAGCCTGACTTGACCAGCGTCGCGGCACGTATACGCAGCTCGTCATCCGTGAGAAAGCCCTGCCGCCAAGCGATTTCCTCGGGCACCCCGATCTTCAAACCGGTCCGTCGTTCCATCGTGCGCACGTAGTCGGCGGCGTCGGTCATCTGGTCGAAAGTCCCGGTGTCCAGCCACGCGGTCCCACGTGGCAGCACCTGCACGCGCAATCGGCCCTGCTGCAGGTAGGCGCAGTTGACATCGGTGATCTCGTACTCTCCACGCGCACTAGGGGTAAGGTCCCGCGCGATCGCCACTACGTCGTTGTCGTAAAAGTACAGCCCCGGTACCGCGTAGTTGCTCTTTGGGGCTTTTGGTTTCTCTTCCAGGGACACCACCACTCCGCTGGCATCGAATTCCACCACCCCGTATGCGGAGGGCTCTGCCACCCAGTAAGCGAAGATCGCGCCACCGTCGACATCAGCGAAGCACCTGAGCTGGGTACCTACGCCCGGCCCGTACAACAGATTGTCACCCAGCACCAGTGCGACCCTGTCGGTCCCTATGAACCCAGAGCCGATGGTGAACGCCTGCGCCAGCCCGTCCGGCGATGGCTGTTGGGCGAACGTGATCGATACTCCGAACCGCGATCCGTCGCCCAGCAGCCGCTCGAAACTGTGCGCGTCGTGCGGCGTCGTGATCACCAAGATGTCACGGATACCCGCCAGCATCAGCGTTGACAGCGGGTAATACACCATCGGCTTGTCGTACACGGGGATCAGCTGTTTGGAAACTCCAAGCGTGATCGGGTGGAGGCGCGTACCCGACCCCCCCGCCAAGATGATTCCCCTCATCGCGCGATCGTGGCCGGTCTATTGGGCCCGCACGACCGCTCGACGACTCGAACACCCATTCCACGCGTTTCATAGATCCGGAGATCGTCGACCCAGAAAGCGCCCTCAAACAGAATCAGGACACCGCGGTCATCTCTTGTCGTGGAAAGGATTTCGACTTCGGTTCGGGTTCGCGTGTTGGTCGGCAACACTTGGCCGCGTAACTTCCAGCTGAACGGCTGGCCCACAGCGACGGGTTCGAACTCGAATCCGTCGCCGTCTGCCAATCCCGAGAGCCGAGCCGCCGCGCGAGCCGCCTGTTGTATGGCCTCCAGGCCCAGGGAACCGGGCTGCACCGGATCTTGGAAGAAATGGGCCTTGAAGAACCACGCCTCGGGATCAACGTCGGCCTCCGCGACGAGCCGTCCCAGACCGCCTGCCCCCCCGCCGGGCCAGAAGTGCACTCGATCGATCAACTGCAGTTTTCCCCGTCCAAGCCACGGGGCACCGGACAATCCATCGGCTTGGTAAGGCAGGGAAACCGGCGCCGCCGCTGAGAGGCCCGCCACCACTTCGGGCCCCGCGGGCAGGCCGACTTGGGTTTCGAGTGCAGCTGGACTAAAGAATCCGAACGCCGGCTTCATCGACATGACGAGGTCGTCGCCTTGCGTGCAGACGACGTCGAAAAAGACGATTGTCGACCAGCCGGACTCTACGAACCGTTCCAGGCGCGATGTCACCCGCAGCACCCCGACACCCGCCTTCTTGTGCAGCACGACCTCAGCGCCGTCAAGATTGCGGAATATCACATCGTCGGCGCGATTGGCGGCGAATCCCATGTAGGAACCAAGCCAGCCACAGGGCTGCAGCAAAATTTCGATCAGTGCCGACAACGGGACAGCCGCAGAATTAGCGTCCGCGAAATACCACGCGTCTGCGGGGACGTCGTATTCCGTGACGGCCGCACCGCCTTTAACCGGCGTCCCCGGCGCGCCGTCGACGCTGACGATGCGCGAAACGAAATGGTACGGCTCCCCGGGAAAGCGTGGCGCGCGACGTGCGCCGTCGAATGGGGCGTACAGAACGCCAAACGCATCGGAAAGCCTGCCACGCGCGCTGGCCAGCAGCGCGCCGCGATCGCAGCGCACGTCGCGCGAGTTCCCGACGGTTCGCGCCGGCCCAGGCACCTCCGACGGCACCGGCCAATCCGGGACAAGGCGCAACCCGAAGCGTCGGCAATGGAACACCCTGAAACCGTCACTGCGACATAACAGCGCCGCAAAGACCGTCGGCGTTGGTCCGTCGATGATCTCTTCGACGAACACCTCGTAATCGAGGATGTGGGCTGAGTCCGGTGTCACTTGCCCTCGACAGACGAAGCGCGCCGTCTCATCCGGCACCGGTTCGAACCGCCAGCCGTCGCGGTCGATAGTGAAGCCGTACGCAGCCATGGTGAAAGACAATGCCTGGGTAGCCGCGTCTGCCATCAACGTCCCAGGCATGCAGGGATCGTTCTTGAAGTGCCCGTCGTAGAACCAGGCGTTCTGCGCAACGACCGCCGTGGCGCGAAGGTAACCCCGACCCCACGGACCACCCTCGGGATCGAACGCAACGACCTCGTCGATCAGCCGCAGCTTCCCGCCCGGAATCGCCGGAGTGCGCACGTGCGGAGCCGCCATTTCAAAGCCGCTCCCAAAGCACGAGAACGCGCGTCCCTGAGAGAACGCGTCGACGTCCCCGCGGTCGAACGAACGCTTTTGCGTTACACAGGGCGGCTCGTCTCGCCGTGCGCCGTCGCGCGGGGCGTCCGCAGCAGCCTCCCACAACACACCGTCCGACTGGCTCAGTTCCTCGTCGGAGAAGAACCCGGCCTGCCCGTTTCGCACCGAGATCATCAGCCGATCGTCGATATAGCAGTCGTAGTGGAAGAAGAACAGCCGCGTTGCACCAGTTTTCGCGTGGCCGTCGATGTGGATGTCGTAGCGCAGCGTTTCGCCGCCTCGCGGCAGTTCGCCCATGAACTTCAGATCACAGCCGAGCAGGCGGTAAACGCGCTCGCTGCGATTGGTGAAATCGGCTCCCAGCCACGACGCGAGCAGCAGGTCGGCTTGGCCGGACTCGATCACAACGCCCGGCGACATCCGGCCGGCGTGCATGTACCAGGCGTCCGGGCTTACATCAGTCTCCGTGACGATCCGACCCGTGCCCATCGAACCGGGTTCCCCGTCAATGCTCATCACGCGATCGGCCAAAAGCAGCGGCGGTTGCGGCATGCGCACCAGGCGCGGGTATTGGTCCAGCTCGGCAAACAGCGGCCCGAATACCTCCGAAATGTTCCCTCCGGCAAGGGTTTCGAGTTGGGCGCGGGTATATAGCGGCGGTTGCGTCACCGGCGTCACCGGCGCGGCCGTGCTCGGCGGATCCGCAGGCGGCAGTGGCCTCGACCGTTGCGTCACCGGCGTCACCGCCGCGGGAGCGCTCGGCGGATCCGCAGGGAGCTGCCTCTGCCGACCCGTTGCCGCCGCGAAAAGCGCACCACGCGCTTTCAAGAAAGACGCGTGCGCCTGCGCCTGTCGCTCGACGAACACCGCATGAGCCTCGCTCACCGACGCAACCAGATTCAGCGCAGCGGCCGTCTTGTCGCTGACTGCAGCGACCGCCTTGTGGCTGATTACGCCCGGGCCTGTTTCGCTTTCGGTGAGAACGTGTTGCGTGAGGACGAGCGGTGCGGGATAGGGCGGCGCCGGTGGCATGTGTTGAAAACTTCCAGCGTCCAACCCCGGCATCGGAACGGGCGCATTCCTGGACGCCTCGGGTGTTGAGACGATGTCCGGTCGGTGGGCGGCCAGCGTCAGCTTGCGGGCGTTGTCCGACGACAGAGGGACAACTTGCTCGCGCAGCTGTTGCATGCGCGCATCGAAAGCTTCGATGCGGACCGGCAGCCCGTGGACCCAAAGCTTGGCCACGGTTTCGGCGAGCGCGCGAATCCCCCGCCGTTCCTGGGCGTCCAGCGCCACCGCCACATGCGGGCGATCACCAAGGATCTTCGGAATCGCCCCGGTCAGAATGCCGCGAGGCCCGTGCTCGACGAAAACGCGAACGCCGTCCTCCCACGCTCGGAGCACCGTCGCGGGAAAGTCGATCGGCTCAAGTGCTTGCTGCGTGATCGCTTCGGCTGCCGCGTCCCGCGTCGGCGTATACGCACGGTTGCCGGCGTTGGTGTAAAAACGCACGCCCGGCACGGGCACACCATAGGTTTCCCGGGTGTGGATGCGCCGCCACGCGTCAGCGAACGGTGTCATCGCGCGGCAGTGGACGACCATGTCGAGACCCAGTGGCATCGCACGTGCGCCGTCAATCGCGTCGATCACGCGTCGGCACGCCGCGGGATCTCCGCCGATCACACAGTCGTCGGGTGCCTGGACGATGGTCATATAGGCGCGTGGTTCCGCGGCCAGAGCTTCTTCGACCGACGATCGGGGCGCAGTGACGCGCCAGCACTCCCAAGGCGACGGTTCGTGATCCCCCAGGCCCCATTCCGACGCCGCCACTCGACAGCTGCCGGTGAGCTGTTCGCCGTAGAAGCCCGAAGCCTCCATCTCGTCGAGCATTGCCTCGAGGTCGCGCCAGACCCCGAAAGCCAACAAGGCGTTCGTCTCGCCCGACGAAAGGCCTACGGCCGCACTTGGAGTGAGGCCGAGAACCGTGCGAGAAAACTCTGCATGCACCTGACAGACCAGCACACCGCCGGTGAGTTGCGCGCGCGGATCTAGCGTTGCAATGCCGGCACCGTACAGTGCGCGCGCCAGGTCGCTGAGGCCGGAAAAACGCGGGGCTAGCGCGTCGCCGATCTCCGGCCACGCCAGCAACAGATCGCGCCCCGCGCCCGGATAGGTCGCCGCTGCTCCGGTGAACACGAAGGCCAGTTCTCCGGCGATCGGGGCGTCGGTGAACGCGACCCCAATGCCCGCAGGCGTCTCGCCGCGATCCAGCCGCCGCACTGCCTCACGCCGGAGTGCCTCCAACGTGGACTCGCCGTCAGCCACCAAAGAGCAACGCACAGGCCCGTTTCCACCCGGTTCGCGGCGCGCCAGGCGGTCCTGCAGATCGCCCCTGCCATCGCCTGCGTAGCGTTCCGAGACGGGAACGGTCCCGACGGCCAAGGGCTCGGGTGATCCGGCGGCCGCAGACACGGTGATACCGTCGGCGCGGCCTCCTATCGACTCGAGCCATATTGCCGCGCGCTTGCCGCCCGGCGCCGGCTGCGCCCCGCTTTGATCCACTCGAACCCGCGCGCGCAGCGCCGCCGCGCGCGCCGCGACTTCGGTGGCGGCGCTCGCCGCATGCGTGCGGCCGAACCGTCCCGCGGCGAAGTTCGCATCCGCCACGGCTTCCACGCCCTCGGTATCGACGACGGCGATGATCTCTTCGCCTGCGGCCTCTGCATCTACGCGCCGTTTGAGAACGAACGCCACCGCCGCGTCACCGTGCGGCCCACTTTCACCGGCCGCAAGAGCATCCGACGCCCGGGCATGTACCGGCTCGCAGCACATGTCGACGGCACCGGCGACGACAGTGTCGAGTTCTCCGCGGCGCAGTGCGCGCACGCCGATCCGCAGCGCGGCGATCCCGGAGAGTTCCTCACTGGACACGGTGAAGCCGAACCCGCGAAAGTCTCGTTGCGCGTGGATGCGGTTGGCCGGGATGTTCGGCATGGTTCCCACCACGCGGTCGGCGGTCAGCCGCGGGGCGGCGTCATCGTTGGCGGCCAGCCATTCGTCGTCGTCGGCATGCTGCACCCGCAACCGATGACGCACGATGGTGGCGTCGCACCCCATGCCGACGACTACCCCGGTCCGCTCCGAGTCGGTGCTGACGTGCTCGAGCGCCTGAGCGGCGGCGGCCAGCATCGCTGTCTGCTGACTGAGGCTGGCCTTGAGCTCGCTGGGCGGACAACCAAGCCCCGCTAGATCGAGTTCAACCGTATGGAGCGGGGTGGGTTCCGCCGGGGGACCAAGCGCACGACGACGAAACGACCCGACGTCGCGCGCATCGCCCGTCACCACACCCATACCGCAGATGACGACGTCGCCCGAGGGCCGCGGGTGTCGCGTCGTCGGACGGCTTGGGCCCACGTAATTCTGGACGATCAGGTGCGCGTTGTTGCCCCCGAACCCGAAGTTACTGACCGCCGCACGTTTGATCGTCCCGTCCCATGGCGTCGACGTGGTCGACAGGGTAAAGGGCGTCTCCTTCAGCGTCGTCGTCGGCTTGTCGCACAGTGTCGGCGGAGTCACGGACGCCTGCATCGCGGACAGCACATTCACCAGGCTTGCCGCGCCCGACACGGTGATGGTGTGACCCAGATTGCCCTTCAGCGCACCCAACATCAGCGGCACTTCGCCGTACGCGGCGAGCATGCTTTCGAGCTCCGTCGCGTCGCCGAGCGTTGTACCCGTGGCGTGACAGTCCACGAAGTCGATGTCCGCAGGTGCCAGACCCGCCTGCTCCAACGCTGCCGTCATGGCCCGGTTCTGGCCGGCTACGGCGGGTGCCAGAAGGCCGCTCTGACGCCCATCGTTGGAGAGCCCAATCCCCGCGATCACGCCGAGGATTCGATCCCCTGAGCGCTCGGCGTCCTCGAGGCGCTTCAGCGCGACCAGAGCTGCGCCTTGTGCTGGGACGAGTCCGTCGGCCTCGGCGTGAAACGGACGAGACCGGCCCGACGGGCTAAGTGCTTGGAGTGCAGTGAAACCGAGATGCAAGAACAGATCGTCGGCGCCATTGACACCGCCGGCGAGCATCACGTCGGCCTCACCGTCCTGCAAGGCGTCGCAGGCCAGCTTGATCGCGTAGAGCGACGACGCGCACGCCGCGTCGAGCGCGAAGGCCGGTCCGGTCATCTGCATCGCCTCAGCGACGAGGTGCACCGGCAGTCCCGAAGAAAAACGGTTGCGCGGATCAACTTCGCCGTCGTCGTTCCACACGCTTTCCACGTACGCGGCGCCCAGGCTCGTCGGGTAGGACAGATTGCCGACGATCAGCCCCGTCCGCGACTCCGCGAGCGGGCCGGCCAGCGCCTGCTGCACGCAATGGGCGAGCCAATGGACGATCGGGTCAAGCCGCGCGAAATCAGTGATTTTCGAGGCGATGTGGGCCAGTAACGGCGCGTCGCGCACGTAGCCTCCGATCGCCGACGCAACCCGCAAACCCGGTTCTCTGCTGTCGAGCAGCGTCTGGGGAGCCACCCCACGCCAGTGATCGCTCGGGGTGGGAGAAAGAAGGCAGCGCCCGCTGAGAGCCGCTTCGAACAACGCTTCCGGGGTGCTCGCACCGGGCAGGACGCAGCTACGTCCGACAATCGCGACCGGCTCGAAACCGCTCACGCCGACGCATCCGCCGTGGGGCCTGCAGCGTAAAACTCCACGCCCTCCAGCGCTGCGACTCGCGCGCCGTCCATGGTTTCGAACGTGACGTCGTAGTCGACGCGTTTGTCATTGATGGGACGCGCGGCGAAACGACAACGCACGACGGCGTTTTCGGGGAACGGGCGGTTGAGCACAACCCTTCCGATGCGTTGCGGCAGCATGAGAGAGCGCCCAAGCGCACTCGCCCACAGCAGGCCCAACTGCAGCCCACCATCCACAATGGCAGGATCGATCGCCCAGTCGCTTTCCGGCCACCCAAGATAGTGCAGGCCCTTGAGGCTCCCTGTGCCACCGGCGGATCCGAAGCCATCCAGATTCTCGATGGCGGCGAAACGCGGCCCGTGGAACAGGTAATCCGCGTACGCGTCGTCAATACTCATCGGCCAGGGCGACCCGGACATCTCCGGAACCGACACGTTCGGGGACGCATCGGGTTCCGTATCCAAGATGGCGCGATACCGTGGGCGGCCCTCACGGTCACAGATGGTCACGGTGTACGACGAGCCCGTCGGATCGAAAGCGAGCGTGAGAGCCTGCTTCTCGCTTGCCGCGAACGTGACCCCCGACAGCACCTGAAAGTCGCGTACGACAGGGCATGCCTCCGCGACCAGACCGCGTGCCGCGCGCAGCACGGCGTCGAGCACGATCACCACCGGCACCACGACACGGCCGCGGACCTGATGATCTTCGAGCACCGGCAGGTTTTCGGTCGACACGTCCCATTCCAGGCTCGTCGCCCGGAGGCGACCCTCCGCAGGCGCTGCGACGACGACCGCGGGCGCCGATGAACGACACAACGCCTGCTCTGCGAAGAACTCCGCGCCTTCGTCGATCGGGATGAGGCCCACCCCGGCGTCCAAGAACCGGCTCCTCAGCGTTGCATCGACCATCCCGCCGTCCCACGGGCCCCAGCCGAATGCGCGCACTACGCACGCGCTGCCTCGGCGCGCAGCCTCCCGCGCCGCGATGGTCTCCAGCGTCGCGTTGGCGGCGGCGTAAGCGGATTGCCCGGCATTGCCTGCCCGCGCCGCGATAGAGGAGAACAACGAGATGAACCGCAAATCGTCGGACGACGTCGCATCCAGAAGTGCCTCCGCGCCAACCAATTTCGTGCTGAACACCCTGACGAACTGGTCATCGTCGAGGTCTTCCAACCGTTTGTCGGCAAGCACGCCCGCACCGTGGACAACACCGACGATCGGCCCGAAGGTTTGCCGCACCTCGTCGAGGACCTTGCGTAGCTCTGCCCGATCCGTGATATCGGTGGTGAAGTATCTGGCCGCTGTGCCCTGCTGCTGCGCGGCCGAGAGTGTGGCGCGGACTTCCCGCTCGGCGATCAGGCGCTCCGCCTGCGCGCGCGCCTGCGGCAAGCCGATGGTCTCTCCGCGGGCATGTGCGGACGCCACCAGTGCCGTGGCGATCTCTGCGACGGTTGTGCCGGAAGGCTCCTCCGGCGACGCCTCACGAAGTGTTGTGCGGCCAAGAAGCGCCAGCCGCAGGCCGTGGCGAGCCGCCAGCGCCAGAGCCGACTCTGCCGTCACACCGCGTGCGCCGCCGGTGACCACGACGACACCGCCCTGGGCAACGCTGATCGTCTCTCCCGCGGGCGAGGCTTCGACATCATCGACAACAACCAGCCGTGCGCCGTCGTCGCGCAATGCGACCTCAACGCCGCTGCCGCCCTCGACCAGCTCCACCGCCAACCGTTCCGCATCAAGGCTTTCGATGTCGATCGCCCGCACCGAGGCGTTGGGCCACTCCCACGCGGCGGTCTTCACGAGGCTCGCCACCCCGACTGGCACGTCCGCTCCGGCGAAACCAGCGCCCGTCGACTGCACGGTGACGAAGAGTCGTGACTCCGCGCTGCTCTTGGCTACGCTGCGCGCCGAGTGGAATGCACGCACGTGCATCTGTACGCACTCCTCCGGCGAGCGAGCCGCCGCCAGAGCGGCAAGACAGATGACGGCGCCTGCTTCGTCCGGCACGTCGTCGACGGCCCGGGCCTTGATCCCGTGGGTTGTCATCACGCGCTCGAGAGCGTCTGCGAAGACCGGGTCTTCGCGCGTGATGAAGACCTCGCCGTCGCGCAGGCCCGCCATCGCAAACCCGGTTGGCGGCACCGGCCGAAACGCCGTCTCGGTGCAGCACAGGACGGCGGAAGGCGAAGATGATGGAGCCGAATGCTGTACTCCCACAAGATGTTCGGTGCGGTCATCAGAAGTCAGGCCACTGACCGAATCGACCACGTCCTGCAGCGTCCGCAACCCCGCCAACTCCGACGCCGGAATCGACGGCGCACCAGGGAACCGAGCCTGCAACGCAGCCAGGATCTCCACCTGCTTGATCGAATCGATCCCGAGCTCGGCCTCCATCTCCATACCCAGCCCAAGCATGTCGGCCGGATAACCCGTCTTCTCCGACACGATCGCCAACACCACATCCCCCGCCGACTCCGACGGCCGATGATCGGAGACCGGCGCAAGGACCTGTTGTGGCAGGGGGCGCGGCGCCGGAGTCGCGACCGCCTCCGGCGCCTGCTGGAGCGAGCTCACCGTCACATCCAGCACCGCGTTCGGGGTCGACATGGGCGCCTGCGCGACGGTGGCATGATCGCCAACGATCTGCGCCATCATCTGCGCGGACACGTCCAGGAACGCTTGGTGACTTTGCGTCATCACGTCGAGATAGTGTTGGTGCTGCTCCGCGGTCTCCTTCTGGATGCGATCGATGACACTCCATGCATCCGTGGAAAGTGGCGCGTCGACGCGCTGAACTGCTGGGGTCAACTGGGGTCCTTCAGCAACTGGCGACGGCGCGTCCGGCAACGTCATTCGCGCGCGCTTCAGCGTGATCGACGTTTTCCCGTCCGCCGGCGGATACGGTTTTCCAAGGTTCGCTCCTCCCACCAAGACGGCGTGAGCCGGTGCTGCAACGTGCTTCGCCGGCGCGTCGTAGTGGTCGAACAGGGATACGAGGTCGAGCGCCACACCGTCGGCGGCCAAAGCCGCCAGCCCGCGGTGCCAGCCGCGCAAACCGCCGGCCTTCGGATCGTCAAGGGCCACAGCGATATGCGGAGTCGCGTCGAGGATCTGACCGACAAGTCCGGTCAGGACCCGGCCCGGCCCAACCTCGATGAACCGCGTGACCCCGTCGCGGGCCATCGCTTCGATCATCTCGCGGAACTTCACGGGCTGCCGCACCTGATCGGCGAGTTGATCTGCCACCTGCTCGCCATACGGTTGCGCCGTCGCGTTCGCATAAACCGGGAAACCCGCCTGCCCGAGCTTCAGCGTCTTAAGGTATGTCGCCAACGGCTCGGAACTCGCGGCCACGATGGATGAGTGGAACGCCGACGCCACCGGTAGACGCCGCGACGTCCAACCCGCCGACTTCGCGGCGGCTTCCGCCCACGCGATGTCGGACGCATGTCCTGCCAGCACCACCTGCTGAGGTGCATTGTCATTGGCCATCACCAGCGATCCCGCTGACTGCGGTTGCGAATCGAGCAGCGCCCGCACGTCCTCGGCACTGGCGGCGATCGCCAGCATTGCGCCATCCTTGCCGCGTCCCGCTTCGGCCATCAGAACACCACGGGTGCGCGCTGTTTCGACGAGTCGCTCCATCGGGATGACGCCCGCCGCCGCGAGGGCGGTGACCTCTCCGAAGCTATGACCGGCCGCAGCATCGGCGGTCACACCAAGCACGTCGAGTAGCGCAAGCTGCGCAAGGCTTGTGGTCGCGATGGCTGGCTGGGCATTCGCCATCGCGGTGAGCTCGGCCTTCTGTGCATCAAGTGAGGACGCGTCGAATCCCGGCTCCGGGAACACAACACCGTGAAGGTCTGCGAGATCACCATCGAGCCCATCCCAGACCGCGAGGGCCTCGGGAAAGTCGAGTGCGAGATCGGCGCCCATCCCGACGTACTGGCTCCCCTGGCCGGGGAAGAGGAACGCCGTCTTGCCTTCGCGTGCCTGTCCGAAACCCATCGCGATGTTGGGGTCCTTGAGCTGGGCCCCAGCGCCTTCGGCGAGCGCCTTACGCAGCCGCTCAGCCAGTGTATCGAGCGATTTGGTATCCGCCGCGACCAGACCTGCGCGCGCCGCCCGCGACGCATCGAACTCGCCCGCAGATTCGAACGCGATTCTCGCAAGGCTCTCTCCGGCACGCACGGCGGCGACGATCTCCGCGGCCCGCTTCTCGAGACCGGCTTCGCTGCTGGCGCTCAGCACCACGAGTTCGGTGGGCAGGATCCGCAGCCGCTTCGCGCGCTGCTCGCCGCGGTACTCCTCCAGCGTCACGTGGAAGTTGCTGCCCCCGAAACCGAACGAGCTGACCGAAGCGCGCCGCGGCCGATCGCCTGTTCGCACCCATGGACGGGTCTGCGCATTGATGTAGAAGGGCGTTTCGGCCAGCCCCAGCGCCGGATTCGGGCGCTCCACCTTCAATGTGCTGGGCAGTGTCGAATGTTGAAGTGCAAGCACGGCTTTGATGAGTCCGGCGGCACCCGCCGCCGCCTTGGTGTGGCCGATCTGGGACTTCACCGAGCCGATTGCGCATCGTGAGTCGACATCGGTGAAGACCGACTTGAGGGCGGCGAACTCGGCAACGTCGCCGGCCTTGGTCGCTGTGCCATGCGCTTCGAGAAGTCCGACGGTCGAAGGCTCGTAGCCGGCACGTTCGTAGGCGCGGCGCAGAGCCTTGGCTTGCCCTTCAGACCGTGGCGCGTAGACGCTGGATGCCCGCCCGTCGGAGGAGGAGCCGAGGCCGCGAATGACCGCATGGATCTCATCCCCGTCACGCTCGGCGTCGCTGAGGCGCTTGAGGGCCAGCATGCCGACGCCCTCGCCGATGATGGTCCCGTCTGCGGCATCCGAGAAGGGCCGACAGTCACCCGTCTGCGAAAACGCCGGCGTCTTGGAAAAGCACATGTACATCATCACGTCGTTCAGAGCGTCGACTCCGCCCGTCAGCACCAGATCGGATTCGTAAAGATAGAGCCTGTGCAGCGCCACCTGCAGCGCCGAAAGCGAACTCGCGCAGGCGGCATCGGTGACGAAGTTGCTGCCGCCGAGATTGAGACGGTTGGCGACGCGTCCGGCGACGACATTGCCGAGGAGACCAGGAAAAGTGCTCTCCACCCACGGCGGGTAGTGATCGGCGATGTCGCGACAGATCTCCTCCGCCTCGTCATCCGGCAAGCCGTTTTCCAGCATCGCCTTACGCCAGATCGGCCGCTGTAGCCGCGCACTCATCTGGACGACGAGTTCGGTCGTCGAGGCGACCCCGAGCACCACGTCCACCCGGTCGAGGTCGACTTCCGCGCCGCCGCGCGTCGCCTTGTCAAGGACCTGTTTGGCCGCGATGAGTGCGAGTATCTGCGCGGAATCCGTCGCCGGTAACGCGTTGGGCGGCAGTCCGAATTGGACCGGATCGAAGTGCACAGGGTCGATGAAGCCGCCGCGTTTGCAGTACGTCCTGTCCACCGCCTTGGGATCAGGATCGAAATAGTCCTCGATCAGCCAGTGCGAGGGCGGCACGTCGCTGATGGCGTCACGACTGCCGGTCAGGGTGCGCCAATAGCCCTCGAGCCCTGGCTCCCCTGGATAAATGGCGGTCATGGCGACAACGGCGACTGGGGTCGCGGCGGCCTGCTGCTTCTTGTCGGTCACTGAAACCTATTATCGGAGTGGACGTGTTATCCGAGGGGACGTGGACGAAAATCGAAGGCGGAAGCAGGCATCGCGACACCGGCGGCACGTAATTGCCCAGCGCGCGTCACGGTGGCAGCTCCCTCGAGCAGATTGAGCGCGATCTGGCGAACCGTGCGCGCATCCACCGGTTCGAGGAAACTCCCCCGCACCCATTCGTTGAAGGCGCCCATGGCCGGGCCGCACCAGATCTGGTAATCGGTGCGCCTCGCGACATGGCCTTCGCGTGCCCACTGTGCGCCGCTGAACAAATACCAGCGAAACACGAGCGCCATGCGATGTCTAGGGTCCGCAACCGCACGTTCCACCTGCCGTGGGTCGCTCCTCGAGAAGAACGCCTCGGTATCGGCCCAGATCTCTTCCACGCTGCGTCCGAGAACCGTGGTCTCGAGGTTCTCCAGCTCCTGCGTCGGGGCTTCCTCGAACGACGAATAGCGGCGGTAGAAATCAGCCAGCCGCTGGCCGCGTTGGGCGAACATCGTGCCGCGCTTGAGTACCTGCACGGTCACTCCCATTTCGAACATGTCGGCGGCGGGTGCCATCGCCACGTCGGTGGATTGGGCCAGCGAAAGCAAATTCCTTCCATCCGCTGACAGGCCGCTCTCGACCGCCGACTGATTCACCGAACCGGTCAGGACATACGCTGCGCCCGCGGCGAACGCGGCCGCCACGGCGGCAGGGGTTCCGATTCCCCCCGCCGCACCCACGCGTGGCAATACTGCGTAACCGTGGGTGGCAGCGATCTCGTCGCGCAGCGCGATGAGGCGCGGGAGCAGCACGGTCAGCGCGCGATTATCGGTGTGGCCGCCTGAGTCTGCTTCGGCGGTAATGTCTTCCGCTACCGGTATTCCGGCCGCGAGCTTGGCTTCCTCTGCCGTGATCCGGCCCTCGGCGACCAGCGCGCGCAACATCGCATCCGAAGCAGGGGAAAGAAACTGTCCTGCGACCTCCTCGCGGGACACCTTGGCAAAGATGCGTCCGGCCCTGATGATCTGTCCGTCTGGACCGCGGCGCAGGCCTTTCGCGCTGTAGAGCACGATCGCCGGCGTCAGCCGCATGAACGCCGAGGCCGAAACGCAGCGCACGCCAAGCCGATGCAAAAGATCGACCGTCGCGATTTCCAGGCCATCGTCCTGGATGTTGTGAATCAGGTTGGCACCCCAACCGCCGGCTTCTCGTCCGAGTGCATTCTGAATCTCCCGGACGCCTGTTTCGACGGCGCCGAGATCGAGCCCCGCGCTGCCGAAGAAGCCCATCACACCAGCCCGCACGCCCTCGACGGTCATCCGCGCCGTAGCGATTCCGCGGGCCATCTCGCCAATCACGTAAGGGAACCGCACACCATGCGCTGCGGTGAAGCCACGCTCGCCCAGCCATTCGGGATATATCGGCGGCAAGACCGCGAACACGTCTTGGCGCGCAATCTCCGGCGTGAGCCCTCCGGCGTCAAGAACGACGGGGCGCGGCCCCCGAGCCGACCCCACGACCGCAACAGGCATCCGAATCTCTGCAAGCGCCTCGCGGACGTCCGATCGATCGATCGACGCCGTCGAGGCGACGTCTGCCCGATGAGATCCGGCCGCCACCGATGCCTGCATGGTGAGGCACTCTAACCGGTTATGTCTCGCCGGGTCCCCGATTCTGGCAACGATCGGCCAGTTCGCTACCGCCCTCACGTGGCCGATGAAGCTCCCGCGTAGGCGGGTGAGCGCGATTCTGGCAACGATCGGCCAGTTCGCTACCGCCCTCATGCGGTCGATGGACCTCCCGCCTGGGGCGGGATACCCCACCGCGTCCCGTGGTACGGGACGTGATGCGACGGGACGAATACCGCGACGACGCGGTCACAATCGAACTCTCAAGGTCTCGCGTCCCTTAAGCAGGTGTCGCTTCGACGATGCTGAACGGTGAGGCGGTTTGGACTACCCGGGTCATCCGGAATCCACCTTGTCTAAGCAGATCTCGGTATTCCGCGGCGGACCGTTCGCGGCCATTCGCTACCAGTAGCATCTCCAGGTCCACCCACTTACCCGTGAAGTCGCGCTCGTGCTCGGGCAGCACCAACTCCACCAACAGCACCCTCGCATCGGCGCCGGCGGCGGCGCGAACATTACGGAGGATCTCCACGGCCTGCCCATCGGGCCAGTCGTGGATGATGCTTTTGAGGACATAGGCATCGCCGCCTGACGGAACGCTGTCGAAAAACGACCCACCCTCGACGCGGACCCGGTCTTCGACTCCCCGCCGCCGCAGGAGCGCGGGCGCGCCCGCGGCGACTTCAGGTAGGTCGTAGACCACTCCCCGCGCGTTCGGTGTTGCCGCCAAGATCGTGGCCAGCAGCCCTCCCTGCCCACCGCCGACATCGACGATCGTGCGGTAGCGACCGAAGTCGTAAGTGGCAACGACAGTGACCGCCGCCAGGTCGGTAAGGGTGGTCATAGCGTCGTGGAGGACTTCCGCGAGTTCGGGTTCGTCCCGGAGGTATTCGAATGCTTCTTTACCGCGCAGCTGTGGAAGGGTCGCCTTGCCGGACTTGACCGACTCAAGCAGCAGACTCCAATGTTCCCGGTGTTGCGGTGAACCGACCACGCGCGCCCACTGGTACATCGAGAACTGTGCGTCAGAGCGCAGGGCGTTAGCGAGAGCGGTCAGGTCATAGCGCCCGTCGCGGCGCTGGCGGAATACGCCACGGCTGATCAAAGCCCGCATCAGTCGCCTGAGGGCATCGGGGTCCGCGCCGACGCGGTCTGCCAAAGCTTCTAAGTGCAGTGGTTCTTCGGTGAGGGCGTCGGCGATGCGTAGTTCGGCGGCCACCTGGACGGCCTGCGCTACCCATGCCCCGCTAACCAGCTCGAACACCGCTGCCGCCGCGGGGGCCGACCGTTGATGAAGTCGATAGAGATAGTGGCGAAAACGCTCGACGATACGGACCACTCTGGCGGGTGGAATCATGAGATCTTTTGGCGCGTCAGCCTGGTTTACCGGATTCGATGACGGTCGCGGGCGCGGCATCAGTCACCCCGTGTTCCGTGGGAGAGCAGTTCTCGCGCGCAGTTCCTGCGCAGCTTGCCCGAGGGTGTCTTGGGCAAGGCTCCGGCGGGAAACAGCCGTACCTCGCGCGGGGCGTGCCCAACTCGGCGGTTTACCCGCGCTGTGATGTCGCGGCTGATACGCAGGCGCACGTCCTCCTCGTCGGCGTTGAGAACTTCCGCGAGCACCGCGAAGCCCTCTCGCTCGGCATCGACACGCAGCGCGATCACGCAACCCTTGCGCACACCGTCGACGTTCTCGGCCGCACGCTCGATATCGTGCGGATACAGGTTCATCCCCGCCACGATGATGAGATCCTTCGAGCGGCCACAGACGTAGAGCCGCCCCTCCTCGTCGAGGTAACCCAGATCGCCGCTGTCGAACCAGCCGTCATGGCGGGCGAGTGGAAACTCGCCGTCCATCGTGAGATAACCGCCAGCGACCGCAGGACCACGAAGCTCGATGGCGCCAATCTCACGCGGCCCCTGCACCGACCCCTCGCGGACGATCCGCACGTCCATGCCTTTGGCCGGGAAGCCTACGCAGACAATCTGTTCGGCGATTTCGGCGTGCGGCTGCATCGGGCGGGCGTGGTGGTCCGCGACGATGGCGTCTCGCGAGACTGAGTCGAAGATCGGTAACCCGTCATGCGCGTCGAACGACACCGCCAGCGTGGCTTCGGCGAGTCCGTAGACCGGCGTCAGGGCGCTGGGCCGGAGTCCGAACCGGGCACCCACCGCGGCGAAATTCTTCAGGTCGCGGTGATCGATGGGCTCGGCGCCGTTGGCCGCGACCCGCAGCGACGAGAGGTCAATCGCCGCCGGGTCGGCCTGCTCCAGAACGCGCGCCAGCATGGAGTAGGCAAAATTGGGGCCCGAGGTGACCGTCGCTCGGTGTTTGGTGATCAGCTCGGCCCACATGATCGGCCGCCGCAGGAACTGATCAGGCGTGACCACGACGGCTTCGCAGCCAACCTGCATGGGGACGCAGAGAAAGCCGATCATGCCCATGTCGTGTGACAGCGGCAGCCAACTCAGCCCTACGTCACGTTCGATGTCGAGTCCCAGCCCCGCGCATATCGCGACCGTGCTCGCGGCGAAATTGCCGTGGCTGATCTCCACCGCCTTCGGCATGCCGGTCGATCCCGAGGTGAGCTGCCGCATCGCGATATCCGTCTCGTCGGCGTCATCGGGCTCGATCGGCTCGGCGCCGCGCAAAGACTCGACCGTGCAGGCGGCCAGATTCTGCGCCACGAGATGATCCAGCGCCATCAGGAAGGGCTCCCCGACGACGACCACGTCGGCACGGACCATCAGGATCGCCCGCACGGTGTCGTCGAGCCAGATCGCCAGGTCGGCACGTGGCGTCGGATGCTGCAGCATCGTCACCGCGGCGCGACGCAGCCAGATCGCCTGCGTGAGCGGTGCGACATCCCCCGCGTCGGCGGCGAGCACCGCGACCGAACCGTGGCGGCCGACTCCCCTGTCGGCCAGGCCGCCGGCTATCCGCTTCGCCTGTTCGTGGACTTCGCACCAGGTCAACCGCACGGGATCGGCGACCGTTCCGACGGTCAGGCAGCGCGGTGACGATGCCGCAGAGGCGATTATTTCGCGAGTCAGGGTGCTCATCGGATCAGCTCGGTCACGCCGGCCGAATCGAGCCGCTGCACCACGAAGTCGACGAGATCGCCGACGCTGTGAATATTCGGCAGTACCTCGGCGACGGTGATGTGCTCCAGTTCGGGATATTCCGTCCGCAGCCGATCGATGAGGCGAAGTTGCAGCAGTGAGTCGTAGCCCAGGTCGTCAGCGAGCAGGTTGGACCGGGCAAGCTGGGCGACGGAGTAGCCGCCGACATCGGCGATCACCGCCACTACCGCACCCTCTGGTCCCCCCGGCGCCCGCGACGGCGTTTCTCGCGCGGCGACGGGCGTGACCACCGCGGGCTGGGCCGTCGGCGCCACAGTGGCGATCCTGCCGTCATACCAGAACCGGCTGGAGGTGTCGAAGACATACGGCGGAATCCGGTGCAGCCGGCCGGCCGGCAGGCCGTAGAACGGGGACAGGTCGGGCGAGTACCCGTCGCGGAGAACCGTTGCAGCTACGCCCAGTAGCTCCGTTCCATCGGAATCCGGTCCGACGCACAATCTCAGCGACCGGGTCTGCGGCGGCAGTCCGCACTGCCGGGCCAGCTTGAGCAGCGTGGACCGCGGACCGGCCTCGGCGACATAGTCGGCGCTCGCCGCGCTCCTCGCGGCGTGGATTGCGTCGAAAAACCGCACCGGCGAACAGATCTGGTTGGCCCAGTAGTCGGCGTCCATTTCGTGGCCCTCGACTTCTCTGCCGAGCACGGTAGAGAAGAGTGGGAACTCCGCGGGGCTCGGCGCGAGCAACGACAGCTCGCGCCGGAATTCCGCCACGATCGGCTCCATCAGCGGCGAGTGAAAGGCATGAGACACCGTCAGTTTCACCGCTCTGCCGCCTTGCCCCTGAATCGCGGCGTGGGCCCGCGCCACCGCGTCGGCGGCACCGGAGATGGCCACCGAGCGTGGCCCGTTGACCGCCGCGATCACGCACCCAGGCTCGTCGGCGATCAGTGCTTCGGCCTGCTCCACGCCGAGGTCGACGGCGATCATCGCCCCTCCGGGGGGCAACGAGCCCATCAGCCGTCCCCTGACCGCGACAAGCCTGGCCGCATCGTCGACTGACAGTACGCCGGCCAGGCAGGCGGCGGCGATCTCGCCGACGCTGTGGCCGATGCCGAAGGCGGGACGGAGACCGCTCTGCAGCAATGTCTTTCCCAGCGCGTAGGAAACCGCGAACAACGCCGGCTGGGCGAGGCTGGTGTAATCGGGGGCGGGATCGTCGCCGAAGATCGCCGCGAACGGATCCGACGGCAGGTGCGGGTCGAGGGCGGCCGCGGCGGCATCCAGATGCTCCCGGTATATGGGATTGGCGTCGTAGAGCGGCCGTGTCATACCCGGGTACTGGGTCCCCTGCCCTGAGCACAACAGCCCGACTCGGGCCGGGCCCTTGCGCACCGGAGCGGACGACGCCAGGTCGGCACGGGCGCCGGCAAGAAAGTCCCGCACCCCATCGACCAGCGTGGCGCGGTTGCCTTCCAGCACAAGGCGATACCGATGCGATCGCTTCACGACGTTGGTGGTGCGGCACCAGCTGGCGAGTCGCTGATCGTCGAGGGTGTACAGCGCGGTGGCGATCGAATCGAGGTTGCGCCGCAACGCCTGCTCGGACGGCGCCGACACGGTGAGCACCCCGGCGACACCAGCTGCCGGCTGCTCGACCGGCGGCGCCGACTCCAGCACCGCGTGCGCGTTGCTGCCCCCCAGCCCGAATGAGCTCACGCCGCAAAGCGCGTTGGCCGGCAATGACTCTGGGCTCTCCACCAGCCGCAGCCCGTGGGCCTCCAGCCGCAAGGCGGGGTTGGCGGTGTCGCCGAACAACGTCGGGGGCAGCACCCCGCGATGCAGTGCGAGGCACGCCTTGATGAATGCCGCGATGCCCGCGCTGCCCTCGGTGTGGCCGATGTTCCCCTTGACCGAACCCAGCAGGCACGGCTCCCCGCCGCGCGTCTTGTGGATGTCACCGAGTGCATTGGCCTCGATCATGTCGCCGAGAACCGTTCCGGTGCCGTGTGCTTCGACGAAACCGATCTGTCTGGCCTCGACCTCTGCAAGGCTGAGCGCGCGGCGCATCAGCTCCACCTGGGACCGACGGTTCGGGGCGGTGATCCCGTTGCTGCGGCCGTCGTGGTTCGCGACCGAACTCCTCACGACGGCGTAGATCGGCTGGCCCGCGGCAACGGCGTCGTCCAGTCTGCGCAGCGCCACCGCGGCTACGCCCTCACCCCGGCCGATGCCGTCGGCACACTGTCCGAACGGTTTGCAGCGACCGTCCGGCGCGGAGAGGCCGGCCTGGGTGTAAAAGATCGAAAGTGCAGGTGTCAGAATCAGATTCGCACCGGCGGCGATGGCAGTGTCGGTTTCGCCGGAACGCAGTGCGGCACAAGCTTGGTGTACGGCCATCAACGATGACGAGCAGGCGGAATCGATGGCCATGCTCGGTCCCGTGAGGTTCAGGTGGTATGAAATGCGGTTGGCCGCCATGAAGTAGCCGCTGCCCGCACCGCGAAATGGGGTGAGCCCGGCGAAGTCGTGCATCTGAAGGCTGCTCCACTCGCTGGACATCATTCCGACGAACACCCCGGTTGGCGTGCCGGCCAGCGACCGGGGATCGATTCCGGCATCTTCCAGCGCGCGCCAGGACGCCTGCAGCAGCAGTCGCTGCTGCGGGTCGAGCGCCTCCGCCTCGGTCGGCGCGATGCCGAAAAAGTCGTTGTCGAATGCGTCGACGTCGTCGATGAAATGGGCGCGTCGGGTGTTCGTCGATCCGGCGACACCGTTGGGGTGGTAGTAGGTATCGATATCCCAACGCGGCGAGGGCACTTCGCTGTCGGTGACGACACCGTCCATCAGCAGTCGCCAGAACGCGCCCTTGTCGGATGCGCCCGGAAAGCGGCAGTCAATGCCGACCACCGCGATCGGCGTCATGGCACCACTCGCTCGGCGGTCAGATGAGCAGCGATGCCACCGATGGTGACGCAGTCCCACACGATGGTGGTTTCGACGTCGAATCCCCTCTCGCACTGCAGGTCTGCGCACAGCGCCATGGCGGAGACGGAGTCGATTCCACAATCGGCCAACGGGGTGTCGATGTCGATCGTGTCCCATGAAACATTGAGGTACCCGGCGACCTTGATGGTCAGCCAGTCGGCAAGTTCCTGATATTCCAAAGCGTCAACGGTCATCTGGATCCCCCATCCGGGTCGTGCGGCGGCGTCACGCGAACGCCTCCTCGTAGACCGCTGCCTCGCCGAATGAGATCCGGCGACGCACGAAATCACTCACCGCCGTGTCGAATCGCGCGCCGCCGGCGAGCGCTGCGCATCCGATCAGCGGCATACCCACCACGATCCCGATTCCCAAGCCGAGCACGAACGTTGCCAAGGTCGCTGTCTGCGCCAGCGCGCCGAATCGCCGAGCCGACCTGACCGTCGCGCCCCACCGAAGAAACACCGTGCCGGCAAGAAGATCTGCCGCAGCCAGGGTGGGCACGATGGGCGCGGCGACTTGCGGACACTGTCCGGACTCGGCGATGCATCCACCCACACCGGCGACCCGAGCGAGTTCCGCGTCGCCGACACCGGCCCGCCCAAACCACAGGAAGGGTTCGCGCCTGCCGGTCAACAGCCAGCGCAGGGTGGTCACGAACGTCGTCGCCTGCCGCCGCGTGTCGGTCGCCGCGACCACGTCGACGCGCCGAGCACCCGCGGACCGCAGCAGCCCGGATACCTCGATCGCCGCGGAGTACCACATGTTGCGGCACGCGATAAGGGTGACGACCCTGCGGTTCCGGACCGCCTCGGGATGCGCTTTCAGCAGCGATCGGATGGGAAGCGACGGCGCCAGGTACCACACCTGGTAGGCGAGGATTACCAATTCATCTGGCTCTGTGCCGAAGCCGCCCGCCGGCTCGACGAGATCGACGAGCGCCTCCGGATCCACCGCCGCAGGGAACACCCCAAAGAATCGCCGAATCGGCCACGGAAACGGAAACGCCACGCGTGGTTGGACATCCACCCAGCGGATTTTCCACCCGCGGGCGATCAGCGGAGCGGTCAAGGCATCGGCGACCTCGCGCAGCTGTCCGGTCTGCGAATAGAGGTACACGACCGCCCGTGGGAGGCGCTGCTCAATCCGGAGAGCCTCCGACGGCCCGATCATGGCTGGGTTTCCGACGCCGCTGCCGCCGACACAGCGGTGAGATGCATGAACGAGATCGCGAACCGGCCGGACTCGGGAACCATGCACAGCAAGGTGTCGCCGTCCTTGATCAGGCCCTCGGTCATCATCTCGTCGAGGATGACGAAAATGGCTGCGCTGCCGATGTTTCCGACTCTGGTCAGGTTGCTGTACCACATCTCGGGACGGCCCGAGGGAAGGTTGCGCCGGGACAGTTCGCCCAACACCATGGTTTTCATCCGTTCGCTCGAATAGTGCACGGGAAACCACGTCACGGTCCTCGGGTCGAATTTGCCCATGGCAAGGAGGCGTTCGTACTCGTCGATTCCCACGCGTACCAGGTGCGGCAGCAGGGACAGCTTCTGCCGCGGGGCGAGCGCTCCGTCTTCGGCGGCTGCCGCGGCGGTCGGGTAGTCACCCCAGGTCTTCTCACACGCATTGTCGTTGCTGCCGAAATACATGCACGCCTTCTGGGTGTTCGCGTACGACGTCAGCGAGATCCAGTCAATGCGAAGGCTGACCCCCGACGCCGCGGGGGCGCTCTCGACCACCGCTGCGCCCGCGCCGTCGGAAAGCATGTAGCGCAGGAACGCGGTTTCCATCGGCAATGACCCGTCTTCAGCGATCGCCCTCATCTCGTCGTAACGGGTGCTCTTGAACCCACGTGAGGCGAACTCGCTGGCAACGCAGATCGCGTTGCGCTTCTCGCCGATCGCCACCTGCAGGTAGGCATTCTTCAGCGCCATCATCCCGCAACTGCAAATGCCGTGTGCGGTCGCGATCTCGAGCGGACCATAGCCCAACTCGCCGTGCACCATGCTGGCATGCCCCGGACCGAGCACGTCGGGCAGCGTCGTGGCCGCCGTCAGCAGTTCGACCTCGTTGGGGCCCAGTTCAGCGCGCTCGGCGGCGTTGCGCACGGCCTCTGCCGCCATGGCCGCATTCGAGATGACCGTTTGCTGATTTTTGTCGATCGCGTAGTGGCGCGTCTTGATTCCGCAATTCGCCAGAATCAAGTCCTTCAGATCGGAGGACGCGCGTCCCGCCTTCCCGATATAGTCTTCGATTTCGTCGTTGGTAACGGGATAGCCGGGGAGATAAACGCCGGTGGCCGTGATGTATGCACTCATGGTGCTGCGCATGCCGTCAGGCCACTTCGGCGATCTTCAAGACGACGAGATCCTTGAAGTCGGAGAGTGTGCGCACGCCCGCGATACGCTCGTCATCGAGCGAGATGCCGTACTTGTTCTCCACGATGTCCGCGATGGCCAGGACTCCCAGCGAATCGAGTCCCAGATCCTCCAACGTGGATTCATCAGTGATTTCATCGGGTTCGACGCCGTAGTGCGCGCCAAGGTACTCGATGATGTCGCGTTCGATTTCGTCTGCGATCGACATGACGATGTCTATCTTCCTCTCGCCCGACCTCTGTCCAGCCGGGTCACGTGCCTCGGGCACGTTTATTGACGGCGGCATAAACGAGATACGAGTAGCAATCCCGGCCGGTTCAATCATGCGCTGTCAGACCGTCGGCAGGGGCCTCGCGGGATGCCGGCCGGCAGGCGCGCCCGGCTAAACGAGGGCCACCAGGTTCTGGCACCGAGAAGCGCTGCCACCGCCGGGACGGTGAGCGTGCGCACCACGAACGTATCGACCAGCAGACCGGCTCCAATGGTGAAGCCGATCTGGGCGATTGTGTAAACGGGGCTGGCCAACATGGCCAACATGGTGACCGCAAAAATAACGCCGGCCACGGTAATGACGCCGCCTGTCGCCGTGAACGCCTTCACGATGCCCGAACGAGTCCCCAACGTCGCATTCGCGTGGATTCTCGACATGAACAGCAAGTTGTAGTCGGAACCCACGGCGACAAGCGCGACGAAGGACACCAAGGGTACCGCCCAGTAGACGTCGATGCCGAGCAGAACCTGCCAGACCAGGACGCTGAGGCCCAGCGCGGATAGATACGAAATCGCAATGGTGACAATGAGATACAGCGGCGCAATCAGTCCGCCGAGCAGCCATGCCAGGATGATGAAAATGAAAAGCAGCGCGAACGTGGCGATGATCGCAAAGTCCCTGACGATCATGTGATGCAAATCCCGGAACCCTGCTGCGAGTCCGCTGGCTTCCACGCGGCTGCCTTTGAGTGTGGTTTCGGCCAGGGCCGCATTGGTGGAATCGATGACCGCATCAAGACGACCGACGGCATTTCTGTCATACGCGGTGGTGTCACCGAACACCAGCAGCCGTGCGGCATGTCCGTCTTTGGATATGAAATAGCTCATTGCCTGCCTCAGACGGGGATCCTGAAATGCGCCTTTAGGAACATAGAAACCCGCGTCAGGACCGCTCACATTGGCGCTGACCTCATTGAGGAAGTCGCGTGCCTGGCTCAGGCCGTCGATGAGGTCTTGCATTCGCGGTGAAATCTGCTTAACGCCTTCCGTGACTTGCCCCATTCCGGATCGGGCAGCGGCCGCGCCGGCAGAGATCTCACCGAGCTTGGTGGTCAGCAGCTTCTGACCGTCGGTGAGTTGGTTACTTCCATCCGAGGCGGCGGCCAGTCCGGTCTGGAGTTGGTGCATCCCATCCGAGACACGACGATTACCGTCGGCCAATTGCCTCGACCCGAACTTCAGTTGAGTGAGGAGGTAGCGCACCCGACCGACAAGCGAAGTGTCCTGGGCCAAGATCGCCATCTGGTCGCCCTCCCCGCAGTTGCTGCCCTGTTGACAGGGCACGTCACCGGTAGGAGGCGGAGCGAACAAATTCAACTGGGTGAGGATCGGAGTGACCATCGAATCGATGGAATCCGCCATGTCCTGTGAACCATCGGCAAGCCGATCGGCGCCTCCGGAGAGATCGGTTGATCCGTTCGATGCGGCCAGCAGTCCACTACGGAGCTGCTCCATACCGCTGAGGATTCGCCCGGACCCTTCGGCCGCGAGCGCGTTACCCGCACTAAGCCGGCCAAGGCCGTCACTGAGCCGTTCCATACCGTCTTCGAGTTCGCGCAATTTGGGTTGGTTATCCGAGAGCCCTTGAATTGCCGAGGTCAGTTTGTCGGCGAGCAGCCGGTTCTGACCGCTCAGGGTGAATTCCGGAATCGCCTTACCCTCCGGTTGGGTTGGACCCCGCACCTCGCTCACCCCGCTGACTTTTTGAACACTCCTGACAACCGAATTCAGTGCGGCGAAGTCGGCGGAATTCCGTAGATCGTGGTCCGCCATGATGAGTATGACGTCGGGCGTGAGTTCACTTGGCTCGTAGTGCCGGGCGATGGCGTCATAGCCTTGGTTGCTCGGCGTCGTCGCCGGCTGCATTTCCCGTTCGTCGTAGCCGGTCGCCATCCAGTACGTCGGTGCCGCCAGCGCGAGCAGGATGGCAAGGCTCGCAGTGAGCACCCAGGCCGGCCGACGGACGATCAGAACACCAAGACGCCGCCAATACTGGGATGTGGCCTCGTCCCTTGGTTCAACGAAGCCTCTGCGCCCGAGGATGGAGAGAAGGGCCGGAACGAGAGTGAGCGCCGCAAGTATGGCAACAATCACGCCTATCGAGCACGGCAATCCGGTGGTTCGAAAGAGAACGATCTGAGTCGCCGACATAACCGCGCAACTCGCAGCAACGGTAAGGCCGGAGGCCACGATGATGCCCGATATTCGGGTAGCGGAATTGACAATAGAGTCGTGAACCGACTTGCCTTGCCGACGGCTTTGGTGGTAGCCGCTGAGGAGGAATACCGCATAATCAGTGCCCGCCCCGAGAACGATCGCCGCGAGAAGCATCACCGAGAAAATGGATACATCGAGGCCGACGTGCACAGCCAAGAGCGCGACAATGGGGCGTGAAACTGCCAGGGCCAGGCCGACGCTGAGCAAGGGCACGAGCATCGTGCTGAATCGACGGTAGACACATAACAGCAACACGACGATCATTCCGACCGTCACGGCCGTGATCAGGGCGACCGAGTGGTCCTGCGCCGCGATCTCATCACCGATGGTCGGCGCCGGACCGGTCAGATAAACCGATAGGCCAGCGGGTTTTGGAGTCTGGTCGATCAGGTCACGAACAAAGCCCTGTCCTTCTCTCTGAGTGGCCGAACCCACGCCGCCGTAGAACCGCACAATCGCATACACGGCCTTGCCGTCCGCGCTGGCCGCGATGTGGGTAGTCGCCGGGTCGCGGAGGAGGTCCTGGACTGAATCGATCTCGGACGTGTTGGCCCGTAGCTTGGTGATCATGTCGTCGTAATAGGTGCGGTCCGCGTCGTTGAATCCGCGGTCGTCCTCCACCACGAGGTACCCGAGTGCCGACGCTTGAGATTCGCCGAACTGAATCCCGATGTTCTTGAGCGTGACCAACGATGGCGCCGATTCAGGGATCAGGGGGCCCGATTTCTGGAGGCAAACTTGCTCGAGGTGAGGGGCAACCAGGTTGAGACCGGCCGCGACGATGATCCACATGCCGAGAACGAGATACGCGTGCCGGCCGACGAGATCGGTTAATTTCCCGAGAAAGTTGCTCTGCCCATGCCCCATCACATGGCTCCCAAACACTCCCGCCAGCGATAGGGTCTCAGCGATATCGGGTGTTGCATCAGGCCGAGGCCAGCTATCAACCCAGGCTGGCGCGGTGGCCTTCGTGGCCGCCGATATGGCTCCATCATGGCCATTGTCGCCGACTTCGAGTCGTATCCGCAGTGAAACGACGAGGTCAAAGCGGTCTGTGTGCTGGCCAGCCCGAGTACACAAAGTGTGCATATATCCGGGGACGGTCAGCTTGAGATATAGACTCCGGCAATCGCGGGTGGAAGGGCGACGACGATGGATCCCCTGAGACGCTGGTGCCTGGCGAGATGATGGAGACCGGCAGCTGGACCATGGTGGAGTCGACGTTGGGCCCCTTCGGAATTCAGCGCAACCGGCTAGTGACGTGAGCACCTCCCGCGTCCTGATCGTCGGTGCCGGTCCTGCCGGAGCGACTGCCGCACTGCTGCTCGCCGAACACGGAATCGACACCCTGGTCATCGAACAACGCGTGGCCCCGTCGACCCACCCGGCGGCGCATGTGCTCTCCACCCGCACGCTGGAGATCTTCCGGGGATTGGGCCTCGAACACGATGTGCGCCGCCTGAGCTCACGCATCTACGAACTGCGTGACATCATCTATGCCACCAGTCTGACCGGACCCGAACTGGGCCGGATCACCATTTACGATCCTGAATCGACTGAAGCCCAATTGCTTCAGACCCTGAGCCCGACGCGGGCTGTGAACCTGTCCCAACACGTGCTTGGGCCGCTGCTGTGGGAGCGGCTCCAGGCATGCAAGCGGGTGGAGTTCCAGCGCGGTTGGGTGTACCAAAGTCATCGCGAAACAGGCGATGGCGTTGAAGTTCGAGTCACCGGCCCAGACGGCGCTGACGAGTGGGCCGCGACAGGTCGTTATCTGATCGCGGCCGACGGTGCAGGAAGCCCGATTCGGCGCACATGCGGACTCCAGATGCGCGGCCCAGTACTTCAACAGGTGATCAGCGTTCACTTCACCGCCGACTTGCGCGCCTATTTGTGGTCACGCCGAGCCCCCGTCATCTTGACCTGCAACCCACGCGCGCCGGGAATTCTGATCGTGCACAGCTCACCCGGCGACTTCGTCTTCCAGTCTCCCTACTTCCCGCCGGTTCAGCGTCTCCAGGACTTCACCGCGGACGATTGCCGCCGCAGAATCCGAGATGCGGTGGGACAGAGGGATTTGGCCGTCGACATCCACTCGGTGCAGAGCTGGGCGATGACGGCGCAGGTCGTCGATCGATACCGCGTAGGACGCATATTCCTGATCGGCGACGCCGCGCACCGCTTCCCGCCGACCGGTGGTCTAGGACTCAATACCGGCGTACACGATGCCCACAACCTGGCCTGGAAACTGGCGTGGGACATTTCTAAGCGTGCACCGGCTGATCTGCTCGACACCTACGAGGCTGAACGCCGACCGGTCGGCATCACCAACACCGAGCATTCGGTGAAAAACTTCGACGGTCTGATGGACGTCTACGCCGCGCTCGGATTGCCTCGATTTGGAGTGCGCGCGCTGCAGGCTCTGGCCGGGTCCCAACCGATGGCTGCGATGCCACGCCCAGCGTCACGCTTGACGGTAACCACACTCATGACGGTGGCAATGCGGCGGATTGGCCGGGTGACTTCCCGGGGTCGCATCGGAGCACGCCTCCGGGACCGGGTGCAGGAGGTGATCGCCCTCCAGGGCGGCCACTTCCGAACGTGGGGTCTCGATCTCGGTGTGCACTACGCCCGCGGATTCCTCGACGAGGGCGACGTAGCCGATGACCTCATGGACATCGAGTTCTACACCCCGGTCGTACGCGTGGGGGGACGGCTACCACACGCGTGGGTCCAGTACAACGGATCGAGGGTCTCCACGCTCGACCTCCCTGCGCGCGACACGCTGACGGTTCTGGCCGCGTCGCAGCACGAGTCGAGTTGGCGCGATGCGCAGACAGCGGTCGGACGGCCACTGACGGTGATTGGTGTCGACCTCGCGGTCCGCAGCGGGCCGCTGCGGCCGCTGGCGGCAGGACAGGCGCTACTGCTGCGGCCGGATGCTCACATCGCCGCAGTGCTTGACCCATCGAGCAATGGCTACGCCGATGCGCTCGGTGCCGCACTCGATCGACTAGGTCTGACGGCAACCGTCAAGGAGAGCTATGAACCCACGCGTTGACGAGATTGTCCTGCTGACCCACGAGTGGGAGTCGATGCGAGCCTGGTGGGGCACCCTTCTCGGCGCGGATCCACGCACAGTCGGTAACCGGATCGCGGTCGTCGAGACCGCCGGGCTCCGGGTCGTTATCGAGCATTCCGACATCGCGATGAACGCCAATCCCGAAGTCGCTGGGGTTATTTCACTCACGGTGTCGGCCCCCTCCGCAATCGCTGCCCTCGACACGTACAAGCGACTGATCGCGATCGGTTCCCGCCACCACCGCGCCACAAACGACGTCAGCGGAGTGCGCCTGTGGTACCGCGACCCCAATGGCACCGACGTGGCGATCGGCTTACCGATCGACGCCGATGCGAACAACCGGCCCGGCCAGGAGATCGATCCCGATCACATCGTCACCCGGCTGCAAGCGGCCGCAGAATCCACACACGCCGACGGCGAATAGGAGCGTTAGCAGCTCAGACCGTCCGGCGGCACCGCCGAGCCGGTCAAGAAGTTCACCACCGCCGTGTCCACACATTGGTCGCCGTTGAACACCACCGTGTGCTGGGTGCCGTCGAAGGTGAGCAACGAGGCGCCCATCTGACGGGCGAGATCCACCCCCGCCTGGTATGGCGTGGCCGGGTCGTGCGTGGTGGAGACGACGACGACCTTGCCCGGCCCGGGTGAGGTGGCCGGGTGCGGGGTCGACGTCGCCGGCACCGGCCACATCGCGCACAGGTCGCGCGGGGCGAAGCCGGTGAAGGTGCCGTACTCCAGGAACGGCGCGGCCGCACGGATCTGCCGATCGGCGCCGGCCCACACCGCCGGGTCGGTCGGGTACGGTGCGTCGACGCAGCGAATCGCGGCGAAGGCATCCTGCAGGTTCTTGTAGTGGCCCGACGCATCGCGGTGCTGGTAGTCATCGGCCAGCAGCAGCAGGTCCCCTGCGTCGGTGCCGCGCTGCAGCCCCAGCAGACCGCTGGTCAGGTACTGCCAGTAGCGCTGCGCGTACAGCGCGTCGACCGTGCCGGTAATCGCGTCCTGGTAGCTCAGGCCGCGCGGATCCGAGGTCCACCCAGGCTTGTTCACCAGTGGGTCGACGAGCTCGTGAAAGCGGTCGACGAACTTCGCCGGATCGGTGCCGAGCGGGCAGCCCGCCGACTGTGCGCAGTCGGCGGCGTAATCGTTAAAAGCCGTTTGGAAACCCGCCATCTGGCGGATGCTGCTGGTGATGGGACCCAGGCTGGGGTCCACGGCGCCGTCCAGCACCATCGCCCGCACGCGGTCGGGGTAGGCATTGGCATAGGCCGCGCCCAGTTCGGTGCCGTAGGAGAAGCCGAGATAGTTGATCTGGTTCTCGCCCAGCGCCGCGCGCACCACGTCCATGTCACGCGCCGACGACGCGGTCCCGACGTTGGCGAGGAACTCGGTGCCCATCCGCTGCGCGCACTCGTCGGCGAACTGGGCGTTGAGGGCTTCGATGTGGGCGACCCCTTCGGGGCTGTAGTCGGCCATCGGCTCGCGACGGAACGCGTCGAACTCGGCGTCGGTGCGGCAGCGTAACTCTGGCGTGGAATGAGCGACCCCACGCGGATCGATGCCCACCAAATCGAACCGGCGCATGACGTCCGTGTCGGCGAGCGATGCGCCCATGCTGGCTACCGTGTCAACGGCCGACGCGCCAGGTCCGCCCGGGTTGACCACGAGCACGCCGATCCGGTCGCCCGACGCCGGGATGCGGATCACCGCCAGCTGTGCTTGTGCGCCTTCGGGTTTCGCGTAATCGACGGGCACCGACACCGTGCCGCACTGTGCGGTCGGGATTCTGGTGACGTCACCGACCCACCGCTCGCAGCTTCCCCACGGCGGCGGCTGGCCGTAATGCTGGTTCGACTCCCCTTCAGGTGAACCCCATGCGGCCGGGCACGCGATCGCTGACACCGACAAGATCGCGAGCAGCACCGAACAAACCCCGCCCACCCGCCACATGGCGAACATGTTCGCACGGATGAACGGCGCCGGTCGGCGGCTGGAATACAACGGTGACCTTGCCGTTATCGGGCGTCTAGCTCGTAGGTCAACCAGGTCGATCGCTCGGCGCCGATGCCGTCGTAAAGACGTTGCGCCGTCGTGTTGTCGGGCGCCGTTTCCCACACCAGCTTCTCGGCGCCGCGCTCTCCGCAGAGCTCCCGGCAGCGCTCGATCAGAGCGCGCCCGGTACCAGAGCCGCGGGATTCCGGTATCACGAACAAGTCGTTGAGAACCCCGACCCGCGCGCCGTACAGCGTCTGCCATGTCCAGTAGATCGTCGCGAAACCTTGTGGTGTTCCATCGGAATCGCGAGCGATGAGCTGAAGTCCCTCGGACGGATCGTCGATCAACGCGGCTACCAGCACCCGCAACCGGTCGTCGGACGGATCGACCTGATAGAAGTCGCAGTAGGCCCGCAACATCGGCATCAGGTCGGGCACGTCGGAGCTGCCGACGGTGGTGATGGTCAGCATCGCGTGTTCGGCGGTGGCACGGTCACGTCGACAAGGTAGCGCGCCGCGATGTCGTCGACGCAGGAATTCCCCTGGAAGACAACGGTGTGCTGGGTGCCGTCGAAGGTGAGCAGGGTGCCACCCAGTTGCTGGGCAAGATCGACCCCGGCCTGATACGGCGTGGCCGGATCATTCGTCGTCGACACCACCAGGATCGGCGGCAGGCCGTTCACCTTGATCTCGTGCTGATCGCCCGTCGCAGGCACCGGCCAGAACGCGCAGGTGTCCAGCGGCGCGAGGCCGGTGAACTCGCCGTAGCTCATGAACGGCGCCACCTCGCGGGTGCGACGGTCCTCTTCGACCACCTTGACGCGGTCGGTGATGTGCGGCTTGTCCATGCAGTTGACCGCAACGCGGACGTCGGTGGAGTTGTTGTAGTGCCCGTCCGGATCGCGGCCCATGTACAGGTCGGCCATCGCGAGCATGGTGTCGCCGGTGCCGTCTTTGAGCTCGGACAGCGCCTGGGTGAGGTGGCGCCACAGCGTCGGCGAATAAAGCGGGAGGATCGTCCCGACGATCGCGTCGCTGTAGCTCAGCCCGCGCAGGTCCTTCGTCTTCGCCGGGTGCTTGACCAGCGGGTCGACCAGGCTCTTGTACACGTCCACCGCCTTGGTGGGGTCGGTGCCAAGCGGGCAGTCCGGGCTGGTGGCGCAGTCGGTGGCGTAGTTGTCGAACGCCTTCTGGAACGCGGCGGCCTGGCGGATCTCCTCCTCGATCTGGTCGGCGTTGGGGTCGACGGCGCCGTCGAGGATCATCGCCCGAACCTTCTCGGGATATGCCTCGGCGTACAGCGCGCCTATCCGGGTGCCGTATGAGTAGCCGAGATAGGTCAGCTTCTCGTCGCCAAGGCTGGCGCGAATGGCGTCGAGATCCTTGGCGACGTTGGCGGTTCCGAGGTTCGCCAGGAACTCCGTGCCCATCTTGTCGACGCAACGCTGGACGAACTCCTTGTTCTCCTTCTCGATGTGGTCGACCCCCGCCTGCGTGTACTCGACGGTGGGGTCGGCACGCAGCCGGTCGTTGTCCGCATCGGAGTTGCACCACGCCGCGGGCATGGAGTTGGCGACGCCCCGCGGATCGAAGCCGACGAGATCGAACCGCTCACGCACCGACGACGGCAGTGTGGCCGCCATCGATGCCGCGGCCTCGACGCCGGACTCGCCAGGGCCACCGGGGTTGATGACGAGTGAGCCGATTTTTTGGCCGGTCGCCTTGAAGCGGATCATCGCGATCTGGGCTACGTCACCGTCGGGTTTGGCATAGTCGACCGGCACCGACAGCAAGCCGCACTCGGCGCCGGCGGGGATGCGGGTCTCATCCGAGGCGGCGGAGGCCTTGCATGGTGCCCACTGGATCGGTGAGCCCGGCCGGGGCGCCGAGATGACGGCGCGCCCGTCGACCACGTTGCTGCACCCCCCCAGCACCAGGGCAGCGATGGTCGCGAGGACCCCGATCTTGAGGCTCATGGCTCAACATGCTGCCATGACCGTACATCTGCCCTGGCGAGGGCGCTATCTCGTGGCGTCGAGCAACTCGTTGAGAGCCACTTCGAAGTCGTCTGCCATGTCCCACAGATCTGGCAGCAACTCGGGACACGACACGATGCCGACGTCGAGCTTGCCGGTCAGCGACATCACGGTGATGTTCAGCCCCGAACCGTGGAAGATCGGGCCCAGCGGGTACATCGCGTTGACCTCGCTGCCCAGGAAGTACAGCGGCACCTGCGGGCCGGGCACGTTGGAGATCACCAGGTTGTGTACCGGCTTCGCGGCGGTCAGCCTGCTCGCGGCGTAGACGCGCATGGCCACTCCGAACACCGCAGGTGCGGCGAATTGAGTCCAGTCCTGAAGCAGGGTCGCGCCGATCGCCGAACTGTGTTGTTTGGCAACGGAGTTCGCTTCGGCGATCGACTTGAGGCGTTCAGCGGGATCTTCGATTTGGGTCTCCAGCTTCGAGAACATGCCAGACACCTGATTTCGGCCGGGCCGGTCGGACTTCTCATGCACCGAGACTGGAACCATTGCGACCAACGAGTTGTCGGGCAGTTCGCCGCGGTCGGCAAGGAACTTGCGAAGCACCCCGGACACCAGGGCCATCACGACGTCGTTGACCTTGACGCCGAAGTGGTTCTTCACCGTCTTGATGTCCTCGAGATCGAGCTGGGCGAACGCGATATTGCGGTGGCCCGTGACGTTGGCGTTGAAGGCTGTCTTCGGCGCGGCGAACGGCGCGGCCATGGTGAGGCCGCTGCGGGCCCTCTTGACGGTGTCGACCACCGACGAGACCGTGGTCGGCAGCACGTTGATCAGCTTCAACGGCCGGGTGGCGAACTTGACCGCGCCGCTCAGCGCGATTTCCAGGCCGCTGGCGTCGCCGACCCCATCGACGGGGTCGGGTGCCGGAGCATCGGGTTCGGTGCTGCACAGCTGCGACATCAGGTTGGCCCCCGTGACGCCGTCGACGCCTGCGTGGTGCACCTTGGTCATCACCGCCAGCCTGCCGCCGGCGTGCACGTCGGTGCCTGCGACGTTCTCGATCACCCAGGTCTCCCACAGCGGCCTACTGCGGTCCAGCGGAAGCGATGCGATGTGTCCGCAGATCTCGGCAAGTTCGTGTCGGCCACCAGGCGATGGCAGGCCGATGCGGTGCAGGTGCCTATCGACGTCAAAGTCCTTGTCGTCCACCCACACCGGATGGTCGAGGTTCAGCCGGGAATCGGCGAGCTTTTCGCGGAACTGCGGCATGGCCTTGATGCGCAGGCCCAGCGCGTCGCGTAGCCGGTCGAACGTGTACCCACCCGGGATGGTCGAGGTGTCGAGCTCGAGGATCGAGCACACATGCAATGGCTGCTTTGGGGTTTCCAAATACAGGAAACTGGCGTCGAGTCCGCTGAGCCGTTGCATGCCGGTGATGTTAGGCGCGGCGACGGCAGGTGTGAGGAAATCCACTTAACGTGGCTTTTAACTTTCTCGCGCCGAGGTGGCAGACTTGTAAGCGGTCAGACGAACCCGGGGACCGCGACGGCCTCGAGGATTCGACCCGACGAAACTACGAGGGACAATGATGTCTGAGCAGACTGTTTACGGTGCTGCCGATTCTTCAAAGCCGCGGAGCAAAGTCCGCACCCATCACCTGCAGAAGTGGAAGGCCGAGGGCCACAAGTGGGCCATGCTGACGGCCTACGACTACTCCACCGCGCGGGTCTTCGACGACGCCGAGATTCCGGTGCTGCTCGTCGGTGACTCCGCCGCCAATGTGGTTTACGGCTACGACACCACCGTGCCGGTGACCATCGATGAGCTGATTCCGCTCGTGCGCGGCGTGGTGCGGGGCGCTCCGCACGCGCTGGTGGTCGCCGACCTGCCGTTCGGCAGTTACGAGGCCGGCCCGCAACAGGCGCTGGCCACCGCGACCCGCTTCCTGAAGGAAACCGGCGCCCATGCGGTCAAGCTCGAGGGCGGCGAGCGCGTCGCCGACCAGATTGCGACGCTGACGCAGGCCGGCATTCCCGTGGTGGCCCACATTGGTTTCACCCCGCAGAGCGTGAACGGCCTCGGCGGTTTCCGCGTTCAGGGCCGCGGCGACGCGGCCGAGCAGACCATCCATGACGCGATCGCCGTACAGGAAGCCGGCGCGATCGCCGTCGTGCTCGAGATGGTGCCCGCCGAACTGGCAACTCAGATCACCGGCAAGCTGACCATCCCCACCGTCGGCATCGGCGCAGGACCGAACTGCGATGCGCAGGTGCTGGTCTGGCAGGACATGGCGGGCATGACCAGTGGCAAGACGGCGAAGTTCGTCAAGCGCTTCGGCGACGTCGGCAGCGAATTACGCAGCGCGGCAATGCAGTATGCCAACGACGTCGCCACTGGGGCCTTCCCCGCCGAAGAACACTCGTTCTAGGCGAACTCGGCCTTCCGCTTCGCCAGGAACGCGTCGATGCCCTCGCGGCCGTCGGCGGAGTCGGCGAGGGCGGCGATCAGGCGGCCTTCGAGCTCCATCTGCTCCTCCAGCCCGCTGGAGAAGGTGGCGAGCATGAGCGCCTTGACTCCGCCGTTGGATCCCCTTGCGGTGGAAGCCATTTGCTCGGCGAGCTTATCGGCGCGGGCGGTAAGCTCCGCGTCGGGAACAACCTCGGTGACCAGTCCCCACTGTGATGCTTCCTGAGCCGACAGAGTCCGGTTGGTCAGCATCAGCTCCTTGGTTTTGGTGATGCCGATCAGCCTCGGCAGGAAGTACGACGAGCTGCCGTCGGGGCTCAAACCGGCGCGCGTGTAGGCCATCGTGAACGACGCGGACTCCGCCGAAAGCACCAGGTCGCCCGTCACGGCGAGAGAGAATCCGGCGCCTGCCGCCACGCCGTTGACCGAGGTGATCAGCACGGCGTCCATCCGCGCGAACGTCGAGATCGCGCGGTGCAGGTCGTCCGCCACGCCCTTGATGAAGGGGCCGCGGGTCTCCGCCGCCGCGAACGACTTGAGGTCCCCTCCGGCGCAGAAGAATCGGCCCGATCCGGTGAGGACCACCACCTTCGTTGCGTTGGTGTCACAGCGCTTGGCGGCATCGGCAAGTTCGCGAGTCATGGTGTCGTTCATGCCGTTTGCGGCGTCAGGCCGGTTGAGGGTGATCCGTGTGATTGGGCCGGACTGCTCAAACGTGATGGTCTGGTATTCGGTCACACCTGGACTGTATCGGCAAACCCCAGCCGCGCCGCTGTCAGCTTGTGAACTTTGGCGAAGTCGCCGTCGAATCCCAGCGTGCGCAGTGCGCCGTCGGCGATCACCAATGGCTGCTCGTCGGGGCAGTCCGTGTCGTCGGAGCGGCGGTTGATCACCGATTCGACCAGCCGAAACGGTAGATCGTCGGCGTCGGCGGGACCGTCGCACTCCTCGATGACCTCGGCGGCGAGGCTGCGGTAGCGGCCCCGCAGTTCGGCGCGACGCAGCCGGAACTGCTCGAACCTGTCGAGGCGCAGTTCGGGCAGCAGGTACAGCGCGCCGAGATTCCATCGGCTGGCGCACAGCTGGGTGACGTCACCGACCACCAGCGCGTGCAGGCGTGGCGCGGCGGGGCCCTTCTCGGCGAGGAGTTCGGCGGCCAACCGCAACGGCTCGTCGACGGTGCCCGCCAGTAGCGCGTCGAGGATGTCGTCCTTGGTAGCGAAGTGGTGGTACAGCGAGGCCTGACGCACACCGACGGCATCGGCGATCCGCCGCGTCGAGGTGCTGGCGTAGCCCAGGTTGGTGAAGAGCTCCGCGGCGGCGTCGAGGATCTCTTCGCGCGCGGTCTTGCCGGGGCGTCGCGACTGCTCCAGCCTCGGGCGGCCACGGCCTTCGCTGTGCATGGCCACATTGTCACACTGTCGTTGCGATACTCACGAGATGCGATGCAGGAGGTGCGGCGGGAGCGAGGAGCCGCGGGGGGCAGATATGACTCCGGATGCGCGCGAGCGCGAGGTAAAGCATCTTCGCCAGGCGATTGGCACCGCGAAAGTGGTGGTAGCGCTGACCGCGGCGATCGCAGCGACGTTTGTCGCCGGCACCTTGCAAGTGAACAGCCCCGAAACGTGGTGGGACCACGCATCCGCGGTACTGATGGCTTTCACGATCATTGTCAGTTTTTGGCTCGTTACGCGGCCTGTACCAGCTCACGCCGAGATCGATGAGACAGCGTTCGACAAGGTGAGGGATCGCGCGCGTCGCACGCATTGTCTGGTGCAGGTACAAGTGGTCCTCTCGGGTCTCTCGTGCGTGGCCGCGACCATGGGGCTGCTCTTGCCTTGCACGTGGCAGCCGCATCACTGGCCTTCCTGGCACTAAATAACTGTCACCTGACAGAAACACGGTCAACGCAGTCGTAACAGCCGCGATACGCGGGTGGAATCGCTGCGCTGAAAACTTTCAAGTGACAGTTAATCGGACAGGAGCCGACCTTGAGTACCGACTCAACGACTGGGGCGCGCAACCACGCCCGGTCTCAGGTACGTACCGCCGCGATGCGGATTCCCGCTACGCCACCGGACGTCGACCCGTCGGGTCTGCTGTGGTCCGAAGCCATTCCCCCGGGTTCGTACGCGACCCGCGTGCTTGGTCGCGGAACACGCCTACGGCTCATCGATCCCGACTGCGGCGCATGTGCGCACCTGCTGCTGTTCCGCTCCGACGCGCCGTGGGAGCGACTCAATGTCGCCGACACGATAAAGGTGCCGTGGCAGGCGTACCTGGGCGCCGGCCATCCGCTGCTGTCCGATCAGGGCCGGGTGCTGGCGACCGTGGTCGCCGACAGCTCCGGCCACCACGACACGTTGTGCGGCATGACCGAGGCCGGGCGAGCCAAGATGCTGTTGGCCGCCATCAAGCACGGCCTCGACATCCGCGACGTCGCACCGTCGGTGTCCTTCTTCAAGGGCGTCCGCGTCGGCGACGACGGGACACTGGGTTTCACCGGTTCGGCCGGGCCTGCTGTCGCCGTCGACCTCCTGATCCACCTGCCCGTCGTGGTGGCCCTGGTCAACACCGCGCACCCGCTTGATCCCCACCCCGCGCTCACCGGGCTCGACGTGCTGGCCTGGCGGGCCGGCGAACAGCTCACCGCACCCGTCAACGACGATCCCGAATACTTGCGCGCCCTGTTCAACACCGAAAGCACTTGGGCCGCAGCGAAAACCAGTGAGGCCATCAAATGACCACCACAGAACTGACGGTCATCGACGACGAGGTCGTCGGCGCGTGTGCGCCCTGGTCGGCGATCGTCCGCGCCGGACAGACGTTGCAGATCATCGATCTGCACGGCAACCAGGCCGTCGACACACTGCTGTACGGCGTCTGGGGCGATCAGGTCGATCACGCCCTGCGCTACAGTGCGCAGGCCACCGTCGCCGCACAGCGCAACATCTTCCTGACCACCGGCTCGGTGCTGCGGGCCACCAACGGCACACCGCTGATGACGATCGTCGCGGACGATGTCGGAAACCACGACACGATCGCGGGCGCGTGTTCCAAGGAGTCCAACACCCTGCGGTACGGCCATCACACCGTGCACCAACACGCTTGTGCCGAAAACTTTTTGGCCGAAGGCGCCAAGTGGGGGCTCGGCAAGCGCGACATCGTGTCGAACATCGACTTCTTCATGAACGTGCCGGTCGAGGCCGATGGCACGCTCGGCATCGTCGACGGACTCTCCGCGCCCGGCAAGTCGCTGTCGTTGCGCGCCGAGCGCGACTCACTGGTGCTGGTGTCGAACTGCCCGCAGATCAACAATCCCTGCAACGGGTTCGACCCCACTCCGGTGCGGATGGTGATCTGCGCCTGATGACGGCGATCGAGGTGGTGCGGCCCGGGATGCTGACCACCGTCCAGGACTGGCCGGGTCGTACCGGGTTCTGGCATGTCGGTGTGCCACCGTCCGGACCGATGGACGACCTGTCCTTCCGGCTCGGCAACAGGGTGCTCGGCAATCCACAGGGCGCCGCCGGCCTCGAATGCACGAGAGGCGGTCCGGCCCTTCGGTTTCCAGACGGCGCACGCGTGTGCATCACCGGCGCTCCCGTGAGCGTGACGCTGAACGGAGCACCAGTGCCGCAGTGGCAGTCCATCACGATCCCCGCCGACGGAGCGCTGGACATCGCGCCCATGACCGGTCCCGGAATGCGTTGCTACGTGTTGGTGGCCGGCGGCCTGCAGGAGTCCGAATACCTCGGCAGCACAGCCACATTCACACTCGGTGCGTTCGGCGGCCATGGTGGCCGACCATTGCGTGAAGGCGACGTTCTGACCGCCGGCGTCGATTCTGGACAGCGCAACGGCCGTCCTGCGCGGGTGGCGATCGACGAGCAGCCCAGCATCGGGCACCGTTGGGAGGTCGCCGTCACCGAGGGCCCGCACGCCGCACCCGAGTTCTTCACCCGCGCGGACATCGACACGCTGTTCGGCACCGACTACACCGTGCATTTCAACTCTGATCGCACCGGTGTGCGGCTCGTCGGCCCGAAGCCGCAGTGGGCCCGTACCGACGGCGGTGAGGCGGGGCTGCATCCGTCGAACATTCACGACAACGCCTACTGCGTCGGCACTTTGGACTTCACCGGCGACACCCCGATCCTGCTCGGCCCCGACGGACCAAGCCTCGGCGGCTTCGTCTGTCCGGTCACCGTGGTCGGCGGTGACCGCTGGAAGCTTGGCCAGATGGCGCCGGGCGACGCCGTACGGTTCGTTCCGGTGCGCGCGGACCGGGCGCCGTCGCTGCAGACCATCGACGTCGATCGACGGGCGTCGTTGCCACTGGTGATCTCGACGTCCAGTGACAGCGACGATGGCGTGCTCACCCGATTCACCGCGCCCGACGGCACCGGCGTGATGCTGCGCCGCGACGGCGACGACGGCGTGCTTGTCGAGTACGGGCCGATGGTGCTCGACCTGGCCATGCGGGCCAGGGTGCACGTGCTGTACGAACATCTCCTCGAACAAGACATCCCCGGCATCACCGAGCTCACCCCCGGCGTGCGCTCGTTGCAGGTGCAGTTCGATCCCAGGGTGTTGTCGATGGCGGAAATGACCGAGCTGCTGGCAGGTCTCGACGGGGAGCTACCCCCGTCGGATCAGCTCGTCGTGCCGAGCCGTGGCGTTCGACTGCCGTTGTCGTGGGACGACCCGGCGACCCGGGAAGCCATTCAGCGGTACATGCACGGTGTGCGTGCGGACGCGCCATGGTGCCCGTGGAACATTGAATTCATCCGGCGCATCAACGGCCTCGACGACGTGGCGCAGGTGCGCGCGATCGTGTTCGACGCACAGTATTTGGTCCTCGGCCTCGGTGACGTCTATCTGGGCGCCCCGGTCGCCACTCCCCTGGATCCGCGACACCGGCTGGTCACCACCAAGTACAACCCGGCACGCACCTGGACGCCGGAGAACGCCGTCGGTATCGGCGGTGCGTATCTGTGCATCTACGGAATGGAGGGTCCGGGGGGCTATCAGTTCGTCGGCCGCACCACCCAGGTCTGGAACCATTGCCACCCCGGCAATGCCCAGTCGTTCGAGCCCGGGACGCCTTGGTTGCTGCGGTATTTCGACCGGATCAGCTTCTACCCCGCCAGCGCCGAAGAACTGATGCACCTGCGTGCCGAGACGGCAGCGGGGCGGGGTGACGTCGCGATCGACGACGGAAAGTTCTCCCTCGCCGACTATCGCGCGTTCCTGTCCGACAACGATGAGAGCATCACCGCGTTCCGTCAGCTTCAGGCCGTCGCGTTCGCGGCGGAACGCCATGCGTGGGATCTGGCCGGGGAGTTTCGTCGGGCGTCCTAATGCCTGTTCACCTTGGTGTGGCACTCTGTCCACCGCCCATTAACCTTCTCGGGCGTCACCGAAGGGACACTTCTTGCACTATGGCGAAATCCAGTGACCAGGCAAATTCCAGGTATCTGGAGGTCGAACGCAAATTCGAGGTGTTCGAATCGACCGTGCGCCCGTCATTCGAGGGGCTGTCGTCTGTCGCCCGCGTGGAGCGTTCGCCGTCGCAACAACTCGATGCCGTCTACTTCGACACACCGGCCCACGATCTCGCCGCCCACCGTGTGACCTTGCGCCGCCGGACCGGGGGCCCCGACGCCGGCTGGCATATCAAACTGCCCGCAGGGCCGGATGCCAGGACCGAGGTGCGAGCGCCGCTCGGCGCCGAGACCGGCGACACCGTTCCGGAGGAATTGCTGGACATCGTGTTGGCGATCGTGCGCGATCGCCCGGTCGGCCCGGTCGCGCGCATCTCGACCACGCGCGCTGTCGACATGCTGTATGCGCCGGACGGCACCGCAGTGGCGGAGTTCTGCGACGACGACGTCGTGGCCCAGGCCGAGGGCGACGAGGAACCCGAGCAGCGGTGGCGCGAGTGGGAACTCGAGCTGGCCGAGGGGGCCGATCCCAGTCTGTTGGACCGGCTGACATACCGGCTGCTCGACGCGGGCGCGGCGGTTGCCGGCCACGGTTCGAAACTCGCGCGCGTCCTCGAGGGTGCCGAGAGCCACGAACCCGACGCGGTCGAGCTCGAACCCCCTGCCGATCCCGTACACCGCGCGGTGGCCGAGCAGGTGGAGCAGCTGCTCGTGTGGGATCGCGCGGTGCGGGCCGATACGTATGACTCGGTGCACCAGATGCGGGTCACGACGCGCAAGATCCGCAGCCTGTTGCAGGCGTCGGAGGATGCGTTCGGCATCTCCGACGACGCGTGGGTCCTCGACGAGTTGCGGCAGCTGGCCGCGGTTCTGGGGGTGGCGCGCGACGCCGAGGTGCTTGCCGAGCGCTACGAGAAGGCGCTCGATGAACTTCCAGCGGAGTTGGTGCGAGGGCCGGTGCGGGAGCGGCTGATCGAGGGCGCCAAGAAGCACTACAAGTCCGGCCTGCGACGCTCGCTGGTCGCGATGCGGTCGCAGCGCTACTTCCGGCTGCTCGACGCGCTGGAGGGCCTGGTGGCCACGCAGGCTGTCCCGACGCAGCCGGGTGTAGAGCCTGCCCCGCTGACCATCGATTCGGCGTACAAGCGGGTGCGCAAGGCCGCCAAGGCCGCGGCTGAGGCCGCCGACACCGAGAAGGATGAGGCGCTGCACCGAATTCGTAAGGGCGCCAAGCGACTTCGGTACACCGCGGCCGCCACCGGCGACAGCAGGGTTTCCGAACGTGCCAAGACCATCCAGACGCTGCTCGGCGACCATCAGGACAGCGTGGTCAGCCGCACGCATCTGAGCCACCAGGCCGAGGCCGCCCATGCCGCCGGTGAGGACACCTTTACTTACGGACTGCTTTATCAGCTGGAGGACGATCTCGCGCAGCGCTCCCGCGAGCAGCTCGACGACGCGTTGAAGAAGCTGGACCGGTCGGTGCGCAAGGCGCGGTAGCACCGAGCGGGCGGATGAGTTGGCCTGTAAGCCGGATTCTGTTCCTCGCCGCCGCGTGTTACCACGGCGACGAAGCGGCGACCATCCATCTGGACACACCGTTGCCGGGTGCCTCAAGCGGCCTACCCGCAGGCTCGGGCGAACAGCCCTCGGGCGCCTGCGCTGCCGCACCCCCTCCTGCGACATTCTTGGCCTTGCTTCGGGTGGGGTTTGCCTAGCCACTCCGGTCACCCGGAATGCTGGTGCGCTCTTACCGCACCGTTTCACCCTTACCACCGCGTGGGTGGCGGTCTGTTCTCTGTGGCACTTTCCCGCGAGTCACCTCGGATTGCCGTTAGCAATCACCCCGCTCTGTGAAGTCCGGACTTTCCTCGAACCATCCGCCGCACCTGTCCCCCCATGGTTTGGCGAATGGTCCGCGGCCGCCCAGCCAACTCATCCGCGCTATAAACGTACTGCTTCGGGAGCTAATTCCGCGAACAGGCCATACTTGACGGCATGACGCAGGTGCCGCCGGTGCGCTATCTGCAACGGGCCAAGGATCTGGTCGATGCCCGCTACGCCGAACCCATCACCGTCGATGATCTGGCGGCGGCCGCCGGGCTGTCACGAGCCCATTTCAGCCGGATGTTCACCCGGACGTTCGGCGAATCGCCCCGCGCGTATCTGCAAACGCGTCGTCTCGAGCGGGCCGCCGCGCTGCTGCGCCACACCGACCGCTCGGTGGCGGATATCTGCGTGATGGTCGGCCTGCAGAGTGTCGGCTCGTTCACCACGAGCTTCGCGAGGGTCTACGGTCAGCCGCCGGCCTCCTACCGCGCCAGCATGCCTCCCGCCGCGATCTACGCGCGGGTGCCCAGTTGCATCCTTCGCCGCGACACTCGGCGCCCCGCCGACAGTCGCGTGAAGACAGCACACGGGGAGAAGACGAACGACGGCAACCCACCGTAGCGTCGTGCGCATGATCAGAATTGCAAGCTCCCACTTGTGGGTACACGACCAAGAAGTGGCACTGAAGTACTGGACCGACAAGGTGGGTATGGAAGTGCGCCAAGACGTTTCGTTTCCGGAGCTCGGCGACTTCCGATGGGTGACGGTGGGCCCGCGCGGTCAAGACGACGTGTCGATCGTGCTGATGGCGGTGCCGGGCGAGCCGGTGATGGATGACGCCACGCGCAAGCAGGTTCTGGAACTCACCGCGAAGGGCTTCGCCGGGACCGTCTTTCTCACCACCGAGGACTGCCAGGCCACCTATGACGAAATGAAGGCCCGCGGCGTCGAATTCACCGAGGAGCCACACGAGATGCCGTACGGCATCGACTGCGGATTCCGTGATCCGTCCGGCAACAGCGTGCGACTCACCCAACTGGCGGAGATTCCGGCCAATACTGGATAGGTGCGAACTTCCACCGCAGCAGTCGGCTCAGCCGCCTTCTTTGTGGTGGCTCCCGGCACCTTCGTTGGGCTGGGCCCCTGGTTGATCACCCATTGGGAGATCCCGGGGTTCAGCCCGCCCTTACGCGTGATCTTGGGCGTCGTGCTGATCGTCCTGGGTCTGATCCCACCCGTGCACGCGTTCATCCAGTTCGTCAAGGCCGGAGGCACGCCGATGCCCGTCGCGCCCACCGAGCGGCTTGTCGTCACCGGATTCAACCGGTTCGTGCGCAACCCGATGTACGTCGGCCTGCTCACCGCGATCCTCGGTCAGGCACTGCTTTTCGACAGCCTGTGGCTGGTGCTCTACGCGGTGATCGGCTGGATCGCGACAGCGTCATTCGTGCACTGGTACGAAGAGCCGACCCTGGTGCGGACGTACGGCGAACAGTACGAGGAGTATCGCCGCAACGTGCCTGCCTGGACTCCACGCCTAACGCCCTGGAATCGGGCGCCTCAGAACGGTGGCGGTTCGTAGTTGGCGGCGAGCCAGGCTTGGCGTTGTCGTTCTTCTTCGGCGATCAGTTCGGTGCGCTCGCGTCGTTCGGCGTTGATGCGGTCGCGGCGGTCCTGCTCGCGGGTTTGTTTGCGGCGCGGCATCATTGCCGACCGATCCGTGTCGGG
>Ga0207665_10000141_pt1 | contig 48575 bp, 42 predicted proteins | sample LARL112metaG_FD_184351 | JGI IMG/M metagenome (GOLD analysis project Ga0207665, IMG submission 184351) | Corn, switchgrass and miscanthus rhizosphere microbial communities from Kellogg Biological Station, Michigan, USA - LAR L11-2 metaG... | ecosystem: Host-associated > Plants > Roots >... | reverse complement strand
AGCAGCGCTCCCACCAGGCATACGAAGCTGCCTGCCAGTCCCGCCACGCGCATTCTTCCGGCCGCCCCATTCCATCCCAGTAGCCGCATCACGCGCTCTGCAAGCGGCCCGCGGTTGGCTGCCATCATCAATGCCGGAGCCGTGCGCCACTCTTCTATCACAGTGAGTGCTCGCGCGTAATTCACGGCGTCGCCGCAAATCACAATGGCCTCATCGTCGCAGCAGTTCTCGCGCTCGGCGCGAATCCGCTGGCTCACCCACCAGACCGCTGGGTGGTAGAACAGCAGTGTTTCCGCGGCAATCTGGAAAAGATTCACGAAGCAATCGAGCCTGCGAATGTGCGCTAGCTCGTGCGCAATAACCGCCTCGATTTGCGCTTCCGTCAAGCCTGTCAATGCCCTCACCGGCAACAGCACCACGGGACGAAACCATCCCAGCACCGCCGGCGCGTCCAGCCGGAGGCATTCGCAATAGCGAATCACGCGCTCCAGCCCCATTCTTCGTTGCAGCGCCAGGCATTTCTCATACAGCTCTGCTCCCACCGGCTTGATCTCTTTCCGCCGCATTCTTTCGATCAAAATCAGCCCGCCTGCGGTTCTCAGGCTCAGCAAAAGCACGCCTAAGAACCACGCTTCCACCAGCCATAACATCCCCGTCGCCTGTCCAGCGCCGGACTCCGCAATAGGGGCGCGGGAGCCTGACAGCGCGGTCGCGTGTTGGGTGGACGGTCTCGCCCACGTCCAGGCTCCTGCGGCCCCAGTCTGTACGGCCGGATTCGCTTGCGCCCGCAGCAACGTGAATGTGACCACTGGCGATGCCATCATCAATACCAGAGCGCTCACCGCCAGCGCGTAACGCGCCGATGCGCTTCGGCAAACCGCTGCCGCCACCGCGAATAGCGCCGCAATCCCCGCTCCTTGCCACAGGAAGTGCAACAGCGTCCAGCCAAGCGTCCGCAAGATCTCCGGCGAAATCCAATTCGCGAAGTTGCTCATCGGTTTCTCCCCTCGTACTCGTCCAGAAGTCGCCGCAGCTCATGTAGCTCTTCCTTGGACGTTCGCCGGCCCTCCAGCGCATGAATCATCAGTTCGCTTGCGGATCCCTCAAACACCCGCTGCAACACGTCGCCAACGAGCTGGCGCTTGGTCTCGGTCGCTGGCTGGCATGCCTCATAAACGTGCGCCCGTTGCTCTTCGTTTCTCCGCACCGTGCCCTTTGAAGTCATAATTTGAAGGAGTTTCAGGACCGTGGTGTACCCGAGGTCCTTCTTCTCCTGCAGGGCTTCGTGGACTTCGCGGACGGTGGACGGTCCGCGCTCCCACAGCACTCGTAGGATTTCCAGCTCAGACGCGGTTGGCTTTTGCGGTTGTTCGTTCGACATGCGCGAAGCTTAATACGAAGGTTTTCGTATTGTCAACGAAAATCTTCGTACTTACTTGGTTCCCCGATTGCCAGGTTCCAGAGCCCCTCCTGGGGGAGCACTCTATGGATGGTTTATCTTGGTTCCAGCACGAGCGGCAAGCCGTTCTTCGGATTGCCAATAATCACGACCTTGGAGTTGGAACTCGCCGCCAGCTTCTCCGTGGCTTCGATCCCTTTCCATTCCAGCAGTTGCGCGCTAATGCCCGTCGCCACGATCTTCTGGAAGTCCGCGATGCCTTGGGCCTCGATGCGTTTCCGCTCCGCTTCCTGCTTCTCCTTCTGCAAGATGAAACTCATTCGGAGCGCGTCCTGCTCGGCCTGCTGCTTGGCCTCGATCGAGCCTTTGAGCATCGCCGGCAGTTGCACATCGCGCAGCAGCACATTTTCCACGATTACGCCACGCGGCGCGAGTTCCTTGGTCAGTTCATCTTGGATTTGCGCTTGCACCAATTCGCGAGCATTCGTGTACAGGGCGTTCGCGGAGTGCGCCGAAGTAGCCGCGCGAATCGCCGCGCGTAACGTCGGTTCCACGACCTTCTCGACATAGGGCTCTCCCATCGTCTGATAGACGTACGCGGCCTTGCTCCTATCCAGGCGGAACAACAAAGAAGTATCCAAGGCCAGGATCAGACCTTCATTGGAGGGGACATTAGCGCTTTCCTTGAGTGACTGCGTCTGTACAGAAAGCTTCTGGACGGACTTCAACGGGTTGATTAGGTGAATCCCTTCCGGGAGCGTTTCGCCCGTTACGCGCCCGAACAGCGTCAGCACACCTACATTCCCGGTCGGAATGGAGGTTGTGCTCGCCATCACCACGATAATCACCACCACCAATATTCCGAGTTGCAATATTCTCTTCCCGGCCCCGCCGAGGTTTGGCATCGACGGCAATCCGCCGCCCAGTTCGAATCTTGTTGTCGTTGGCATTTTTTCTCCGTCTGCGGCTCACTTGCCAGGAACCGAGCCGCAAAACCACTACCCTTAATACGCAGGAAGCGTACTCTCGATTTCCTTGCCGGTCCGCGCCCTTGCTTTGATTGGCCCGCGTTCCCCAGTCAACGGCCGGGATTCGCCGGCCGCGGCTTTCCACAACCTTACCACAATATCTAGTAGCCTTTTCTCTTGACACCACAGGCCGCTCGCGACACAATCCCCGCCATCAATTGTCTTGAGAGTTTTTGCGGAGCGTCATCGGGCCTTTTTCGCAGATTGTCCTGGCCGCCAAGGGAAGCTCAGGGGTTTTCAGGTGCCGCCTGCAGTTGGTCGCACCTTGATCCGTCGGAGCATTGCGGCTTCTGAGAGGGAGAAAATGCAATACTTGCCCGGTTTCACGGTGCAGTGTATCAATCCGCTGTGCGAAGCCCGCGGTCACTGGCTTCGCGCTGATGCCACTACTCCTCTTGGAAGCGAAGGCCGCTGCCCCTGCTGCGGTGAATTCCTCCGCAATGTTCCTCCGCCACTCGGCCCGCGTTTTCGCATGCGTCCCCGCTCGCTCACCGCGCGCCCGCCCCTCCGTCCCCGCCCCCGCTAACGATGCCTAAGGCTTGATTTATAGCGTGCTACTGTTTATGATTACGGAAATTTATCATAGTAGGCAACAGGATCTCTCGTCGAAAGAAACTGACCTGAGAAGATAACAAAGGAGGCTGCGATCCCGGATTTCGACGCGGGATGAAACGTTATAGCTGTCTTTGAGTCTATGACGAGATGGGAAAGCCATGGCTGTCTCCCTGCACGAATTTGCGCGACGCTTCGTCAAAGCTCGCACGCGACATGCCTTCCGTTCGGCGGTTTCGGGATTGCTGTGTGAATTCAAGCTGGACGGTCTTCATCGTGCTTCACTTAAGAAGGCCAAGCAGTTTGCCGGTCAACGCGGGCTCAAATTGCAATTTGGTTGCGGCTCAATCACGAAAACTGGCTGGGTGAATATCGACCTGTATTCGAAGAAAGCGGACCTTCAGCTTGACGCCAGAGATCCGTTTCCCTTTGCCGATAGGTCAGTGTCGCTAATTTACAGCGAGCATTTTTTTGAACACCTGGAATATCCGGAGGAAGCTCTCAGCTTCCTCACGGAATCGTGGCGGGTGTTGGACCTCGATGGCGTCTTTAGCATGGGCATTCCCGATTTTGAGTTGTCCGTAAGATCGTACGTCACCGGCAACGAAGATTACTATCGGCATCAACGGGAAGAAAAGCCCCCCAAGTGGGTCACCACTCCGATGGATTACCTCAACCGTGATTTCCGGCAAGGCCGGGAACACAAGTACGCCTATGATTTCCAAACCCTTACGAGGGTTCTAACTGAGGCTGGTTTCACGTCGGTCGTCAGGAGAGCGTTCGATCCCGGGCTGGACTCTCCACATCGAGAATGGGGCACGCTGTATATTGAAGGCCGGAAACTTCCTGTCTAGCCCCTTTCCCCTTGTCGGCTGACGCGTTTCTCGTTCGCCGCTTGGCGAAGCGAAGCCTTTGATACTTTCCTCAAATCCGCCCCAAGGCCTCTGCCAGGAATGGCCCGCTCTCCGTCCCCGCTGATCGCCAGCGAGACCCTTCAAACCCATTCCCTCTCGGGAACTTTTCCATTGGCCTCGGCCTCTATTCTGTAGCGCTTCGCAACTGTGACCGCAGCCACAAAACCTGGCGCTAAGAGGCATCCATGTCCGAATCCTCTCCCCGTTCTCTGCCAAAACGCATCCTTCTTGTCGTTGGCGGTCTCTTCGCATTCATTCTTCTCTTCGTCGTTGCTTGTCGCATTGCCGTCAGTGAAATCTTCTCAGGCATAGCTTCCTCGAGGTCCAGTGGACTTTCCGATGTCTCCTGGGACGGCCGCGACATGTTGTCGACGAGCCCTATGGGTGCCGCGATGCTCCAGAAGAGCGTCGCCGCGCCGTGGATCGCCCGGAGCGCCGATCTTCGTGCTCGCTCTTCCGCCTTCGATCATTCCATCGCCGCGCTCCGTCAAATCGTTTCCGCTCATCACGGCTATCTGGAAGATTTGCGGACGGAGAGCCGCTCGGGCCACGGCCGCGCGCTGGCAGTTACCATCGCGGTCCCCTCCAACGATTTCGACGCCACTCTCGCTGATCTCAGGACTCTTGGCCGCGTGGAGGCGATCTCCGAAGCCGGCGAGGATTTCGCCGTTAAACTCGCTACTGCCGCCAGAAGTCTCGCCACGGCTCAAACCAATCTTTCTCGTCTTCAGAAATTGCAGCACGAGCGCAAAGGGGAACTCCGGGACGCGGTCGCACTGGAGAAAGACATTGCCCAGGCCAACGAAGCGGTTGTTGAAGCCGAACGCCAAAATCAAGCCTTGGCCTCAACCGTGGCTCAGTCCCATATTCGTCTCACGCTGTTGGAAGATTACCGCGCCCCTCTGCAGGCCAATCTTGCAGGCTTCTCCCTTCAGCTTCGCAACTCGTTTGTCGAGGGTGTCAGCTCGATCTTCTCGTCGGTATCGCTCTTTCTGGGTGTCCTTTTTGAATTCGGTTTGCCCATGGTCTTTTGGCTTGCTCTGCTTTTCTGGCCTGCCCGCCTCGCCTGGCGCCGCTTTCGTCCGGCCCGCGCGGTAGCACCTGTAGCCCCATAAAGAGGGTCTTGTTACGCCTGTTTGCAGTCAGCTATCGGTTTTCTACCCATGCCACACATCCATCCTTTGTCGCGTTCCTCGATTACCTGAACATCCGAGTAATCGGCGTTTGTGAAGAGTTCGCGATGCTCGTCGACGCTCAGGAGCGCCAGACCCGTTCGCGAGGCGTATTTCTCCGCGAGCTTTGCTGCCATGGTGTTTGCTCCTTTATAGATTTCCGCGATCAAGATGAGCGTGCCTCCGGACTTCAGGACTCGGAACACCTCGCGCATGTCACCGGGCAAGTTGGGCCACCAGAAATGTGTTTCCACGGCCGTGACCAGATCGAACATGCCTTCCGGAAACGGCAACTGCGACACGGAGCCGTGCCGAACCTCAACGCGGTCGAGATCTATCCATCGCGCATTCGTTCGTTTTGTTGCGGCGACGCTTTCTTCGGAATAGTCGATGCCGTAGACTTTCCCCTTCGTAGCCATCGCCGCTAACTTATCGACTGTCCTGCCGCCCCCGCAACCCACATCGAGGATCGTGGCGTGGTTCTTTATCGAGATATGCTTTAAGCCCCAGTCCGTCAGCCTGGAATGGCTTGAATTCATTCGCCACAAAGTGAATCGGCCCATCCATCCTGTCGGCTTGCTGCATTGATTTACCGGTGCGTTCCCACTCGCCACGATCGTTTACTCCGTCAGACAGTCTAACGCCGAAATAAGCAGCAGCTCTTCACGCGCTCAGTTAAGACGCCAGCCGCGCTTCCTCGTATGGAGAAACATTTTGACGGCCTCCGCCGTTAACTCCAGTAGACCCATCGCTAGGCCCCGTACAACCAGGCCCCTTACACCAAGGGAGGGACACATGAGCTTAACCCGCAACCCAGGGAGAGTCGCTGGATTCTGGTACCTGCTCCTCGTCCTCGCCGGTCCTATCCGCCTCATCTACATTCCCAACAAGCTGTTTGTGCACGGCAACGCCACGGCGACGGCCAGCAATATCGCCGCACACGAGTGGCTGTTCCGTTTCGGCATCGTTAGCGACCTGTTCTGCGCGGTCATCTTGATCTTCCTTACCTTGGCCTTTTACCGGTTGTTCAAGGGAGTGGACCAGAACCTCGCTGTGCTAGTGGTAATCCTCGGAGGTGTGATGCCGGCTCTTATCGACTTTGTTGGCGTGGTGAGCGACTTTGGCGCGCTGACAGTCGTTCGGAGCGCCGATTTCTTGTCCGCCTTTGACAAGCCCCAGCGGGATGCCCTGGCCATGCTGTTCCTTCGTCTGCGTGACCATCAAAACACTGCCGCCGAGATCCTCTGGGGCCTTTGGCTTTTTCCCCTGGCCTTCCTTGTGTACCGCTCACGCTTCCTGCCCAGCTTCCTCGGCGTGTGGCTCACCATCAACGGCTTCGCCTATGTGCTTCTGAGCCTTACGGGCTTACTGTTGCCGCAATACCAGAACAAGGCGTTTATCATCGCTCAGCCTGCCCTCTTCGGAGAGCTCGCTCTAATGCTATGGCTCGTGATCAAGGGCGCTCGGCCGCCGGCGCTGGACGCGACGGCCTTATCGACGGCTGCTGCCTGATTCTTTGCCGAAATTTTCCGTGACATTTGTTAACTTTTGCGTACAATACTCCCTAGAGAAAATTGTAGCCGGAAAGCGGGAGCCTGACTCCCGCTTTTTCTTTTTTCAGCTGCCTTTCGGCACATGGCTGGCTTTGCTCAACCACAAACATCCCCTTTAAAATCAGATGTTTATGAAATCCAAAAATCTGTAAGTTCTTTGTTTTTATATTCTTGCAAATTGGGGGGGTAGGGGGTTACCATGGGGTACAGACCGGGCGCATCCCTGACATTGCGAGAAATCACAAGTCAAGATTCCACCAGGCCCTTCTCCAGCATTTCCTCGTCGCTAAGCCACAAATCGGGGATGTTGGCTGAGCCGAGCCGAAGAATGTCTTCCAGCGCGCCGCGCGCATCACCCAGCCGAAAGTCCACACCAATGCGTTCGAGCAATTCGATCAGCGCGTGTGCGCCCTCCGCAAGCACGGGCTTTGGCGCCGCACTCGCGGCGCCCGTTCCGGCGAGAGCCGAGGGAAACGCAGCCGACGCGATCGAAGTGTGTTCCTTGTTCTCTTGATGGCCATCCACTGCCGAAAGGCCATCCTGGCCCAGCCGGTGATACGTCACAACGTAAATGGCGTGGGGTCCCGCGCCGTGTCTCACGATATGGAGAAACCCGCGGGTCTTTGGTTTTGCCGGGGCCAGCCGTGCTGCTACTCCAGAGCCGGAGGGGAGGGCGCTCATCGCTCTTGTGTTCTCGTAGCTCCTCTGAGGTTCAGCTGCAGCCGCTGGTGCTGCCGCAATTTTCGCACTTGTAGCACGCGCCGTTCGGCACCATCAGCATGCCGCATTCGCTGCATGTCGGCGCGCCTTCATGCGCATTGGTCAGCTTTGGCGCAGCCATTTCAGCGGGGAGCGAACTAAGCGCCGCCAGGATCGCCGGAGCCGGAACGGCAGCGCCCGCGTTTTCCGCGTGGGCCCCGCCATTCAGCTTTAGATAGTCGCACGAGATGAATCGCCCGCCGAGCCACCGCGCGATGTAGTCCAGTACCGAGGATACAAACCGAATGTTGGGATTGGCGGTGATTCCGGATGGCTCGAAGCGCGTGTTCAGCAGCTTGTCCACAAACACTTTCAGCGGCACGCCGTACTGCAAGCCCAGAGAAATGGTCAGCGCCAATCCGTCCATCACGCCGGAAAGCGTCGATCCTTCCTTGGACATCTTGATGAAAATCTCACCGGGACGATTGTCCTCGTACATGCCTACGGTGATGTAGCCTTCATGGCCACCCACGCTGAACTTGTGAGTTACCGATGCGCGCTCCACCGGCATCTTCTCGCGCACAGCCCGCGCGAAGAGTTCGCGTTGCGTTGGCTCAACGTTGGCCGTTGCCGCCGTCGGCTCGCCTTTCTTCTCTTCTTTCTTTCCACCGGCGTTCAGTGGCTGCGAACGCTTGGAATTGTCGCGGTAGATGGCTACGGCCTTCAGCCCCAGCTTCCACGATTCAATATACGCGTTCATGATGTCTTCGACCGTCGATTCCTCCGGCATGTTGATGGTCTTTGAAATCGCGCCCGACAGGAATGGCTGTGCCGCCGCCATCATCTTCACGTGCCCGGTCCAGGTAATTGAGCGCCCGCCGCCCTGCGGCGCCAGCGAACAATCAAACACTGGCAAGTCTTCTTCCTTCAGGTACGGTGCACCTTCGATCTTCCCGTTTTTGTCGATGTAGGAAACGATTTCGCTGGTTTGTTCCGGCGTGTAACCCAGCTTCATCAGCGCCTGCGGCACGGTGTTGTTCACGATCTTGATCAACCCGCCGCCCACCAGCTTCTTGTACTTCACCAGTGCAAGGTCGGGCTCGATTCCCGTGGTGTCGCAATCCATCATGAAGCCGATCGTGCCCGTCGGCGCCAGCACGGTTACTTGCGAATTCTTGTAGCCGTACTTTTCGCCGTGCGAGAGCGCCGTGTCCCACGCTTCCTGCGCGCCCAGGAACAACTCCGTCTGCACGTGGTCCGGCTGGATCCCGCGCATCGCATCGCGGTGCATGCGAATTACGTCTAGCATGGGCTCGCGGTTCACTTCGTAACCCGGGAACGGTCCCATGCGTTCCGCAATTCTCGAGGACTGCGCGTACGCTTCGCCACACATCAGCGCGGTGATCGCACCAGCAACGTCTCGTCCTTCCGGTGAGTCGTACGGCAGCGCCATGGACATCAGCAGCGCGCCCAGATTGGCGTAGCCCAGACCGAGCGGCCGGAAATTGTGCGAATTCTCCGCAATCTTCGGCGTCGGGTAACTGGCGTTGTCCACCAGGATTTCCTGCGCCGTGATGGTCACGTCCACGGCGCTCTTGAACGCCGGTACGTCAAATTGCCCGCTGCCGTTCGCGAACTTCATCAGGTTCAACGAAGCCAAGTTGCACGCCGTATCGTCCAGGAACATGTATTCCGAGCACGGATTGCTGGCGTTGATTCGTGCGGTGTTCTTCGAAGTGTGCCAGCGGTTCACGGTCGTGTCGTACTGCATCCCGGGATCGCCGCAGTGCCAGGTCGAATCGGAAATCTTCATCATCAGGTCGCGCGCGCGCAGCTTTTCGGCCGGCTGCCCGTCAATGACGTTCTTCGTCCACCAATCCTTGTCCTCCACCACCGCGCGCATGAAGTCGTCCGTCACCCGCACCGAGTGGTTCGCGTTCTGGAAGAAGATCGAAGCATACGCGTCGCCGTCGATCGAGCTGTCGTAGCCCTGCTCGATCAGCACGTGTGCCTTGCGTTCTTCTTTCATCTTGCATTCGATGAACTCGACGATGTCCGGGTGATCGATGTTCAGGATCACCATCTTCGCCGCGCGCCGCGTTTTTCCGCCGCTCTTGATCACACCCGCGAAGGCATCGAAGCCCTTCATGAAGCTCACTGGGCCCGACGCAATTCCGCCGCCGCTCAGCGTTTCCCGGCTTCCGCGCAGCGTCGAGAAGTTCGTTCCCGTGCCGGAGCCCCATTTGAAGAGCATGCCCTCGGTTCGCGTCAGCCCCATGATCGATTCCATACTGTCGCTGACCGAGTTGATGAAGCACGCCGAGCATTGCGGCTTGGGCTGCACGCCCACGTTGAACCAAACCGGGGAATTGAAGGCCATCTTCTGCTCGACCAGCAGATGCGTCAGCTCATCGCGAAACGCATCGCGCGAGGCCGCATCCGCAAAATATCCGCCCTCTTGGCCCCATCGCACGATGGTGTTCACCACACGCCCGATCAGTTGCCGCACCGATCCTTCGCGCTGGGCCGTCCCGGGCTTGCCATGGAAATATTTGCTGGTGACGATGTTGGTGGCCGTCTGCGACCAGCTCTTGGGCACTTCCACGTCTTCCTGGCGGAAGATCGTCACGCCTTTTTCGTTCCCGATTAGCGCGGTACGCTTTTCCCATTCGACGGCGTCGAAGGGAGACTTCTTCCCGTCCGTAAAGAACCGTTCAAACGTCAGACCTTTCCCTGTGCTCATCGCCGTCTTTTCGGCCGTATCCGTCGCCAGGGATTTTCCGTTCAATGCATGTTTCACCGTGGCCATCCGTCCCTCCGCGCTCCAGGATTCCCGCTCGCAGAGGGAACCCTATTATTCTACTCCTCTGTGCTCCACAGAGGCGCCGCGCTTCGCTTCAGGGTCTGGACTGAAGTTAACGCATCTCTCGATTCGATGGGTTCGTGAAAGCGGGCAGCGAAAAAAAAGCCGGCCGTACTCCGGTCGCACTCAAGTTTCTCGCGCAAAACGCCAATGCTCTGCCGCCGGCCGGTGGTTCGCACTCAGCCTAACAGCAGGTGCCCCGCCTGAAATACGGGCGCGGAGCAGGTATTCGCGCTCGATTTTTTCGCTTAGAACCCGGGCTGCCTCGTGGCTTGTCCCACACGGACCTTGGTCCATCCCCGACTCGGTCCGTCTGGCGCTTCCACGTCCCCCGAATCTGGATTTGCAGTATCAAGGGAAGAAAATTTTCTGTCAAGAGAAAAACGCAAAATGTGGTTGACGTTTTCGTACCGCGTCTATTTGTAGTGGTCTATTTTCCACGCGCTTTCCACTATTTTTCCACCTCAAGCACTTCCTATTCAACACTTTTTCAACACTTTCCGTGGCCTTGCCTCTAACGCTACACTCTTGGCATCCAATCTAGAATGAACCGCTCTCGCACCACGCTCGCGTCCTTTTTTCTTCTTCCTCTTTCCCTTTTTGCGCAAACGCCATCGCCAGCCTCCGCTCCAGCGGCGCCTGCCACCGCTCCCGCCTTCCCTCCGCTTGCTCACGGGGAAAAACTTCGCATTCCCGGAATTCCCAACGCCGGAAAAATCACCGAGACTCTTTACCGCGGCGCGCAACCGAAAGAAGCGGGCCTCTCTGAACTGAAACTGTTGGGCGTCACCACGATTGTCGATCTTCGCGGCGAAGATCAAGAAAAAATCGCCTGGGAGCGCAATCGCGCTGAGTCCCTGGGAATGCGATTTGTGCACATCCCCATCAGCGGCTGGTCTCCTCCAACCGACGAGCAGGTGGTTCAGTTCTTGTTTCTATTTCGCAACGAACCAGGGCAAAAGGTTTTTGTTCATTGCCGATTCGGTGACGATCGCACCGGAGTTTTCGTCGCTACCTATCGCATGGCTTTCGATAAGTGGTCCGCGGAACAAGCCATGAAAGAAATGTATTTTTTCGGCTTCAACGGATTCTGGCATCCAGCCATGAAATCGTTTATTCGCGACTTTCCTGCACGATTGAATTCTTCGCCATCTCTGGCGTCGCTACGCAGCCAATCTCCTCAACGATGATCCGCCGGGCTGGTTGTGCGCCTAAGATGAAGTCCGGTTTATTAGACACTGATAACAAAGGACTTGGCGGTCCTTTTTCTCCTAGTACGTTAGTACCCTCTGAAACAGGACGCTTGCTTCATTTGAGAGAACACCGGCTTCCCTCATTATTCCGTGTATTCCAAGTTTAGCGGTCTGAGGGAGTGGTCCCCGTGCAAATCGGACGCTACGAGATTCTCGAAATCATTGGCACCGGCGCTCATGGCCGTGTGGCACGCGCCCACGATCCCATGATCGGGCGCCTGGTGGCCATCAAGCTGTTCCCCAAGGAACTGGCCAGCGGCGAAGCGCGCCAGCGCTTTATTCAAGAAGCGCGGGTCGTCGGCCAGCTCTCGCATCCTTCCATAATCACACTCCACGACATGGGCGTTGACGAAGCGACGCAGACGCCCTATCTAGTCATGGAGTACCTGGAGGGCCAGCCGCTCGATCGTATTCTGGAAAAGGGCAGCGTTCCCTATCCAAGAGCCTGCGCCTGGGCAGCGGACGCGGCTTGCGCGCTCGGTGTGGCGCACCGCAAAGGCGTGATTCACGGTGATGTCAAGCCCGGGAACATGCTCATCACCGATGACGGCCGCGTAAAACTCATGGACTTTGGAATGGCGCGGCTGGCCAGCCACGATTCAAAAGCTACGCCGCTGGTGGGCACGCCCGCTTACTGGTGCCCAGAGCAAATCCTGGGCAAACCCCAGGATGCGCGTTCCGATCTTTTTTCCCTCGGCGTCGTTCTCTATGAAATGGTGACGGGCAAGCGTCCCTTCGACGCGGATTCCCTTCAGGGAATTTGCAGCCGCGTTCTCTCTTCCACGCCGCTGCCGCCATCGCACGCGAACCCGTCCGTGCCGTCGAACTTTGACGGCATCGTGGCACGTTGCCTGGCGAAAGACCCTGCGGCCCGGTACGCACCGGCCGAGGCTCTCGCGGAAGAACTGTATCCGCTGGCGCGCCGCAAAGAGACTCCGGTTCCTGTCGGGCAATCCAATGGAAATGGAAGCGGTTTGCGGGATCGCGCCGCGCGGTTGCTGCGCTCTGCCTGATGATTACACTGCAAAAAGGCCGTTACGAATGCATCGAGCCTCTCGGCTCCGGCGCTACCAGCCGCGTTGAAATGGCGCGCGACAACGTCATCGGCCGCGTCGTGGCCCTCAAGACTTTTGTGAATGGCTTTGGGGAAGGACAAGAGCAGCAATTCCTGCGCGAGGCGCAGATCATCGGCCAGCTTTCGAATCCCTCCATCGTGCAGCTTTACGACGTGGGCATCGACGAGCAAGGAACTCCCTTCCTGGTGATGGAATATGTCGCCGGCAAAACGCTGGAGCACCATCTCGATCCTTCCACGCTGACGCCGCAACGGGCTTGCGCCTGGGCGGCCGATCTGGCCAATGCGCTGGCACTGGCTCACCGCGCGGGAATTCTCCACGGCGACGTCAAGCCGGGAAACGTTCTCGTCACGCGGGAAAACAAAGTAAAGCTCGGCGACTTTGGCATCGCGCGTTACGCTTCGCAGGTCTCGGGCTCGGGCCGGCTGCTGGGCACGCCAGCGTACCTGGCACCGGAACAGATTCAGGGCCAGCCTCAGGACGCCCGCTCAGATCAGTTCGCGCTCGGCATCGTTCTGTATCAAATGCTGACCGGCGCGCGCCCCTTTGATGGAAGTTCGATAGGAGCCGTTTGCGCGCAGATTCTGCAGGCCGCTCCAGAGCCGCCCTCGCGGCGCAACCCGGCAGTTCCGGCGGCGCTCGATCGCATCGTGGCGCGCTGCCTCTCGAAAAATCCCGGGGATCGCTTTGCTTCTTGCGAGGAGCTGGCATCCGCCCTGTACCCGCTCGCGCGGGCCAGCTCGCAAGCAGCTATTTCCAAAATCAAAAGGAGATCCTGGTGGTCGAGGCCAACGCGTCCGCAGGATATCTTGATTGCGGCGGCCGGGTGTCTCTTGCTGGCGCTCAGTGTTCCGGCGATCCGCTCCGTCCGCGCCCGGCTTGCTGTGCCTCAACCTCCCGCGGGTGTTCGTTTTTCGCCGGCGCTGCCGCCAGAAGGGTTGATGCACACCTCACAAGACGTGCCGCCCGCTCTCACAGCTGGCGGGTCATCGCCGCCAAGCGAACAAAGGAATTCTCCAGCGCGGCAGGATCGTTCCGCAAAGAGTCTCCGCTCACATGAAAAGCATTCTTTGCAAAAGCCTTCGTCGAAGACTTTCCTTGCCACTCTTCCCTCTTCGCCTCCGGTCAACCAGCCCGCGGCTACTCCCCATTCCAGCCTGCACATTGAAATTACTTCAGCGGTCCGTGAAGGCACGGTGATTGTCTTCGCGGATCGCGAATTGCTCTTCTCGGTAAATTTGGCGGAAGAGAAAAAAGGGCAGTCGGTGCATTTCGAACATGCGCTCCCCGCGGGACCGCATCAATTCCGCGTAGCGCTGTACAAAGCGGACCGCAGCCTGCAGTTGGAAAAAGAGGGCTTCGCGGAAACAAGCAACGACGGCGAAAACACAATGGCTGTGCACATTACGCGCCGCGCCAAACTGCTCATTCGGCACGAACTGGCGCTCGAAGTCACCTGGCCCGGCGGGGCCGCGCCCACCGCAGCCGGGCACTCCGTTGAACACGCCTCCGGCAACATAAAATCCGCTGCTTTACTAAAGTAGAAATCCGCTGAGTCTTATTGAAAGCCAAAAACAGAAGAGCATGGCGCGCTATTCGTAGCGCAGGGCCTCAACGGGATCGAGTTTCGCGGCTTTCATCGCCGGCCACACGCCGAACACCAGCCCCACGCAAACGCTGACGACAATTCCCGTGGCTGCCGCCCAGACCGGCACACTTCCCGGCCACTTCAAGCTAACTCTCACCAGCAGCACAAGGCCGTTCACCAGGATGAGCGCGAGCACGCCGCCTACTCCGGTGAGCGCCATGGCTTCCAGCAGAAACTGCCAGGTAATGTCGCCGCTCTTGGCGCCGATGGCTTTGCGAATGCCAATCTCGCGCGTGCGCTCGGTAACGCTGACGAGCATGATGTTCATCACGCCGACGCCGCCGATGAGCAGGCCGATCCCGCTCAAGACGACTGTGGCGAGGGCGACCATCCCCAAAATACTGTGAAATTGATCCACGATTTGCTGGGAAGTCTGAATGGAAAAAGAGTTTTTGCCGTCGTAGGGAACGTTGCGGCGGCGGCGAAGCACTTCGATGGCCTGGTCCACGGCCTGGTCCAGCATGTTTGGATAAGCCTGCATGCGGATGCTGTTTTCGTAAGCGCCCGGATAAATCTTACGGAAGGTGTTGTAGGGAATGAGAACGCGGCGGTCTTCATCGTCCTGGCCAAACATGCCTTTGGGCTTTTCCACGACGCCAATCACACGAAACGCCGATCCATCAATCATCACGTCCTTGCCCACGGGCGAACCATAGGGAAAGAGCACAGGCGCGGCGTTTTCGCCAAGCATGACGACCTTTTCCTTGTGGAGATCGTCGCCTTCGCTAATGAACCGGCCGTCCAGCGTGGCAGCGTTGGCATACACGGTGCCAAAATTCGGCTGCACGCCGCGGAAGTCAATGGCAGTAACTTCACCATCCTTGGTGCGCACAGAGTGCGGCTGCTCCCACCAGATCAGAAAAACGGTGAGGTCCTTCACCGCGGGACACAATTCCTTGATGGCCTGGCCGTCTTCGAGGGTCAGGGGCTTGCGCTCTCGTTCGTCCTTGGGACGCCGGCCGCCCCCGTGCGGGCCCTGGTCAAAGCGCGAGATGAACGCGGTGTCCGCGCCGTACTGCTTGATGCTCTCTTGAACCTGCTGGTCGAACCCGGTAATCAGCGCGGCGACGAGCATGATGACGCTGACGCCGAGGACGACGCCGAAAACAGTCAGAAAGCTGCGCAATTTGTGAGCGCGGAGCGTGTCCATCGCTTGTTTGAGATTTTCGCCGTGCTGTTGCGCCATGATCGTTTTGTCCCGGCTCGTTTTAACGAGGCGGGATTTTCCCTAGCCGTCTGCCCGAAGCGCTTCGATAGGATCCAGCTTTGCCGCGCGCGTCGCCGGGTAAATGCCGAAGAAAAGACCGACGCTGGTGGAAACCGCAAGTGAGAGGATTACGGCGCTCATCGGAGTGCGCATGGGAATGGACGTCAGCGCGCGGGCCACGGCGACGACCGCATAGGCAAGAATAATCCCAATCAAGCCGCCGGTAGCCGCGAGCACCGCCGATTCCGTCACGAATTGCAGGACAATGTGCATCTTCCGCGCGCCCAGCGAGCGGCGCAAACCAATCTCGCGCGTGCGCTCCGTGACGCTGGCCAGCATGATGTTCATGATTACGATTCCGCCGACCACCAGGAAGACCGCAGTAAGCCCCACGGCCACCATGAACAGATTGCCGGTTAAGGATTGCCAGAGGCCCATGATGGAGTCCGAGCCGATGATGCCGAAATTGTCAGGGCTGTCCCAGGGAATATGCCGCCAGGCGCGCAGGAGCATACGCGCTTCATCTTCAGAGGAGGGCATCATCTCCGCGCTTTGCGCCTGGACAAACAGCACCAGCGAGTCGCGCTGGGTGCCCCATTCCTTGCTAAAGGTCTCCAGGGGAATGAAAACGAAATTATCCTGCGATTGCCCCAGCGCACTACCGATGACGGCAGACACGCCGACGATTTCATAGCTGTGCGTACCGGCGCGAATGGTCTTGCCGATGGGATCCACGTTGGAGAAAAACTTTTTGACCAGGTCCGTGCCGATGAAACACACCGGAGAGCGATGCTCCTGATCGGAGGCCGTCAGGAAGCGCCCCGATGCGACGGAGAACCCGCGAACCTCGGAAAAGTTGGAGGTCACGCCGAGAACGCTGACGTTCTCCAGCAGGTCATTGCCATGGCGCACATCGGAATTGGTGCCGAGGAGGGCAGCGATTTGACTGACGGTGCGCATGCCGGTTTGCAACTTGTCGAATTCTTCGCGGACAACCAGGGGGCGTTTCTGGGCCTTGATCCAGGCGTCTTCACTGGTAATAATCCCGAAACGGTTCAAAACGAAGACGTTTGCGCCGAGATTGGCGATGCGGTCGGCGACGTAGAAATTCAGGCCGGCAACCACGCTCATGACCGCGACCAGCGTCGTCACGGCCAGAATGACGCCCAGCAAGGTCAGGAAACTCCTCAGCTTATGGGCGCGCAGGGCGTCCAGAGAGAGGCGCAGCGTCTCCGTCATGGTGATCAAACCGCTGCGGAAGCGGCCGTGTTTCAGACGCAGACCGGTTGCGCGCGGTGTGATGCGAGTGATGGCGCCGAATCCTTCGATGGGGGTAACGCCCAAACAGACCTCCAACACCCTCTAGCTAATACGAGTGGGTCGGCCGAATCGTTCCTTGGTATATAGACGTGCGGAGTGGCACTTTGCTTTCGATGTTTCTTGGAGTAGTCTTGCGCCCAGTTCCAAAGGCTCAACGATATAACATTGTACCGTTTTGCGTAACGAATCTGGGGAGAAGTTGCTTACGCCGGACCCAGGGGAATCAACTCGGCGAGGAGGATCGCATGCGGCGTATCTGTCTTTACCTTCTTGTACTTACAGTATTTGGCTCGAGCCTGGCGCCATTGAGCTTGGCGCAGGAGAGTTCCGACCATAAGGCTCCGGCCATAACGTCCACGGCACCGACTTCGGGGTTCCGAGCCGAGTTCCTGGAGGGGCTTGCCTACTATGAGCAGCGCTACACCCGCTTGGCCGAGGCCATGCCTGCGGAAAAGTACGCCTGGCGGCCCGGCGAGGGCGTGCGCTCGGTAGGTGAAGTCTTTACGCACATCATCGGGGCGAACTATGGAGTTGCCCGGGCTTTGGGGACGGCTCCGCCCAGCGGCTTTGATTTCAAAGCTCTCGGCGCTCTTTCCAATGACAAGCCGAAGACGGTGCAAGCGTTGAAGGATTCGTTCGCGCACCTTCGCAACGCTACGCTGGCTCTGAATGACGGCGACGCGGATAAGCCGCAGAAAATGTTTGGGCGTCAATCCACGCTGCGAGGATCGTTCACCATGATTATCGGGCATTTTGGCGAACACCTCGGTCAATCCATCGCCTACGCGCGCGTGAACGCGGTCGTGCCGCCCTGGACGGAAGAGGCCCAACAACAGCAACAACAGCAACAACCGAAACCGGCCGACAAACCCAAGCCGTAAACAACTCGGGAATTTAAGCGCCCATTGACTGTTTGACACCCAGCGCAGCATTCCTGTGCAACGGCGGTGTACAACAATTGTGTGCCCAGGCGAATCCAATCAGGGTTGGCTTTGACGGATTCCTAGCCACTTTGCATCATGCACAAATATGCTTTTGTCCCCATGGCCCTGCTGTCACTGGCTTTTGCCGCCGACGCCGCCGCGCAATCCGCCGTGCCCGATGCGACTCCAACCATCGGTCCTGCGAAACCGGAGCTCTTCAAGCGCATCATCGCCAATCAGAAAAAAGGCGAGGCCGCCCTGGACCTGTACGAACGCATCGAACGCGTGGAGACGCGCAAGAATCCCAACGACCCAACGCCCTCAACGGTAAAGATTTCGCGCGTTATTCCTTCGGGGACAGGGATGGTCCGAATTGCGCTCGACCCCGATGGCAAACCCACGAATTCGGCAGCGTATCGGGCCGACCTGGAGAGCCTGGCGCGGGCGCTGGCGTTGCTGGTCAACGACAACCGGTCCCAGCGGGAGGCTCTGGAAAAATACGCCAAGAAAAAGAAAGACCGCAACGATCTGATCGACGCCACGCACAATGCTTTTCTTTTTACTCTTGTTGGCCACGAACAACGCAGTGAGCATACGCTTTCCAAATATAAAATGGATCCCAACCCGGCCTTTAAGCCAACAACACGCTTCACGTCCATATTTCCGAAGGTGCGTGGGCTGGTGTGGATCGACGAAGCCTCGGACGAGGTTGCGCGCATCGAAGGCGACGTCACCGAAGACATCTCCATTGGCTTATTTCTGGGGAAAATCTACAAAGGCAGCCACTTCATGCAGGAGCGCTACGAATTTGTGTCCGGGCTGTGGCTTACCAGTTTTTCGCAGTACGATTTCGACGGGCGCAAACTGTTTTCCGGGTTCTCTGTTCACGAGCGTACTTTTTATTCAAACTATCGCTACATCGGCCCGCCCAAGGAAGCGCTGGCCGTCATTCGCCAGGAACTCGGACATGCCGAGTTAGACAAGCCTCTGGCGGGCAGCGCCGATCAGTGAAACTTTACGTCCTAGAATGGGTTTAAGACGGTAGCGTCGTCGACTGTGCGAGACTGGAGGCTTAGTGCCCCGTTCGCTCTCACTTGCAATGATTTTGACGTTTTCCGCGGCGTTATCCGCTTCCACGCAATCTCAGGAAGGCGGCGCCCCTGCGTCGCCAACCCCATCGCAGGATTCTTCGGCGGCTGCGGAGACGAAGAAGCCCAAGAAAGTCTGGACCAACGAGAACATTTCCGGCGCGAACGGAACAGTTTCGGTAGTCGGCGACCCCAAGAACAAGCCGAAGCCGGCGCTTTCCAAGCCGGTCGACGCGCAATATGTTGCTTCGGTTCGCAAGCAACTGGACAAGCTGCAGGCGCAAATCGACGACATCGACAAGCAGCTCGCAGACCTGAAGAACTTCAGTGAAGGCAAGCCCTCGACGTCCGCGAGCGGCATGAAACTCAACAAAGGTTACGAGCGCGAGCCCATCGAGGTGCAAATACGCGCGTTGCAGGCAAAGAAAAAAGATCTGGAGTCGAGAGTCGACACGCTCCTCGACGAGGCACGCAAAAAAGGCGTGGAGTCCAGCCAGTTGCGCTGAATTGTGCGCGCGGCTTTCGTCTCCCTGCAGTTGGCTAGCGGATCAGGCTCCAGGGGTACACGCCGACATTAATTTTCATGATGAAGTAGCTGAACCCGCCGGGATCCGGCTGGGGCTGGTGCGGCGTGTCCGGCGGAATCAACAGCCAGTCGCCGGCTTTCACTTTGTAGGTTTGCCCGCCGACGACGGGCTGGCCGCGGTATTCGCCGGGGATGACGCCGTCCTTGTCCTGCAAATTTTGCCGGTTGGCGATTTTCCCGCCGAGGATCATTTCGCCGGTGCCTCCCGTGAAAATGTAGAAATCGTAAGCACCGGCGTGCTGCTCGGCATCGTCGAGGACGCTGCTGACTTTCGTCAAGCTGAGAACGGGCTTGTCGCGAAAGATGCGGTAGAGCATGAACATGCTGAAGTTGCGCGTCTGGATGTGCACCGGCCCTCCGCCGAACGATTGCGAACTTCCGCTGCCCGCTTCTTTCACTAGTTTGGCGGCTTTCTCGGCCATTTCGGCGTGCGCTTTGCGAATGTCGTCGATGTTCCAGTAGGTGATGGGCGGGGCATCGGGCGCCAGCGGAGGATCGTGTGGAGAATTGAAGCCGAAGGGAATGGCTTCTTTCTTGTTCTCCTGAGCATTGGCGCTGGGGATCACAGAAAGGCCGTCGAAATGGCCGCTGAGGATGAGTTGTGGACTAGGCTTCGAGGCGTAGCCAACCACGTAGCCGAGCAGGGCAGCGCCGACCAAAAGTATGGGAAGCATTTTTTTCATGAGGCAATCCTCCGTGGTGAAATTGCGAAAAACTTGAATGTGTAGACGTGGGCGAAACCAAACTTTCGTTCTTGCTATTTCTTGGGAACAGGCTTCGTCGCTTCAAAGCGAATCTCTTTGAGCATCTCCGACTGCCGGTAAAGTTCCGTTTTCCCGGCGGGAAACTTGTTGACGCTCAGCATGAAGGCGAGAATGTCCGCGTCTTGCTGGCGGGTGAGGCGCCCGGGCGCGCTCTGCGGCATGGTCTTGCGAATCCTGTCGAACAAGTCGCCCACGCTGAGGCCGTTCCAGTTCGCGAGAAAAGCGCCGCCAGTGAGCGGAGGCGACGATTCTCCGCCGGTGAGCATCTCGCCGTGGCAAGCCGCGCATTCCTTATGGTAAACGGACTCGCCGCGCTTGGCTTGCTCTTCGGTATAGATGCCGTCCCATACAGAACGCGAATCGGCAGCGGGCGCTTGCGCGCGCAGCATGCAGAGCGGCACAGCGATCGTCGCCAGAACGAGGATTACCGATGGATAGGTCGCCTTCACGTGGTCACTGTCCCCTGGCGAATGTTCATCCGCTTAGTGCCTGCAGCGCGCTCATTCTCCCGTCGATGGCAGGGTGTATGCAATGTATTCGCCGGAGTAAGGCCCGCCGCTGACGCCCACGACGATGTACTGCTTTCCGTTGACCATGTAGGTCATCGGCGATCCGGTTTGTGGTGCGGGCATATAGACCGCGCCGACTTCTTTGCCGGTCATTTTGTCGTAGGCGCGCAGCATCGCGCCGCGGGGATGATCGGCAGTCGTGGTGACGTTGCCTTCGCCCGCGATGACCAGGGTCTTGGTGACCAGCGTCCCGATGTTGTAGGTGGTCTGGCCGGTGCGAGGGATGTTCATGCCCTTGAGGATTGCGGAATTCCGTACTACGTCGGGTGTCTCACCATGGGCGATCTGCCAGACAAATTCGCCCCTATCGAGATTGATGGCCGTAATTGTTCCGTACGGCGGCTTGACCAGGGGCAATCCATCGACGTCCAATCGAGTAAATCCGCCGCCCCCGGCCGGTCGCTTCGGCGGCTTGGGAGAATCGGCGCCAGCGTTTTCGCCAGGACCGTGGAGAACCTCCACTTCTCTGCCCGCGGTGCCGGCGATATACGCAATATCGGAGACCTCTTTGGGCGCGGGGACCAGACCGATCGGCTCAATGCACGAATTGCAGGCATAGACGTAAACATTGTGCGTTTCGGGATCGTACGATCCACCGGGCCAGTTCGTGCCACCGGAGGCTGTGCCCATGGTGAGTGTGCCGAGCGGGCCTCCTAGCTTGCTTGCCGTCGGAGGGGTAAAGACAGGGCCGAGACGATACTTGGAGGCAATTTCTTTGGCGCGCTCGCGAAGCGCGGGAGTGAAGTCGATCAAATCGTCGATCATCACTCCGTTGCGGCTGTAGGCCAGCGGTTTCGTGGGAATGGGCTGCGTGTGCGAATACCACTCGCCCGGCACGTTGCCGACTTCCACAGGGCGTTCCGGAATCGGCCAGATGGGCTTGCCCGTTATGCGATCAAAGACATAAAGGAATCCTTGTTTCGTCGGCTGGGCGACGGCTTTGACGGATTTTCCGTCGATGGTAATATCCGCAAGAATCGGCGCGGACGAAATATCCATGTCCCAGAGCGGGTGGTGCACCAATTGGAAGTGCCACTTGCGCTCACCGGTTTTCAAATCGACGCAAACGAGGGTCTCGCCGAACAAATTGTTTCCCGGCCGATGCCCACCGTAAAAATCGCTGGTGGGCGATTCCACAGGCAAATAAACCAAGCCGAGTTGCTCATCCACGGTGATTTGGGTCCACACGCCGGTGTTGCCGGTATATTCCGCGGAACCTTTTTCCCAAGTGTCGTAGCCAAACTCGCCTTTCTTTGGAATGGTGTGGAAAATCCAGAGGCGCTTGCCGGTTCGCACGTCGAATCCGCGCACGTAGCCCTTATTGTTGCGCATGCTCTTGGGCGTCATGCCTTCGCGGAAAGCCGCGCCGATGATTACGGTGTCCTTGGCCACGGCCGGCGCAGACTGGATGCCGATTTCTCCAGTTTCCAGGTCGGGCAAAATATCCTGGTCATCGTTGAGTTTGAGATCCACCAGTCCGTTCTCTCCGAAGGAAGGAATGCGCACGCCGGTCTTCGCGTCCAGGCAGATGAGCCGGAATCCGGGCGTCACATAGAAGATTCTTTCTTCTCTTCCGTCGGACCAATAGGCAAGCCCGCGGCCCGAAAGTTGGCGTGGAGCTGCGCCGCCGCGCTTGCCTTCATGCTCGCCATGAATCCACAGCAATTCGCCGGTGGCCGGATCCAGAGCGATCACGGCGCGGCGCGATCCTGCCGTGGCATACAAAACGCCGTTCACCATGAGCGGCGTCCCTTCGAGTTTGTACTCGGGCCGGTCGCCGAAATTGTCCGTCTTGATGCGCCAAGCGATTTCCAAATCGTTGAAGTTGCTCGCGTTGATCTGGTCGAGCGGACGATAGCGGGTACCCGCCAGATCGGCGGCGTAGGAAGGCCACTCCGTGTCCTTCGCATGAAACTGGGCGGATGCAGCCGCAGGCCAGCACAAGCTTCCGGCGAGACACAAGAACAACAGAGTCTTTACGCGAGTTGGTTTCTTCTTGCGCATTTTCGTTCTCCCTGAGATTCCGGGCTATGTTTGTCTGCTTGCGCCATCTGCTTGATTTGTGTTGGTTCTGTCCGCAGGAGTAAGCCCGCGGAAGTCTAAGCCAGTGGAGGCCAAGAAACAAACGTTTCGTTAGAACCGAGATATGCGCAGCAATCAGCAGCGTTTCTTTGCACGCACCTGTTAGAATGCGCGCTATGCGCCCGATTCTGCCATTTCTGCTTTCTCTTTTCTCTTGCGCAACCGTCCAAGCTCAGTGGTGGAAAGTGCAGACGAGCGGAATGGACACCAACCTCCGCGGAGTCAGCGTGGCCGAGACGCCGGATGCAAAGGGCGTTTCCGTGCCGATGGTTTGGGCATCGGGTTCGAACGGTGTGATTCTGGAATCCCTCGACGAAGGCAAGACGTGGAAGCGGCTGCGCGTTAATGGAGGTGATGCGCTCGACTTTCGCGGGCTCGTGGCGTTCTCTGAGAAGGTTGCCTATGTGATGTCCAGCGGTGAAGGCGAAAAGTCGCGAATCTACAAGACGACCGACAGCGGCGAAACGTGGAAACTTCAGTATTCGGCTAAGCGCAAAGAGTTTTTTCTCGACTCGATCGCTTGCCTCTCGGAGACGCGCTGCTTCGCGCTTGGGGATCCCATCGACGGCAAATTTCTCCTGCTGAACACGACCGACGGCGAGCATTGGAATCCATCGCCCAGGGAAAATATGCCCGCGGCGCTGCCCGGCGAAGGAGCTTTCGCAGCGAGCAACACTTGTCTTGCACTTTCCGGTGAGGAGATTTTCTTCGGCACCGGCGGTCCCCTCGCTCGTGTATTTCACTCTCTGGACTCAGGGCGTACCTGGATTGTTGCAGAAACCCCTATCGCTGGTGGGAAGCCTTCAACCGGGATCTTTTCCCTGGCCATTGGTGACGACAATCGAATCATCGCAGTGGGCGGCGACTACAAGGAACCCAGCCGCCCGTACCACGTGGCTGCCTATTCCGTTGATAGAGGCAAGTCCTGGCAACTCGCTTCGCAGCAGCCCGCCGGCTACCGCTCAGCCGTAGCTCACATCGATGATGGGCGCTGGGTGGCCGTAGGTCCGGATGGAGAAGACTTCAGCAATGATTCCGGCGCCCACTGGAAGCATACGGATTCGCTGAATCTCAACGCCGTAACTCTCTTAGATGTTTTCACGGGTTGGGCAGTCGGCCCCAACGGCACCATCGCACGCTTCGTCAATCACACCCAATACGAAATTCGTTTCCGCCACCCGGATCGCCATCGCGAGCCGGTTGCCATGGACGTTGCCGACTAAATCAAGAAGGTATAATCTCCCGCGTTGAAAACGAGACGACGATCGCCCAGCTTTTGTCTCGGCAAAATCTTTTGCGGAGGCTGCCATGCCAAATATTTCGGATTCCAATCACGAACCTCACGACGACGAGCGCGAACAAAACAATTCGAATTCTTCTCCCCTTCTTCCGTCTTCCGACCGCCGGACTTTTCTTCAGGGCGCTGCGGCCGCGGCTGCAGCCGGCGCAGCCACGTTCGCTTGGCCCTCCTGGACGCGCGGCGGAGCAGCCGCCAGCGATCTCGACGGCATCCGCGCGGAAATCGAAAAACGCCACGACGAATCCTTCAAGCGCTTGCAGGACTGGATCCGCCAACCATCCATCGCCGCCGAGAATCGCGGCATGAACGAGGGCTGCGAGATGATGATCCACATGCTGCGCGATGCCGGCTTTCAGCAAGCGACGAAAATCGCCACCGACGGCCAGCCGGGCGTCTTCGCCACTCTGGATGCAGGCGCCTCGAAAACGCTGGGCCTGTACTACATGTACGACGTGAAGCAGGCCGATCCCGCCGAATGGTCCTCTCCACCGTTCGAAGCCGCTCTGGTGGACAAGCCCGGACTAGGCAAAGTCGTGATCGGCCGCGGCGCCGTCAACCAAAAAGGGCCGGAGGCATCGTTCCTGGCCGCGCTGCACGCCATTCGCGGCGCCGGGAAGAAGCTGCCCGTGAATTTGGTGTTCGTGGCCGAGGGAGAAGAAGAAATCGGCTCGCCCCACTTCCCGCAGATTGTGCGGCGGCCGGAAGTGCTTGCCGCGCTGAAGAACTGCCTTGGCATTTTCATGCCGAGCGCCTCTCAGGGGCTGGACGGCGAAGTCACCATGACTCTGGGCGCAAAAGGAGTGATCGAGTGCGAAGTGATTTCCAGCGGCGAACGCTGGGGCCGCGGCCCGCGCAAGGACGTGCATTCCAGCAACAAAGCGCGGCTGGACAGCCCGGCGTGGCACCTGGTTGAAGCGCTCGCCACTCTCGTTTCGCCCGACGGCAACGATCCCGCTATCGAGGGCTTTGCCGCGAAGGCCCGCCCGATTTCCGACGCGGAAAAGAAGATGATCGCGGAGGCGGCGCGCCGCTTGAGCGAGGCGGAAGCAAAAAAACTTCTGGGCGTGGAGCACTGGGTTCACGACGTGAGCTGGAACGAGGCGCTGGAACTCCTGATGTCGCGGCCCACGGTGAACATCGAGGGGCTTGTCGGCGGCTACACCGGTCCGGGCGGAAAAACCATTCTTCCTGGAAAAGCCACTGCGAAGCTCGACCTGCGCCTAGTCCCGGACATGACCGCCGCCGAAGCGCTCGCCGCGCTCAAAGCGCATCTGGCGAAAAAGGGCTTCGGCGACATCGAAGTTCGCATGACCGGCGGCTACGATCCCAACAGCACGCGCGCCGACGCGGCGCTGATCCGCGTCGAGACCGACGTGTACCGCAAAGGCGGAATCGATCCCGTCATTCTTCCGCGCAGCGCAGGGTCGTGGCCCGGCTACGTCTTCACCGGGGAGCCGCTCCATCTGGCGGCGGGCCCGTTTGGACTCGGCCATGGAAGCGGCGCGCACGCTCCCGACGAGTACTACGTCATCGAATCGAAGAATCCCAAGGTCCACGGTATGGATGGCGCCGTCCGTTCCTATGTCGAATTGCTCTACGCTTTGCCGCAGACAAGCTGAACGCAGTCGAGCTGAAATTCGCTTAGTAGAGATGGAAATATCCGTCGCTCTGGCCCAGGCGGACGGCAGCTCCAAACAATTTAGAGAGATGTTCTTCGGTGAGCACGGAAGATTTCGGCCCGTCGGCTTGAATGCGTCCTTCGCGCAAGAGGATCACACGCTCAATCTCCGGAATGATTTCGGATACGTGGTGCGTCACGAGCAAAATCCCCAGCCCGGATTGCGCAAGCTGGCACATTGTGCCGCGAAGCTGGAGTTGCGCACCGATGTCCAGGGCATTGCTCGGCTCGTCAAACAAAAGGGTTTGCGGATTGTGAACCAGGGCTCGCGCAATCAGCGTGCGCTTGGCTTCGCCGGAGGACATCTCCGCGACCGCGCGTTCGGCGAGATGCGCGATGCCGAGCCGCTCCAAAGTTTCCTCGGCCCTTGAAAGGTGTGCCGGATCCGGATGATGGTGCGGAAAAATGCGTGTGCTGCTGAAAAAACCGGAAAGCACGACATCGCGACCGGTGGCATCCGTCGTGCACAAAGCCAGCAGGTCCGGCGACACGATTCCGAGCAACGCTCGCAGCTCAAAAATATCCCATCGCTCGCGCCCCAGAATGGAAATGCTGGACCCCTCACGCGCAAGGGGGTAGCACTCCCGGGTGATAGTCTTGATCAGGGTGGATTTACCGCAGCCGTTCGGCCCCAGGATGCACACGTGTTCCCCGCGCGCAATTTTCAGGTTGAGGTCATGCAAGGCTTCGCGGTCGCCGCGCATGACCGTCACGTGCGCCAGGGAGAGCAGCGGCGGCGCGACGGAATTCATTCTGAGCTCGCAGGCATGGACGGCTTTGTGATCGCTAGCATTGATGACAGCACAATCTTAACCGAGAGGAGGTTTTGCGCAACGGACTAGGGAAGGGTCGAAGTTTGGCGGAATGAGCGGTGGGAAGGGGATCGCTATGTTTCACTCTGAAACGGCAAAACTGGACACCCGGCGGCCAGAAATAAAAAGGAGGTGAAAACAACCTCGTTCTCACCTCCCGGGGTGGTGGGGTGTTGCTTGACAATCCTCTTGGCGGCTCAGCAGGCCTGCCCTGCCAGGCAGGTCTGCGGCCTCACTCGCGACTGTTTATACAATTCGTTAGGAGACTCACCACCAAAGAGCTTGTCTTTGTGCGGTTTGTAGCACTGCAAAACGCAGGTGTCAACGACAAAAAAGTAAACGAATCGATGAGAAAAAATGCGCCCTTGCTTCACCTCTTGCGGGTTCGCACGTGGCCGCGTTCCAAACCAACGCCCTTTTGCCGTCGCGTTCAGTTCGGATCCGTTCGCTTCGCTGCTTTATCAAGAATCTGGCGGACCAGCCGGCCCAAAGTTGTGGGGCTGTATGGTTTTTGCAGGTACTGTGCATCCGCCACGGCAGGCGCCAAGTTTTCGGGATCCTGCGAATACCCGCTGGTAAAGAGAATGGGCAAGCCTGTGACCAAGGCCCTGAGCTTAGTCGCCGCCGCTGCGCCCCCTAGTTTGGGCATGACGACGTCCAGGATGGCAAGGGAAGGCTCCTCTTTCTCACAGAGTTTCAGGGCTTCCTCGCCGTCACAGGCGGAAAGCACGCGATATCCGAGGCTCGTCAGGGTCTGCCGCGCCATCTCCCGGATGGATTCATGGTCCTCGGCAATCAGTATGGTTCCGGTGCCCCGCACATCCCTAAGAGCAGGCGCGGATGTTTTTGCGGATGACTCTTCTGCTGTCAGTCCCTCCTGTGCGGGCAAGTAAACGCGAAAGAGGCTCCCCTGGCCAGGTTCGCTGTAGACGTGGATGAAACCGCCGTGTTGTTTGACAATCCCGTAGGTAGTGGCCAAACCCATGCCCGTACCCTTGCTGCGCTCCTTAGTTGTGAAGAACGGTTCGAAGATACGCTCGCGCGTCTCGCTGTCCATGCCTATGCCAGTGTCGGAAACGGACATCACCGCGTAGCGGCCGGGCGTGACATACGGATAGAACCGGCTATAGGAGTCGTCCAGTTCCACCATCTCCGTTTCGATCAGCAATCGCCCTCCCTCGGGCATGGCGTCCCGCGCGTTCAAACACAGATTCATGAGCACCTGCTCGAGTTGCGTTGGATCAGCCTTGACTGCATCCACCGCCGCGGTGACGACTTTGAGCTCGATATCTTTGCCGATTACTCTGTCCAGGAAACTGACCAGCCCGCTGGTAACGGCGTTGATGTCCACGGCTTGGGGTTGCAGTACCTGGCGCCGTGCGAACGCCAACAGCTCTCGAGTAAGCGCAGCGGCTCGCTCGGCTTGTTCGCGGATCCGCGAGAATCGGTCAGACACCTGGGGGTTGGAGCGGTTCTGCTCCAAGCCGAGTTCCGCCCATCCCAGTATTGCGCCCACCACGTTATTGAAATCGTGCGCGATGCCTCCCGCAAGTTGCCCGATGGCTTCGAATTTTTGGGCCTGCCGCAACTGACGCTCCATGGCGCGCAGCTCGGTAACATCTTCCGCGATGATTTCAATGGCTCCGGCATGATCGGGGATGGAAAGCATACGCACGTGGAGACGCACACCCACGATACCTCCATCGCGCCGCCGCCATTCACTCTCGGCGCCGTGCACTTCTCCATGTTCGCGGCACGAGGCCATCAGCTCGGCATATCGTTCGGGAAAACGGAAGACGTCGCGCATCAGATTGAGGGCATGTAATTCCCCTGCGGAAGTACAGCCGAGTATGGAAAGGAGCGCTGGATTTTCATCCAGAAAAGTGCCATCCGCCGCCACGCGGGATATGCCGTAGACCGAGTGCTCCACCAGGTCGCGGTTGCGAGCCTCGGAAAGGTCCAAAGCTTCTTCGGTGCGTTTACGATCGGTAATGTCTGCCGCCATAACGGTGGCAGCCGACACCATTCCGTTTTCTTCCCGCAGGGGGTAGAAGCTGCACAGCCACCTGCGCACGGCGCCAGGCTGATGCCGTGTGCCACCTTGCATTTCGACATTGGAAACAGCCTCACCTGTGCGTAAGACTTTTTGCAGATGGCCTTCGACTACTCTCGCGAAGTCTGGTGCGACGTCTTGAAGAGTAAGGCCAATGTGCGCTGCGACGGGAATTCCGTTGACTTTGGAGACTTCGTCGTTGACACGCAAGAAACGCATGTCGCGATCGAAAACCGCCAAAGCTACAGGTAGCGAGCGATACAGTAAATCGAGTTCGGCAAATTGTTGCCGGGCCCCTGCTTCGCTCTCCTCCAGGGCCGTTTGCGCCTGCTTGGCTTCCTCGCGGAGAGCCCTTTCAGCAATAGCGCGATGCAACGCCACAGGGAGCCGCGCAATGCGGTCTTTGAGGATGTAGTCGGTCACACCTTGCTTCATACACTCGACCGCGGCCTCTTCCCCCAGAGTCCCCGTCACAAGGAGAAACGGGATGTCCCGGCCGGTTTCGTGCAATTCCTGCAGAGCTTCCAGTCCCGTCCAATTTGGAAGCCGGTAGTCGGAGAGAATCGCGTCAAAGTTTTCCTGACGAAGCGCCCGGCGAAACTGTTCGCGATTCTCCGCAATGCTGTACTCCATGCGCCGGTCCGATTCTCGGAGTTCGTGGAGCAAGAGTTCGACGTCTTCTCGCGAATCTTCCACGATGAGCACGCGCAGCGGCGTCTTGGCCTTGACAGAGTCAATGTGTTCCATCGCGTCTGATTTCATTGAGACCCCCTGGATTCGGCAGCGATGGCCCTGGACGGCGGCACGTGGTTCACCTCGGTCAGCACAGGTCGAATTGCCGGACAACGGCCTGGAATCGATCGCCTCGCGCATGGGCTGCGACGACCAGCGAATCCGGTATCAATCCACCTGAGGTGACACTGCATGGCAAGACAGCTCAATCCGTGAGACTGGCGAGGACAGTCCTTTGGGCAAAGCACTGCGTTGGAAGGGTTTATCCATTCTGCCCCAGGCGTAGCCGGTGTCAAGCAGACTTCGCCGGGAGTGACGGAAACGCTACGAGTCCTGCCGGTGGGACTGCGCGTAACGCAAGAGAAATGCCGTTAGCCCTGCGAGAAGTCCCGCAGTGATGATCACGCCCTCCCAAACAATCCCCGTGGCAAGAACCTGCGGCGCTGGAGCGCCAAAGGGCGCCAGCAGAACGACAAGCGCTGCTTCGCGAACACCAATGCCGCCTTGTGTAATGGGCATCACGGCGGCGATTTTGGCAAGCGGCCACGCGAAGAGCCACACCCGCAACGGCAAACGGAGTCCGCAGGTGATGCCCAGGAGAGCGGTGAGCACAACATAGGTGCCCTGCACGGAAGTTCCCAACAGCCAGCCAATAACCAGCCGCCAGGGCCTCCGTGAAACGGCACGAATCGCATGACGAAGTTGCGCCAGCCTGCGCCGGATTCGAATGGACCGACCTCGCAGCAACGGCCGGTGCAATGCCAAAACGAGTCCAAAGAAAACTCCGGTGCCAACGACGCCGGCAAAAAGTATGCGTTTCGCTGGCGCCTGCAACGGAACCGGCAAGGAACCTGGCAGCAGTATCAGACCCATCGAAATAAGCGTGAGCTGTGCGGCCACGTCTAAAAAGCGGTCCGCTACATTTCCAGTGATTACAGCGGCGGGACGCGGACTGCGCGAAATTCCTACCGCAAGGCGCGCCACATCACCCCCGATGATCGACGGCAGAAAAAGCGCGCCGAACAGTCCGCTGGTGTAGCACTGCGCACTGGCCGCGAAGTTAAGCTGGGCGCCCGCGGAATTCACCACCGTATGCCACTTGGTGATGCCGCCTGTCAGGGCCAGCAGATAAATCAGCAACACGGCAATGAAGCGGGTGAGGGGCACGCGCGCCAATGCGCTGCGCAGGGGCGCCACGGGCAGCAGATAAAAAAGAATTCCGAGGACGAGCAATGCTGCCGTCCAGCGCAACAAGAGAAAAATCCAGCCACGGACGGATTTTTGCGGCTGGGGATCTGGGCTCATTCTGGGAAATTCTTTTCGATGGGTACAAATCACACGCCGAAGATTTCGTTGATTTTCTCCGCCAGCTTGAAGTCGTAGTCGCTGATGCCCTTCACGCTGTGCGTATTCAGGTCGATAACGACTTTGTTCCACACGTTGAACCACTCCGGGTGATGGTTCATGGACTCCGCGACGAGTGCCACGCGTGTCATGTTGCCGAACGCCGTCACGAAATCCTTGCACGTAAACTCCCGGTGCAGTTTGCTGTTCACAAGGGCCCATCCCTTGGTCTTGGAAAGCTGCGCGTTAATTTCGGGATCGGAAAGTTTTTTTGCAGGCATGTAACGCTCCTCCGGCTCGACTGGAGCTCTGCAGCCATTATGCGGCGCAAGCCTCGCTCCAGCAACCGCGTCGGCTTTAGCCGCGTGACGCCGGGCATCCGAACGCGTGGAACGCTTCTTCGTTGAATGCGCGCGGGAATTCCATTATCGTAGGGGTTTCTTTTTGTAGTGAAAATGCGCGTTGTGCGCATGCAAACCGGGGGAGTGGAGAACGACGTGAAAAAGAAAATTCGCGCCATCCAGTACGGTGTGGGGCCGATTGGCGCATCCATCGCGTGCCTGATGCGGGAAAAGCAGGCCATTGAGATTATCGGCGCCATCGATATCGATCCCGCGAAAGTCGGGCGTGATCTCGGCGAAGTGGTCGGCGCGACGGATGCCCCTTGGGGTGTGAGCGTTTCCGCGGATGCCCAGGAAGTGCTGGAACAGAATGCGGACGTGGTGATCCATTCGACATCGTCATCGCTCCCGAAAGTGATGGATCAGTTGCTAATGTGTTTGAAAGCCGAATCGTCCGTCGTTTCGACTTGTGAAGAATTATCTTATCCGTTTCGAACGCACCCGGAACTCGCGGCGCAGTTGGACGCTGCGGCGAAGGACTCCGGCGTGGCACTGGTGGGCACGGGCGTGAACCCGGGCTTCGTCATGGACAAACTGGTCGTGACGCTCGCTGCGGTTTCGCAGCGCATCGAACACGCCAAAGCGCTGCGCGTGGTGGACGCATCGAAGCGTCGCCTGCCTCTGCAGAAAAAGATCGGCGCAGGAATGACTGTCGAAGAATTTCGCGCCCAGGTGAAAGCCGGCGTGATCAAGCACGTTGGCTTGCCGGAATCCGTGGCCATGATCGCGGACAGTTTGAATTTGCCCGTCGAACAAATTACGGAAACGATCGAGCCCAAAGTCGCCACCGAGCGCGTGCAGACGGAATACCTCACCGTCGAAGCGGGCCAGGCCGCGGGAGTGCACCAAATTGCGCGTGGCCTCTCGAAAGACGGCAAAGAACTCGTGTATCTCGAATTGCAGATGTATGTCGGCGCAAAAGATCCGGCCGACACCATCACGCTCACGGGACATCCGAATATTGGCCTGGTAGTTCCCGGAGGCTCCCACGGCGACATCGCTACGGCGTCGGTCGTCGTCAACTCGATTCCCGTGATCCTTGACGCTCCAGCCGGCTTGCGCACTTCCCGCGACCTGCCTATTGGCTTCTTCTCGCCGAACGCCCGCCCATAACGGCACGGCTCCGGTCTACTCGGCTCCCTACAGCGAAGTTACCGACTCGCAGCGGCCTCCAAAATTCTTCTTCCAGAGGCCGCTGGCGGCGCGATGATGGATGCAAGCCCGGAAGGCAGGCGTCCCATGAAGCTCCCAGAACTCAAGCAATCCTGGATCATGGCCGGAAGTGTCGTTCTCGTCGTTGCCGGCCTCCTGTTTGCGCAGTTCGTCATCGTAAAGGCTGCCGCGTGGTTCAAACAATCGCGGGAACACCGCATGACCAGGGCCACCGATACTGTGACCCCGGATCGCTTGATCGCGCGCTGCGGCGCAGCAATCGAGGACACGACCACCGATGTGTATCCAGTCGTCAAACGCACAATGCGCTACAAAATCAGCAGCCAGCGAACTGCTCTGTTCACTTTCACACGAACGGCCGACGAACCGCAAAACTGGGTGCTGCTCTCCATGCAAGACTCGGTGGGAGACGTATCGTACGAAACTCCGGAGGCCAAGATTTCCGCGCTTCCCTGTTTGGATTCGACGAAGTAATTCATTCCGGGCGTGGGGAAGCTCTGCCTCTGCGTCAACCCAAGATCAGCCAGATTCTCAGTTGTGCTTCATGAACTCGCCCTTACGGCCGGTCAGCGAGTTGTAGAGCGTCTCGATAAACGCATCGGTGTTAACGAACTGGCCGGAAAACTTTTCCCACGGCGCAAGAATTTTCTCCTGCTTCATCTGCTCCGGAGTCTTGTGAGCATCGATGGCTTTTTGCACGGCCGCAGAAGTTTCTTTCAGCATCTTGGTGAACGCCCGCACGTCGTCGAGATTGGATAGCGCGCCGTGGCCGGGGATAACCTTCACGTCGGCTGGCAACTGCGCGGTGGCTTTTTCCATCGCTTCGATCATGCCCTGCACGCTGCCGCCGCTGGACACGTCGATGAACGGGAATCCGTAGCGCACGAAATCGTCGCCCATGTGCACGACATTATTTTTCGGGAAAAAAATGATGGAGTCGCCATCGGTGTGCCCGGAGGGAAAATGCAGCGCGCGAATGTCCTCTCCGTTCAGATGCACGGTCACGTCGTGCTCGAAGGTGATAATCGGCAGCGCTGCTTTCTCAACTGGCTTCACTTCCATCTTGATTGAGCCGCCATTGCCCGCAGTGCCGCCGGATTCGAGGCGCTTGCGCACGTTGTCCTGCGCGATAAGCGTCGAGCCCGCGTTATTGAAAGGCGCGTTTCCGCCCGTGTGATCCCCGTGATAATGCGTATTGATGACGAAGCGTACGGGCTTGTCCGTAATCTTGAGTTCCTTGAGCGCGGCCTGGATTTTTTCTGCCAGCGGAGCAAACTGATCGTCCACAATCACGATGCCGTCTTCCCCCACGGAAGCGGCAATGTTGCCGCCCTGGCCTTCCAGCATGTAGATGTTGCCGGACACCTTGGTCGCTTTGATTTGCACCTTGGAAAAGTCCGGCTGCTGCTGTGCCACGACGGCTGGCCCGCAAACCAGCGCCGCGCCTGCCAGTGAAAGAATCATCCAGGCCCGCACCTTGCTGCTCATTTAGCTCCTCCTCAGAACGCCGGGGGATTCTATCATTGCGGACGCCGGGCACCGCTACTTGGATTACTCCCAGGACGGCAGCGCGCGGCGGGCGAGAAGGGCTTGAGCTGCCCATTTGCCGAGGTAGACGGAGAGCGCTACGCCGTGGCCATTGTAACCGGCGAGGATCATCGCCTGTTTGCTCCGAGGATGGTGGCGGAAGACGGGGCGCATTTTCTCCGTCAAGAGGATCGGGCCGCCCCAGCGGTGCGTGATGCGCACCGATTTCAGCGCGGGATGCAGGTTGCGGGCACGGTTTTCGAGCCAGCGGAGGCGGTCAGCGGATTGGCCCCGGCCCACATCGTAGCGCCGCAAGTCGAGCGCAGCGTCCTTCATCGAGCCGTCGCCAAGAGGAAAGCGGGAAGGCGTTCCGACATAAGGAGGGACGAGCCCCGCGCCGAAGATCATGCCGTTCGATTCGAGCAAGCGTCCCCACAAGTAAGGTAAATCGACGGTGTAAAACGGGCGGCGGGACTCCAAGCCGATGGCTTTGAGCTGCGCCGTGGAAAGCGGCGCAGTGGCCAGCGCAAAGGTGAGTTTCGGAACGGCCACGGCACGCAGGCCGGATAATTCCAGGGAGAAGGCGTTGGTTGTCAGGAGGACTTGGTCGGCGGAGATTTCTCTTTGCTGAATGCGGCCGCGGAATTCATGGCGCACGCGGACGCGCAAATGCGGCGGATTCGAGACGTCCAGCGAACGAACTCTGGCGTGCTCGACGATTTGCGCGCCGGCGTTCTCCGCAGCGCGCGCAAGGCCGGCGACCACCTTGCCCGGGTCCACTGTGCCACCCGGCACAAGCCGAACGACTTTCAGTTCGCCGGAATCGTTCCAGGAAATCGGAGAATCCTTTCCGACAAGGTCGGAACCTTCGGCTGCCGGAGCGGAACGGCCAAGCTCCCAGACGCCGGGAAGCGACAGCCGCGCGTCAATCTGCAAGGCGCGGAGAATTTCCTTGTAGCCGGCGAGCACATCGCCGAGTCCAGGGAGATCGCCGGCCGCGGTTTCTGAAAGGGCCATGCCGCCCGTGCGGCCGCTGGCGCCTTCACCGAGCGAAGAAGACTCCAGCACTAGGACAGATTTCCCAGCAGCAAAACGCCGCAACCACGCCGCTGCGGAAAGACCGGAGAAGCCGCCGCCAACAATCGCGAAGTCCACGTGATCCGGAAGAGACCTCGGGGCAGGACGGAAATCAACGCTCCAGGGCGGCACGCCCCAAGGATGTGTTTTGCGAATCGTGGTATTGGGACGGGGTTTGCGGCGCATGGCATTTCTTTGATGCAGGGAGACTGGCGTGCGTGGCGAGAATTTCCGTGAGCCTTTTTGAAAGCCGCCTGCGCGCCGTCGTCCAATCAAGTTTTTGGCGCCGAGACGTGGGAGAACAGAACGGCGATCACGGCGAGAGCGCTCACAAGGAGCGGAAACCACACCGGCGAAAGCCAGGGAACTGGAATCAGGAAGAGCACATCCGGATCCTTGACCGAAAGAGGCCACCGCACCGTGGCCCAAAGAGCGGCGTAGTACACGATGTCCCAAATGGCGAAGGTCCAAAGAAAAACCGCGCCGCGTGCTCTGGGGTTGGCGGAAGAGAGCAATGCAACGGTGAACAGCATGAGGATGGTCGCGCCCTCGCGAAGGACTTCGAGCGTGAGAAGGCTCTTCGGAAATTGCGTAATCGCCTGGGATTGAACGTAGTACTGTCCTGACATGCGAACGACGTCGGAAAGTGTTCCCTGAAATCCGGGAAGCAGTCCAACAGCTGCGCGCAGATAGACGACGACTACGGCTTCCAGGAATCCGAACGCCGCCGCGAACACACCACTGATTGCTAACTGCCGCGCCGTGACGGCCACGCCTCCGCGACGCCACGAGAGCCACGCAAGCGGCGGAATCAGGATGATGAAATTCACCCACCAAGGCTGGGCGACAAGTGCGACGGTCATGGAACGATTCTACTGTGAGTGGAGGCAAAAAGTTCGAGGAGCGAAGGGAAAAACAGGGCGTGGCGATGTGGCCTACTGTCCAGTGAGTTGGTGAAAGTCTCTTTTTTTCGACGAGCCTTTCTTAAGATACAGGGCTCGGTCCGCCGCGCCGAAAAGGTCGGCGATGGTTTTGCCATCGTGCGGATAGACCGCGATACCGGTGCTTACAGTGACGGGCGGTTCGTCGCCATCTGTGCTGAGGCGCTCGGCGATTCGACTGGCCACCCGTTGAGCCGCCTGGGCGTCTGCTTCGGGAAGAACCAGCACGAATTCGTCTCCGCCATAGCGTGCGGCGATGTCGACGGCGCGGCAGTGAATGCGAAGAATGTTTGCCAGCCGGCAGATGGCTTCGGTTCCCACGAGATGACCGTAAGTGTCGTTGATCTTCTTCAGCCCATCCAAATCGGCAACCACAATGGCAAAGGGCCGCGCGGTGCGTTCGTAGCGCTTGATTTCCGAGTCCAGGGCGTCGAGCAGCCGCCGGTAGTTGGCGAGCCCCGTGAGCGGATCGGTGACTACCAATTGTCGCACGTATTCAGCGGCGCGTTTGTGCTCGGTGAATTCGGCGGCAAGCGCCATACAGGTTACAGCCATGACGCCGATAAACGATTGCAACAGCAGCAGCGACGTATTTTGCGACACTCTTGCAAATGGGCCAACTCCGTGTTCCGTGCCCCACGTGGCGATTGCTGCCAGGGCAAAAACGGCGGTCACCGCCTTTCTGCGGCCGAACCGAAACGCGGCCCAGACGAGGAAAGGAATGCAAAGGTATTCCAAGGGATAGTTTTTCAGCGAAAAATCAAAACGGCCCCCGAACACAATCCAGCCCGTGGAAAACAACCCCAAAAACAGCAGAGCGAGCTCGGTGATTTGCTCGCGGCTCCAATGCACGCGAGGATTTTCCCACCATAGGAGAACCAGGGGAGTCACGACTACGGCGCCAACCGCGTCTCCTAGCCACCACGTTGTCCAGATCGACCCGCAAATCTTCCAGCTTGCCAACCCCGCCACGGCTAGAGTAGTGACCCCGATCGTCGCGCTTGTCACCGGGCTGACCATTCCTGCCAAAACCGCAAACTTGAATATATCCTGGGCTCGTTGAAAGGCTTGCTTCCCAGCGGCAAATCGCGTCACCAGATAGCTTCCAAGCACTCCTTCGAGCGTGTTTCCCGTCGCGATAGCCAGCGACGTAACTGCAGAACCGGCAGTGGTGAGATTCACCAGGAAAGCTCCGGCCAGTATGGCGGGCCAGACGCGGTAACCCAGGATAAGGAAAGCCGCAAGGGAGATGCCCGTGCAAGGCCAAATAGCCGTCGCACTGGCGTTTACGTGGGCGAGTTTTAGCCCAAGTTTTCCAGCCGCGAAGTAAACAGCCGCCAGAACCACAAGAGTGGATATGTTTCCCGGAAATCGCGGGCGGGCCATGCACCTCCTCAATTCGCAGGGTGGCCTGCTTACTCTGTCTGTAACTTGAGAGAGAGTTCTCGTCAAGCTTAGAAGTCGGGTGCTGAGCACCCTTTGACAAGTGTACTAGAACTATCAGTACGTTTCAAACCGGTGCCTTTCATTGCATGGCCACTGAAAATGAGCAGCTTCGGGAGCCGTCACGATGCGCTGCTCACGCCACGCGGCGCCGCTCGTCTATGTCGTTGCGCGACATAGTGAATGTCAAATCTGCGAACGGAGCCGACCTGATGAATCTCAATCACCCCATTGTTCCTCTGCTCGGACGGTTAATGATGACCTACATCTTCGCCACCAGCGGAATCGGAAAGATATTTGGCTGGTCCGCGAATGTAGCGTACATGAACACCAGGCACTTGCCGATGATTCCGTTGCTGCTGGCGGTGGCGATGGTGATTGAAGTCGCGGGCTCGCTATGTCTCGTGACCGGATACCAGGCGCGCATCGCGGCGTTTGTCATGTTCTGGTACACGACCGCCGTAACTTTGTTGTTCCACAACTACTGGGCGTCGAGCGAAATGATGGCAGCCATGCAGGAAACGCACTTCCGCAAGAATCTGGCCATCATGGGCGGGTTGCTGATGCTGGCATACAGCGGGCCGGGAAAATGGGCGCTGGGCCGCCACGGCGATTCGTGAAGTGCCCCATTCTGTGAACAGCAGCCGCTCCAAATTGGATGTCCCGCAGCCGCAGCGATTCCTCTCTAATAAACGAAGCGGAAGGAGAGGCCAATGCTGGACGTGATCCTGAAACGCTTTGAGCAGCCCGACGAAATTCGTACGTTTGAGAAGGGCCGATTCGAGCTGGTGCGGCTGGGTGGCATGACCATTGGCCGCGCGAGGTACGAGCCGGGGTGGAAATGGTCGGAGCATGTGGGCCGCGCAGCGGGGGCGAAGAGCTGTGCGGTGGAGCACATCGGCTTGGTGCTCTCCGGGCGCGCGACGGCGGCGATGGATGACGGCCGCGTGATCGAGATGAAGGCTGGGGACGTCTTCTACATTGCGCCGGGACACGACAGTTGGGTTGTCGGAGACGAACCCTACGTCTCGATTCATCTTCTGGGCGCGGACGCGTACGCCACCGCGAAGAAATCTTGACTGCGAATCAACCGCGCGTGCCCATGCCGATGACGATTTCAAGCGGCATGTTCAGTTCTTTGCCGTTCCAGAATTTTTTCAGGCCCACCAAGATTTCCGATTTAGCTTGAGCCATCTTTTCGGGCGTAAGTTGTTCGATGAGCGGCCGGAACGGCGCCGCAACTTCGCTGAACTGCTCCCAGTACTCTTCGACGGATAATGGCCACCGTCCGGCGACGATGCGGTCTTCCTCATGCACATTGCTGAATCCCGCTGCTTCCAACGCGCGGCGGAGCCGATTGCGTTCACCAAACATGAAAAGGCTCGGGCCGTCGGGATCGGGAGGCGGCGGAGGCGCAGGCACGTATTTCAGAATGATCCCTGCGGTGGTGGTGAAGAAGGGCTGTTCCCTCTTGCCCCAGGCAACGAACGCGGCGCGGCCGCCCGGCTTTAACACTCGGAAACATTCACGCAGGGCTTTGCTGAGATCAGGGAAAAACATGACGCCGAAACGGCAAGTCAGGACATCGTAGGACTCGCCGGGAAACGGGAGAGACTCGGCGCTGGCTTCTCGAAATTCGATGTTAGTGAGTCCTCTTTTTTGCGCCAGCTCTTCAGCTAGCGACATCATGCCCGGGCCGAGATCCGTGGCGGTCACGCGCCCGGACGGAGCCACTTCCGCCGCAATCGAGAGCGCGGGGTCACCGACGCCGCTGGCGAGATCGAGAACGCGCATGCCCGGTCGGAGGCGTGCGGCCTCGAGAATCGCTTCCGTCGCGCCGCGGGTAAATGCGGCGATCTGAGCGTGCCATTTGCGCCAGGCAGCAACAGTCCTGTCCCCGGTCCATTCCTGATGAAGCACCTCGCGAAACTTTTGAATCTTGGCTGGATCAGGGGCGCTCATGGAATGGCCTCCAGCAAGGAGTCTACCAGACGGTCGGCCACAAGCGAATGACCGCCTCCAGAGCTTGTCGTCGAGACCTCTTGTCGGACAAAATTTCCTAGGGAGAATACCTGAATGTAAGTTGCAGCTTTTCCTTTCTTGCCTCTGCGCCGGGGAAATGTTACGGATTCATAGCCAACCAGGTTTCTCGTGTGAGGACCTCCAGGAGCTTACGCGAGTTTCGATTCTGGGACGCATCTCGGGGGCACAGTGTCGAAAAGAAACTTCTACGCTATCGCCTGCTCGGCGGCGGTGGGACTTGTCCTGCTAACCTTTTTCTTGACGCGTGCGACGGCATTTAAAGGTTCGCCCGATACGTCCAACAAGTCCTGGAACCGGGAAGCCGTCAGGGCTGCCTACGTGGCAAGCCAACTCAAAGAGATGGACAAGACTCACTGCACACTGACTCTCTCCTATGATCTGGAGAACAACACCGATTCCGATTATCGCCTGGACGCCGGCCCGGGAATCGTCATCCTGAGCAGGCTGGAAGCCGATGGAAGTCTCAGCCAGCAAGAAGCCGTGCGCCTGAGCTACCCGGTGTTCTTGCCCGCGAAGCAGCATGCTCGCCTGGCCATTGAAATCACGCAACCATTCGCCTGGCCTCTCGAAGACAACCCCGCCTATATTGACAAGCTCAGGGAATTTGTGAAGCAGCGGCTGGCGAACGTCCAGGAATTCGTTCTTTTTGATCAGTCCAGCCGCACCGAAGTCAAACTGCCCGGTGTGTGGCAGCAATTGCAGGATACGGCGCAAGCGAGTTACTGAATGTCCGGTGTAGCAATCGAGAACAACGAGATGCTTGGCGAACGCTGACTCGGAAGAATGTTGGGACGCAGCGCGTTTGCGCTCGACACCACTGGAAATTGAATTATGCCCATCTCATCGACAATTCGGAATAAGGATGATAAGCAGGCTGGCGAGCGCCGCGCCCGCTCGAGAGAACCGCTCAAGTGGGTGGTCCTTACCTACTTTGGCCAGGACAATTGGGGCAAGCTGATTGACTTGAACGAAACAGGAATGCGCTTTGAATTTTACCAGTCCCCTTCCGACGGCGAACGGATTAAATTTAAGTTCGAAGCAATTGGCCTCACGCCGGCTCCCTTTGGCAAGGAGATCGTCAATGAATCGTTCCAAGCGGAGGGCGACGTCCGATGGACGCGCGATTTTGAGAGGATCGCTGGCGTGCAGTTTGCCAATCTAGCCGAAGACAGCCGCGACCAGATTCGCAAGTGGCTTTCCGTCGAAGCTTCCGCCGACAGCCTTCCTGCGCAGAACAGCGTGAAAAATAAATCGCCACTTCCATTACCAACGCCCCTCGAGCCTCTGGCGCCCCCTTCTGACGCAATTGTCAAGACAGACGAAAACGAGTTGCCGCTCGACGCTGAATATGCCGTCTCTCATGCCTCCCCAATCGCAGATACGGCCTCCCCGCTCGTAGCAAAAATTCTCGAAGCCACGACTTTCGAAGCCTACTCCAGGATCGTGGAAGAGGAAGAAAATAGGCAGCCGAAGCCTTCTCGCTCAATTCCGCTCATGAGCCACACTCAGTGGATGGGTGCAATGACTGGCGTGGCGGCCATGATGGTGATTGCCGGCATCGGAATGACTGTGCCCCGGCTTGTCAGAAAAAATCATGCGGTCGAGCAAATCCCCAGTCCGTCCCGCGGCAACGTCGAGCCTGAAAGCGCCCAAAGCAGCTCAGCCGCCGGGAGTCCGCGCCCCTTCCTGGTGGAAGTCGTCGACGCCAACAATCGGCGGTGGCTCTTGTGGTTTGTCAACAACACCGGCGGCTCGAACAACGAGACGACCCAGGCTGCTTTCCGGTCCCCGCCGCCTTCTTCTATTGCGCCCGTAAGAAGTGACAGCCGTCCGAAGCAATCCGCTGTTCCTGCGAAGGCCGCCGCCACGCCTCACAAATTCACCTTAATCGTCCCCGAAGCAAACCGGCCCAATGCGAATCGCTCGGCTGCGAATTCAGCCTCCCCTGCAGCCCCCGTGGTTCGTGACGAGCTGCAGGTTTCGCCGGAAGCGCCCATGGCAAACATTCTTAGCAGCCATGCAGCACCGAAGCCGCTCCCCGCGTCGCCCCCCATTGGCGGCCAAGTCCAGCCGGCGCGCCTCCTCAAGTCGGTGCCGCCTGTCTATCCACCGTTCGCCCGATCGAGCCATACAGCCGGGGACGTCACCGTGGACGCGCTCATCGACGCAAACGGCAATGTCACTGATTTGAAAGCCGTATCCGGCCCGCCAATTCTTCGGCAAGCAGCCATGGATGCCGTCCGGCAATGGAAATATGATCCGGCGCGGCTGGATGGTCGTCCGGTGGCGATACATCTGTCTTTGACGGTAAGGTTTCGTGCCGAGTAGGCCGCTCTAGCTCCGTATCAACTCTTCCAGAATCTCATCACCGCGGAGTAGTCCAGGTCTTCCTTGGCTGCTCCTTTGACGTAATTGTAGATTTCGCGCGCGGCCGCCGTTGCAGGCAACGCGACTCCCAGCTGATTCGCAAGGTCGAGCGCAAGGCTGAGGTCCTTGTGCATGAGGCGCAGCGGGAAACTCGGCACATATTCTCCCTTGAGAAGATTAGGCGCTTTGACGTCCAGCACTCCGGAACGCGCCATGCTCGATTGCATGACTTCCACCAGTTTTTCTCCCTGGATTCCGGCACGCGTGACCAGAGCCAGCGCTTCAGCGAGCGCGTCCACCTGCAGCGCGAGAATCAAGTTCATCGCCAGCTTGACCGTTTGACCGGCTCCGTTGGGGCCCAGGTGAAACCATTTCTTGCCCATTACACCAAGGATGGGCTCCGCCTCCTTCAACGTACTTGCATCGCCCCCAATCATGAAGAGCAGTTCGCCCTTTTTTGCGCCCCAGTCGCCGCCCGTTACCGGTGCGTCCAGAAAACGCACGCCTCGTTCCGCGCAAGCCGCGGCGATCTTGCGCGCCAGCGCGGGCGAAATCGTGCTGCAATCCACGTAAATGCTGCCGCGTTTCAGCGCTTGCATCGCGCCGTTCGAACCCCACAAAACTTCTTCCAGCGCGGGAGGATCGCTGACCATGGTGAGAAGAAAATCGCAAGCGGCTGCAACCTCCTGCGGAGATTTTCCGAGTTTCGCGCCCGCGGCGACGAGTTCATCGGCCCGCGAAGCAGTGCGGTTCCATACCGCAAGAGAGTGCCCGGCCTTGATAAGGTTTAAGCCCATGGGGCGCCCCATCAAGCCAAGTCCGATTAACCCGATTTTTTTGCCGGCGGATGATTCCAAAGGAGGCCTCCTTCAATTGGCGGGCGCAATGCAAGCCTGCGCATTCCTCAAAAAAAGAGGACACGATTGTAGCCGAATCCCAACTGGAAAGTAGAGCCGGGAATCTTCGAACCGGTCAGGAGAACGGATCAGGCCGTCTTGGGGCGGTGAGAGAGCGGGAGGATACCCGGCGCGCCACCGGCGGACGCCGCAGCGGCGGCGCTGAGAGGCTTGTCCTCAAAATTGGAAGCGATCGGAGTTTCGGGCGTGGTTTGGGGAGTCCCAGTCGCCACAATGCTGTTCGCGGAGGCGCCGGAATCGGGCTTCTCCACGATACGCACAAGGTATTGATAAGGGATTTCCCAGCGGAAATGCCGGTGTTGGCCGCGCTGGTCTAGATTCTGTTCAAGGAAAATGGAACGGCCGGAATCGGCCACAAAAGTACCTGAAGCCGGCAGAAGAATGTCGCCGGCGCGATATTGCACCTCCACGCGGCGCCCGAGAAAGGCGGAGTATCGAGCCATCCTGTACTGAGTGTCGGAAACCAGTAGTAACACGGTCAATAGTACGAAAGGACCCCTTACGCCAAACTGTGGAAAAACAGCGGTGCAAGTGTGGAAAAGCCTCCCAAATAAATTCCGAAAGACAAAGGCAGCGGTAGGCCACGATTCGCGACTCGCGCAAACGCTGGAAAGGTTTCAGCGGCGCGAAAGTTTGACGGCGCCGCGGCTGGATTTTTCCAGCGCGTCCGATTGGAGATATTGCTTGGCGCGCGCGTCGTCCTTCAGATAGGCGTCCCAGAAGGCCAGCGATGCGGAATTGGTGTAGTCAAAAATATTTCGGCCCTGCTCGGCGCGGCCAGGAGCGAGAGTGCGCGGCGCAATGAAGGACATGTGGTTCGCGCCTTCGATAAACAGGTGATATTTGTCGCCGGGCTGGCTCCGCTCAAAGGGAGTTTTGTGCCACGCAGGGCTCGCGACCGGGCCAAGGCTGTCGAGTGATCCGGTCATTCCCATATATGGCAAAGAAATTCTATCGAACGAATGATCGTTCAAACCGAATTGGCCGGGCCCTTGCGGCGAAAGGCAAAGAGCGGCCTTCACGCGAGGATCGGCAAAATTCCTGCCGGGCTGGCCAGGAAGATCCACGAGCGCGCCGGCGATGGCTTCCGTGGTGTACGAACCCATGGAATGGCCGCCGGCGCCGATTCGGTCGGCGTCAATCTTTCCCAGGAGTCCCGGCACGCGCTTCCCGAGCAACGGCAGCGCATCCAGAACGTAAGAAATATCTAGTGGACGGCTCTCCCAAAGAGCAGGTTTTTTGAGCGCATCGCGCACCGCTTGCAGGAAGCGGATATTTTCCTCGCCCTGATTGCGGCGCTGCACCGCGGAGTCATCATGCGTGGGCTGAATGGTCACGTAGCCGTAGCTGGCCCAGTGGCGCGTGAGTCCATCGCAGCAATTCTGAGAGCCGCCCGCGCCGTGCGAAAACACCACCACCGGAAATTTTCCCTCCGTTTGGGGATAAAAAATTCGCACGTGCAGGTCTTTGTCACGCTTCCCATCGTGCAAAACGAGGTCTTCAACTTCGGAAACCGTGTGAGGACCTGGCTCCAGCTCGTAGCCATTCGCGCCACTCGAAGCCGGAATCGCAGCGGTGGCCGAAAAAGAGGCCGTCGGATTTACTGCAGCAATCGGCGTGGGAACAGCGTTCGCGGGCAGATTCCGGGCGCGGAAACCCGTGCCGCCCGTGGGACGCGTGATGAAATACGCGGAAATTATGCTCAGGGAAGCGATCAGCAGAGCATTCGTGATCCGACGCACGGCACGGCGGCGGCGTATGTAGTCGCGCGAGAGGGGAGGCAAGAGCCTTCGAACGTGAGCTAAGCGAAACATAGCGCGTTTGAACTTCGATGAATTCTTGGCAGACTGGGTTGCAAACCCAGTCCCGATCAAAAAGTTTCGGGCGGGTTTCTGAGCACCTGACGCAACTTCCATTAAGAAACGCAAAAGGCTGGAGAACTCCGGTGAGCGGGCCCTTGTTATGGTAACAAGAAAAACTATTCCGCGCGGCTGTTCAAATCCTTGACTTTTTCTGGCGGAAGGCTATTGTCTGCGTGCCGGGGTTTGCGTGCGCATCGAATCGGGAAATTGGAGCGTGCGAAGAGGTCCTCGTTGACGGCGGAAGTGAACGAAACGGTTGTTGCAGGACTGGCGGCCTATTACGAACATGTCGCGTCCCATTTGCACGAATGGGTGGACCCGCTTTCGAACGAGCAATTCTGGCGCAAGCCTTATCCCTACGGAAACAGTGTAGGGCACTTGGTGCTGCATTTGACCGGCAATTTGAGCTATTACATCGGGGCGCGTCTCGCGGAAACGGGATACGTGCGGGATCGCGACCGCGAGTTCGCGGAAAAACAGCCGCCGCACAAAGACGAGGCGCTTCGAGCGTTTGACCGGACGATCGCCATGGTGGTGGCGACGCTTCGAAAGCAGAAGGCGGAAGATTGGGAAAAAGCGTACACAGCTGACCGTGAACCGGAAGCCAGGGACCGTTTCCAGATTTTCGTTCGTTGTGCGGGGCATGCGTATCATCATGTAGGGCAAATCATTTACCTGAGCCGAGAGTTAGCGAGAACTTGAGGCTGGGAAAAAACGCCGTTGCGATGCAGAGTGGGCTTTCGCGGCGGCGGGAACTGAAGCGCGAGTGGTCGAACAAAAGAGACTCACGAAGGGCAGGGCTGCCCTCTTGCTGATCCTGTCCGCTTTGGGCGCGATTGTGTCGGCAACGATGCTGCACGGATGGCGCGTTTACTTGGGGTTCGCCATTGTGGGAATTGTCCTTTTTATTGGGTTCTTCCTCTGGAACCGCAAAGACTGAGTCCACGTCTCTCGCAAATGGGGGTATCGGGCGATGCGCAAGGTGTCTTTGATTCCTGTTGCGTTGGCGGCGTGCGGGTTTTTTGTGGTTTCTGCGGAAGGGCAGCAAACGGCGAAAGCCGCGAAGGCTGCGGCTTCCACGACGCCGGCGATTGATCAGTCTCTGGAATGGAAAAGCGCGTTCAGTCCAAAAATTTCGCCGGATGGGAAGCGCGTGGTCTACGAAGTGCAGCAGGCCAATTGGGAAGAAAACGCGTTCGACAGAAATCTCTGGATCGTGGACACTGCGACCGGCGAATCGCGCGCGCTGACCTCGGCAAAAAAATCGAGCACCAATGCGTCGTGGTCGCCGGACGGAAAATGGATCGCGTTTATTTCCGACCGGCCAGGACAAATCAAGGACACTCCCGAGGGCAAGAAACAACTCTACGTTATTTCCGCGGACGGGGGCGAAGCGCAGCAAATTACCAGGACCGAAAATGACGTGAATGCTTTCGAATGGGCGCCCGATTCCAGGCGCATCGCTTTTTCAATGCCCGACCCGGAGCCCAGGACTCTAAAAGACCGCAAGGACAAATACGGCGAATATTCCGTGGTCCACGCCGATTACCAGATGGCGCATCTTTGGCTCATCGATCTTCCGGACAACTCGGCGAGCTCCGCGCCGGAAGCCAAGCGCCTGACGGAAGGGGACACGTTCAGCGTGGGCAGTTTCGTGTGGTCTCCCGATGGGACGCGCGTTGCATTCAGTGCGCAGAAGGATCCCGACCTGATTTCTTCGTTCTCGGAAGATATTTACGTGCTGAAAATTGCGGATAAGTCCGTGAGGAAGATCGTGGATACGCCGGGGCCGGACTCGAATCCGAAATGGTCACCCGATGGAAAAAAGATTGCGTTCGAGACCGCCGCGGGCGCGAAATATTTTTTCTACACGAATGCAAAAATCGCCGTGGTGCCCGCCGAAGGCGGAACGCCGCAGATTCTGACGGATGCGTTTGACGAAGATCCGGGACTCGTCGGCTGGGGGCTGGACGGAATTTATTTCGCCGCCGAACAGAAAACCTACGCCCATCTCTTCCGGCTGAATCCGGCGACAAAAGCAATTGAAAAACTGAGCGCGCCGGATCACCTCGCATCGTTCTCTTTTTCGTTTTCGCAGGATTACAAACAGGTGGCGTACCGGGCCGCCCTCGAAAATCAATATGCCGAAATCTATTCCTCCAAAGTCGCGCCGTGGGAAGGCAAGAAGCTGACGGCCATGGGCGATCAACTCAAGGGATTCACCCTCGCGCGCCGTGAGGTGATTTCCTGGAAGTCGGCGGACGGCACCACGATTGAAGGAGTCGTTTACAAGCCGGCCAATTTTGATGCCGGAAAAAAGTATCCGTTGCTGGTGGTGATTCACGGTGGGCCTACCGGAGTGGATCAGCCCATCGTGAACGCGGACCGTTACTATCCGATCGAGCGCTTCGTCGCCAAAGGAGCCCTGGTGCTGCGGCCAAATTACCGCGGTTCGGCGGGCTACGGCGAGAAATTCCGCGCGCTGAACGTCCGCAATCTCGGCGTCGGAGATTATGCCGACATAATTTCCGGAGTGGACGCGCTGATCGCCAAAGGCTGGGTGGACAAAGACCGCGTAGGCTCGATGGGCTGGAGCCAGGGCGGGTACATTTCGGCGTTCATCACCGCTTCGAGCGACCGTTTCAAGGCCGTTTCCGTGGGCGCGGGAATTTCCGACTGGATGACGTATTACGCGAATACGGACATCACCCCATTCACTCGCCAGTACCTGCACGGAACGCCGTGGGACGATCCGGAAATTTACAAGAAGACTTCGCCGATCAGCTACATCGCGAAAGCCAGGACGCCGACGCTGATCCAACACGGAGAAAACGACCGGCGCGTGCCGATTCCCAACGCCTACGAACTGCGGCAGGCGCTGGAAGACCGCGGCGTGCCGGTGAAGATGGTGGTGTACAAAGGATTCGGACACGGGATCACAAAACCGAAGCAGCAGCGGGCGGTAATGGAAGAAAACGAAAAATGGTTCGCGCAATACGTCTGGGGCGAAAAACCGGAAGAACCCGGAGCGCCCGGGCCGAAAGCCGAAGAAAGGAAAACCACAGCCGAAGCGAATCCGTAGATAAGCGATTACGGAAATGCCGGTCTTCGCGCCGCCTAGGTTTCTAGCTTGAAGCGTGAAGAGGCCAGCCGGTAAAGGCGCCGCCACAGCAACCGGTTGATGAGCACGACCACGGTGGCCATGATGAGCGTCGAAGCAAGCAGCACATCGAAGCGGCCCGTGTCACTGGCGCTGCTGATGGTGCTGCCGAGACCCGGGGTTGAAACAATCCTCCCTTGAAAATGAAAGTATTCCGCGACGATGCTGGCGTTCCACGCGCCGCCCGATGCGGTCACCATCCCAGTGACAAGATACGGAAATATTCCCGGCAAGATGAGGTAGCGCCAGCGGTCCCAGGAGCTGAATTTATAGATTCGCGCAACTTCCTTGAGGTCCGTCGGCATAGCCATAGCGCCGGCGATGACATTGAAGAGGATGTACCACTGCGTGCCGAGAAGCATCAGTAGCATGGCGGCAATCTCCAGCCCCCCGCGGAGGCGCAGCAGAAAGAGAAGAATAATCGGAAAGAGAGCGGTAGCGGGGATGGACGCGGCCATTTGCGCGAGTGGCTGTGCGATGCGCGCCAGGCGTGGGTTGGAGCCGATGGCCACGCCCACTGGAACAGTCCAGAGAGCCCCCAGGATGAGCGCGGTGTTTACGCGAAGAAAAGTGAGCGCGGCGCTTTGCAGGAGTTCTTTGTAGTCTTCGCGGTGAAGGTCGGACAATTCGCGCGCGGCATGGAAAACAGCAAAGCCTAAACCGACGAGAACGCCCGCTGCGAGCACGTAACCAATCCAGCGGCGAAGGCGATTTTGTTTCGGCGCGGAAAAAGTCTCCGCGGCGCGGCGCGCGCCCAGAGTGAAAGTCAGAGTGAGCCAATTGAAGACCGGCTGAACCAGAAGCCGGTACAGACGGATAACGACGGAAGCGCGGCCGATCAGATGGAGCAGAGTTGTGTGCCCAGCGCCGGAACTTTCCACCTGTTCGAACTTGAATTTGTCCGCCCAAACGATGATGGGCCGCCACACCAGCTGATCGAGGAGTACGATGACGGCGATCATCGTCGCGACGCCCCAGAGAATCGCGCGGGTGTTGCCGTGGCTCGCGGCCGTTTGCAGGAAAGAACCAAGTCCGGGAAGCCTAAAATC
>Ga0207665_10000140_pt1 | contig 48624 bp, 38 predicted proteins | sample LARL112metaG_FD_184351 | JGI IMG/M metagenome (GOLD analysis project Ga0207665, IMG submission 184351) | Corn, switchgrass and miscanthus rhizosphere microbial communities from Kellogg Biological Station, Michigan, USA - LAR L11-2 metaG... | ecosystem: Host-associated > Plants > Roots >... | reverse complement strand
CCAATAGTCTACGCTTTTTTAAAATCTCCCGAGTTCCCAGACACATCTGGAACAGTTGAGTAGCTCGAACGGGGCCACTCGACACGCCCGAGTCACCGCAAAATTCGGATAGCGGGTTTCGCGTACTCGAGATATTGTCTACGCCTGCAATCGGGAAGTTGAAGGAGAGGAACAAATGAGTTCCGTACAAGCTGAGTCCCCTGCCATCGCCGCGCAGGCATACCGCGAAAAGATGTTCAAGCTGCAGGGGCAGCAGCATCCCTTGAAGGTGCTGGCTGGAACTGCATCCGCGCTCGAGGAGATTGTGAGTCGCCATTCCGTGCCCGTTTTGCGAACGCGACCCTTCGAGGGCAAGTGGACCCCGAACGAGATCATCGGCCACCTCACCGACAGTGAATGGGTCTATGGCTACCGCCTTCGACTGATCGTGAGCGAAGAGCTACCAACGATTCTGGGTACCCAGCAGGATCGGTGGGTGGCAGCGCAGCGGCACAATGAGCGCGAACCGGCTGAGCTGGTGGAGACATTCCGCACGCTGCGCGAGCTTAACCTTGCCGCGTGGAGGCGGGTCCCGGCGGCCGACTTGGAGCGCGCCGGCCAGCACAATGAACGCGGGCCGGAATCTCTGGATGTGATGCTACGACTGCTGGCGGGACACGACCTCTCACATCTCAATCAGATCGCGCAGTATATTGAGGCCATCCAGCAGCGGAAGATCGCTTAGCCGGGGCGGCGCGACCGTTCCGCAATCGCAGGCCGAGTGTGCTGGCAGGGACGCCCGCAGACCGCCTGTGCTAGGCGTTCTGCGCTTCGCGCTTGATCGCCCGCTCGAGCGTGCCGTCGAGGGCGGCCTTGGCCTTTTCGTATTCCTGCTGCGTAATCTTGCCCTGCTTATGCTCGACTTCGAGTTGGAAGAGCTCTTCTTTCAGTGCTTCCAGCAGCATCGATGGTCTGGCTGGCGCAGGAGTTGCCGCGGGAACTGCCGGCCGCGAAACCGGTGGTGTGGCAGCCCGGTAGGCGCGCGCGGCGGGAACAGGCTCGGGAATCTCAGCCTCTGCGCCGGTCCCATTGGATCCGCCTGCGAAGCCTACTCGCTGGCGCGTGTTTACGTAGTACGCTCCGCCGAACAGGGCCAGAACAAATCCCCCGATGATCCACCAGCGATATTTTTGCAGCGGATCAGGCGCGTCGATCGGCGGGCCGATGCCTCCACCCGGACCATCCCCAATGCGCGAGTTTCCTTGCTGCCCCTGCTGCCCCTGACCGCCACCCATGGCTCCGCCGTTAGTGCTGCCTTCGGGAGCGGTGTTGGCCGCCAGCACGCCGGTGCCCGAAATCTTGAAGCTCAGCGGTTGGCCCGCCTTCGTTTCGGCTGCGACCTGAACGATCGCATCAGTCTGCTGCGGATCATTCATCGAGTCAAAATGCGCGCCCGGTCCCGCCTCGAATTGCATGGTCTTTGGAACCATGACCACGAAGTGTTGCATGCCGTAGGGCGACTTTGGGTCGATGGTGGCCGAACCGGAGTAAGGAACCGTGTACTGCACCTGAAACTGCGTTTCTCCCGGACGCAAAGGAAAGATGAACGCGTAGCGGCCTTTGTCGGCCTGCGGTACGGGAGCGGCGTTTAACGGATTGCCGTTGGCAGTCTTCGCCATGCCCTGCGCGACCTTTGCGCCTTCGGGCAGATAGAACTCGAAGTTGTGGTCGTTCATCTGTGTCTTGGGCGGCTTTGATTCGTTGTTGACCGCGAACAGACGCACGACTTCCAGTTGGCCGTTCTCCACCTGGAAGCGCATGACATCGGCCGTGACGGAGAGGCCGTCGATTTTCTTGGCGACATCAAAGACGTCCAAATCCACCGACGTGGTTCCCGGAGGCGCCATGCGATGGTAGGTCACGCCCTGATGCACGGCGCGGATGAGATGCGGGCCCACGTCGTCGAATGTGAACTTGAAGTTGCCTTTGGAATCCGCTTTCGTGCGTGCGGCTTCTTCCATGCCACTGGCGAGCTTGATGAGAATGACGTCGTCGCCGGCAGCCGGCTTGTTGGTGGTGCCGTTTTTGAGGGTGCCCGTAAGCGTCTCGGCGGAGGCGAACGCGCCGAAAATTAAAGTCAGGACGAGTGCAGCTGCTGCTTTGAGAGAGAGTTTCAAACCCTCGCTCCTTTCCTGTCGCGAAGGGAAGCGCCGGTTGCGGCCACTTCTTCCAGGCGCGCAATCTCAGCGAGAATCGCGGCCGCTTCATCTTCCAGCGAGGTTTTCATTTCCTGGTAGTCGGCGTCGGGAAACTTGCCGGCCTTGTACTCGAAGTTCAGGTCGCGGAGGTTGTCGTAGACGGCTTCCTTGCGCTCGCGCAAGTAGACTAGCCGCGTCTTGGTCGGCCCGGTATAAATCTGCCCGGGAATGTAGAAGACGTAGACCAGCGTCCCCAGAGTCACCAAACCGCAAATCAGAATGACACTTGTATTCACAGATCGGTCTCCTTGTCGGCCTGATCGCGATAACGCTCCAGTTCAGCGCCATGTAGAGGCTGGATGCCGTCAGCCAGCGCGGGCGCAGGGCGGTTCTTCCAGGCGCGCACGATGAGCACCACCGACGCGAGGCCCGCGAACAACGCGACGAATGGCATGATCCAGGCCACGCGTCCGAAGCCGCTTGTGCTAGGCGCCGCGACTACCGTGGTGCCGTACTTCTGAATGAACGATTGCAAAGCGAGGTCGTCGTTGTCGCCGCGGTTGAGCGCATCCATCAACTCGCCGCGCATCCGGTCGGAGAGCATGCAGCCTACGTGATTGCACTCCAGCAGAATCTGCGAGCAGCCGCACACGCACATCAGGTGATGGCCCAGTTGGTTGAAACGGGCATCCTCATCACCCACGCCCATGAATGTGAACAGAGCGACGATGACCAGAAGCAGTTGGGCTGCGCGGTACATCAACGGATTTTTCTTCACAAGCATCTAATCCCCCGCTCCTACCGCGGGAGCGGTTTGCACGCGTACGGGAACCCGCGCCGGCAGCGCAGCTGCGTTGGGCACGAGTGCCGTGATGGTTCCGAAGATCATGATGATCAGTCCGATCCAGATCCAGGGCACCATGGGGTTCAGGTGAGCCTTGATGATTGGACGCCCAGTCTCTTCGTTGCGGCCTTCGTAAACAATGTAGAGGTCGTTGACCAGAAAGAGGTCCTGCGCGACTGTGGCATAGATGCGCGGAATGGTCTGAGGTTGCGAACTGGCTTTATAAAGCCGGCGCTCAGGATACATCGTTGTGATCTGCTCGTTGCCCTTCAGCACGTTGATGATCGCCCACTCATTGCTGTAGTTGGGATTGTCATCCTGGGTGTAGGACTGGCAGACCAGCGTGTACGGGCCGAGATTCATCTTGTCCCCGAAGCCCATTTCTTTTTCGACTTCGCGATTGAAGGGCGTGCCCAGGATGCCGATGATGACGACCGCCACGCCGAAATGGACGATGTACCCACCGTAGCGGCGCGTATTGCGGTGCCACAGGTGAACCATCGATCCGAACAGTCCAAAGCCGGTGTGCCGCGAGATTACTTTTCCGCCGCGAACAAACTCAGAGATGACCGTGAAGATCACCAGGGCCGCCAGCATGGCAGACATGAGCGAATAGAAGTAAGCGATGTCCTTCCAGGGCCGCACGCCCAGAATCATCATCAAAATGCCTACAGAGAGAGCACCCGCCGCCGGCCACTGGAAATTGCGCTTAAGGCTTTCGAATGACGTCCTGCGCCAGGCCAGCAACGGACCGAGCGCAGTCAGCAGCAAGAGAAACAGAGCCACCGGAATCGCGACGTTATTGTAAAAGGGCGCGCCCACGGTGACCTTGTTGCCGACTACCCACTCCGAGATCTTTGGAAACCACGTTCCCCACAGAACGACGAAGCAAGCCACCACAAAAAGCAAATTATTGAACAGGAAACTCGATTCGCGCGAGATGATCGATTCCAGTTTGTGTTCGCTGCGCAGATGCTTGGAGGTAAAGATGTTGATGAGGAAGAAAATCGCGAACGCCAAAAAGGTGATGAACAGGAACACTGCGAACCAGGGGCCGATGGTCGATTGTGCGAAGGCGTGCACGGAACTGATGATTCCACTGCGAGTCAGGAACGTGCCCAGAATCGCGAGCCAGAAGGTGAAGAAGACCAGCCACATGTTCCAGACCTTCAGCATGCCGCGCTTTTCCTGCATCATCACCGAGTGCAGGAAGGCGGTGCCGATTAGCCAGGGCATCAGAGAAGCGTTCTCCACCGGATCCCATCCCCAGTAGCCGCCCCAGCCCAGCACCGAGTACGCCCAGTGAGCGCCCAGGAAAATTCCAATTGTCAGGAAGCCCCATGTCACCATCGTCCATCGGCGTGTGATGTGGATCCACTTCTCGCCCGGATATTGCATGATCATGGCGCCCAGTGCGAAAGCGAAGGGAATCGTGAATCCGACGTATCCCAGATACAGCATGGGCGGATGAATCACCATCTCCGGATACTGGAGCAAGGGGTTCAGGCCGCTACCGTCGGGCGGAATCTGGCCCTCAAGGATCGCAAAGGGATGCGCCGCAATGTTCAAGAGTAGCAGGAAGAATACCTGCACCCCGGCGATCACCACCGACGCGTACGCGAACAGCTTGGGATCGGTCTTGTACCGCAGGCGAAGAACGAAGGCGTAGCTCGCCAGGATCAGAGACCAGAACAGCAGCGAGCCTTCCTGCCCCGACCAAAGCACGGCGAACTTGTAAGGTCCCGGAAGGTCGCGGTTGCTGTGGTGATAGATGTAAGCGACCGAGAAGTTGTCGGTGAAGGCGGCGGTGACGAGCACGACTGAAGCGAGCAGAACCGTGCCGAACACGGCGATTCCAGCGCGGCGCGCCGTCTCGCTCAAGTGGTCGGAGCCGGGCCCGCCCTGAATCAGTGCAAATGCCCCCACCACAAAGGAATACGCGGCGAGACCAAGCGCCAATAAGAGCGCAAAACTACCAATTTGCGGCAGAGCCATAGAATTCACTTGAAGTATGGGCGGGGAGCCCCAACGTATTTTTTCAGAAACACGCAGTCTGGGCAACTGGAACCTGTTGACCCAGAATCTTTGTGTTCAAGATTTTACAAGCCCCGGAACCTACTCACGGGTACGGAAAATGCTCGAAAAACCAGGCCGTCACGCGGCGAGTCCCCGCTCGCCGCGTCCCTATCTTCTCGCCTTCACTTTAGAGCTAACAAGTGCCGGAAGTACCACTTAGAAGACCGCCCACCCGGTCCGGAAAGTGATTGGAGGGCGAGGTCGGGGCCCCAGGATTTTTGGCAGGACCGAACCCCAAAAAACTAGCGCTCCCTAGTTGTCATCCGACCAGCGAAACGCTGTCGTTTCGACCTACGAAGCGCACTTCTTTTGATGACAGCCGCAGGACTGTCCAGCAACTCAGCGGGTAGCCCAGATCATCGACCGAGGAACTTACGCCGACTGCTGGCGCTGGGCCGTGTAGCGGCCGCGTACTTCCCGCTCGGCAGAGAGCCAGTATTCCTGATCGCGCCCGACCTCGTGGCCGTTTTCTTCCCAAAGTTCATAGGCACGGCGGCGGATTTCTTCGTCGAGATTGATGGGCACGATGTTTTTGCGGGATTCGGGAGCCGTCGTGCGGACTTCCCGGATCTCCGAAACGCTCGGAATCGAGGTGGTGGTTACGGGCTGCGCGACTGTAGCGCCGTTCGTCTTTTCAGCGCTGGTGCGAGGGGTCTTTGCTTTTGCCATGATTGGATACTCCTTGCAGATTCCTAAATTTAAGAGTGAGTCGAACTGATGAATGAGCCACATAGGTACACTTTCGCCAGATTCGAACGATGAAGGTTTGGTTCTGGGCGGATGATGTATTAACTATAAACCGTCAGGCGGTGGATCGCTCGTAAAGAAGAACAAAATTTTGTGATTTCACGTAGCGAAAAGAGAAGTTTTTCCACATCGGAAAATTCGTCAGTGAAAATCATGAGAGCTAGTTTCCGCGTTGGTGACATTCAGAGGCAATACCCGTTCTGCCTTTACGGAGATCACGTTGTCCTGATTCTGCAGAATGCCTTCCACCATCAGGAACCGCCCCGAGATCAGAAGGATACGGTTCTTTTGTAGAAGATCCGGATGCACGATGGCGTTCGCGATCCCGGTTTCATCTTCCAGGCTGAGAAATACAAATCCCTTGGCCGTGCCCGGACGCTGACGCGCGATCACGCATCCGCCGATCCGAAGGCGTCGGCCGCTGGGAATGGATTTCAAACTGGAGGCGGGATGAACGCCCAGTGCCTGCATTTCGGCACGGCGATAGGCCATGGGATGGGGGCCAGTGGTCAGGCCGGTGCCATGAAAGTCCGCTACCAGTCGTTCTTCGTAAGTCATTTGTTGCAGAGGGGAAGAGGCGTCAGGTTCAGGGAGTTCTTCAAGAAGCGGTCCGGAACGGCGGACGGCCTTTTCTATTTGCCAGAGGGCGTCGCGACGGTGGAAAGTCGGTTTCAAGTTGTGAACCGGTTTGGAGTTTCTGGTTTCGAGTTTCGAGTGGGTGGAAGCGTGAGAAATGTCGGGTTCACCCGAAACTTGAAACTCGAAACTCGAAACTGAATTCAGCGCACCGATTTCCGCGAGGGTCGTGAGTTCGTCTTTGCGGAGCTCGGGGACACGGCGCGTAAGGTCGTGGATGGATTGAAAAGGGGCGAGGCTGCGTTCACGAACCAGAGCCTGTGCGGCGGATTCGCGAAGTCCGCGAACATACTTCAGGCCGAGGCGGAGGGCGAGAGTCTTTTCGGTGCTGAGATCTTTGGTCTCCCATGAAGCGGAAGTCGGCTCGGAGTTCGGAGATTTCAGATTTTTGATTTCAGATTGCGGATTGGTCCCGTGCTTGGAGCGTCCGTAAGAGCCGATTTCATCCCATGGAACTTCGGTGGAATGGGATGTCTCAGCGGAATGATCGAAGCCCTGCCCGGCGATGAACCGATTGACCAGCGTGACGGTGGGTGGGGAGGATCGGGCGCCTTCGACCTCAGCGGCTAAAGCCGCAGAGTTGGAGGCACTTGCGGCACGGCTGAAGCCGTGCCCTTCCCGTGTGTGGCTGATGGCAGAACTCTGATGGCTGACAGCTGATGGCTGACAGCTGATAGCTTGAGCATCGCTGACGACTGACGACTGGCGACTAGCGACTGATTCTTCGCGACTGACGACTGATTCTAACGTGCACTTCCAATCCGACTTCGTCACATCAATCGGCAGGATTTTCAGGCCGTGTCGCTGCGCGTCTTTTACAAGCGTGGCGGGATGGTAAAAACCCATCGGCTGATTGTTCAGCAGAGCGGCGGTGAAGGCTCCCAGGTAGTGATACTTCAGCCAAGCGCTGGCGTAGGCGATCAGGGCGAAACTCGCGGCGTGGGACTCGGGAAATCCGTAGAGTGCAAAAGAAGAGATCGAAAGGATGATCTGCTCTTGCGCTTCCTGCGTGAGCCCGTTGACTGTCATGCCTTCGCGCAGGCGAGCCTCAATCTCCTTCATGCGGGCCTGCGAGCGCTTGAAGCCCATGGCGCGGCGGAGTTCTTCGGCCTCGCCTCCTGTGAAATTCGCGCTGATCATGGCAATGCGCAGCAACTGCTCCTGAAACAGCGGAACGCCCAGAGTCCGCGCCAGCACGGGTTCAAGCGACGGGTGCGGGTAAGTGACAGCTTCGCGTCCCTGACGGCGCTGAAGAAAAGGATTCACCATCTGCCCGACGATTGGGCCGGGGCGAATGATGGCGACCTGCACCACTATGTCGTAAAACTTCTGCGGGCGCAGGCGGGGCAGGCAGGACATCTGCGCGCGGCTTTCGATCTGGAACATGCCGACGGTGTCGGCTTTCTGCAGGGTGGCGTAGACCTCGGGATCGTCCGACGGCAGGTGTGCGAGGTCGACTTCTTCGTGATAGTCGTCGCGAATTAGTTGGATTGAGTCTTCGAGCACAGCCATCATGCCCAGGCCGAGCAGGTCGACCTTGATGATGCCCATGTCGGCGCAATCTTCTTTATCCCATTGCACGACCACGCGGCCGGGCATGGAAGCCGGTTCAAGTGGGACGACAGAATCGAGCTGTCCCTGGCAGATGACCATGCCCCCGGAATGCTGGCCGAGGTGGCGCGGCAGGTCCTGCACGGCGGTGCAGAGTTCGAAATATTTGCGCAGGCGCGGATGGTTGAGGTCGAGGCCGGCGTCGTGAAGGCGGCGGTCGAGCGCGTCGTTGGCGTCCTTGTATTCCCAGGTCGCGACGGCGGCGGAAATTTTATTCAGCGTCTCGGGATCGAACCCCATAGCCTTACCCATCTCGCGGGCGGCCATGCGGTTGCGATACGTGATCACGTTGGCGGTCATGGCCGCGCCGCGCTGTCCGTAAAGCTGGTAGATGTGCTGAATGACGCGCTCGCGCTGGTCGCCGCTGGGAAGGTCGATGTCGATGTCGGGCCACTCGCCGCGTTCTTCGGAGAGAAAGCGCTCGAACAGAAGTTCCATGCCAACCGGGTCGACTGCCGTGATGCCGAGCGAGTAGCAAACGGCGCTGTTGGCTGCGGAACCCCGTCCCTGGGCAAGGATGTTCTGCTCGCGGCAGAAACGGACGATGTCCCAGACGATGAGGAAGTATCCGGCGAGATCAAGCTTCTCGATGAGATGGAGTTCGCGCTCGATCTGGCGGCGGGCGCGCTGCTGCAGGTCTTTACTATGAAAACCGCTTTGGGGCACGCGGTCACCCGACAATGAAATGCCATAGCGCCAGCGGGCGCCTTCATCGGCGCGCTGGCGCAGGAACGACATCATGGTCTCGCCTTCCGGCACGGGGTAGCGCGGGAATTCATAACCAAGATCGTTGAGCTTGAATTCGAGGCGGGACGAAAGCTCCGCGGTGTTTGTGATCGCTTCCGGAAGATCGGCGAACAATGCGGACATTTCCTCCGGTGTCTTGATGTGGCGCTCGGAATTGCGCGCCAGCAGGCGGCCCGCCGTCATCAGCGTGCGTTTGTGGCGGAGGGCGGTGAACACATCGCAGAGCGGGCGGTCGTGAGTGGTCGCGTAGCAGACGCTGTTGGTGGCGAGCAGCGGGAGATGAAGATCGCGGGCGATCTCCATAGCGACGCGGTTGCTCGCCTCTTCTTCGCGGTGATAGTGGCGCTGCAGTTCGACGTAAACATTGTTGGAGCCGAAAATGCCGGAGAGGCGATCCACCACGCGATGGGCTTCGGCCGGGCCACCTTTTTTTAGCGCAGCAGCAAGTGGGCCCTCGTCGCCTCCGGTCAGGCAGATAAGGCCGCTTGAGTATTGCGCGAGCTCGTTCTCAAGTACGGCCCCTTCTTCTTTTCTTTGCGCGCGAAGTTTCATTCGGGTGAGGAACTGGCAAAGATTCTGGTAGCCAGCGCGAGAGGAGACGAGGAGGGGCAGGCGAAAGTCGCCGGAGGATTTCAGGTTTTTGATTTCAGATTGTAGATCGGCGGAGGGCGGTGTAGACCGCCGGGAAACAGCAGGTTCTTCGCTTCGCTCAGAATGACAATCTGTAAAGGAATGAAATGCTCCCTCAGATGCATTGTCAGATTTTTCTTTCGCGTTCTCCGTGGCTCCGTGGCTCCGTGGTGGAAGTGTCCTTTTCGCGAAAGAAAACCCTTCGCAACTAACTTCGGCGCCGATGTGAGCTTTGAGGTCGATTTTCTTGGCGGCCAGGTGAAATCGCGGAGATCCATAGAGACCGTCGCGGTCGAGCAACGCCATCGCCGACATGCCGCGCGCAGCGCACACAGAGATCAAATCCTCGGGTAACGTGGAGCCTTCGAGGAAGCTGAAAGCGGAGCGCGCGTGAAGTTCTACGTACAAGTTCTCAGTTCCCGGTTCTCAGTTCTCAGTAAAACCATTCGCCACTTAGACACATGGACACGGAGAGAACCCAAAGTTTGTCCACGCGAATCTTTTGCGGGCTGAGAACTGAGAACCCAGAACTGACAACTGGGAACAGCAACCGAGAACTGAGAACCGAGAACTGAGAACTGAGAACTGCTCTAGTCATACGTCCCCTCCACGAACCAATGTCCACTGAGCAGGTCGTGCACAAGGCGGAAAAGTGCCAGGGAATTTTTGTCAGCGAAGGATTTGCTGATGACTGAAGTCTGGCGACTGACGACTGCTGTTGCAATGTCCCATTCGTCGCGCGCCCAGCCGTCCTGCTCCCACCAATCACCGGAAGAGCGCCAGGGGCCAGCCATCCAAACAATCTCTCCGTGAATTTCTTTTCGCTTGTTGCACACGACATGAGCCGGCTTGCCGTCGTGCAGCGTGACCGTGGCGCGCAAAGCCGGACGGAAGATGCGCAAAGCCGTCACGGGCGCATGCGAAGTGTCGCTCGCGGCTTCTCCCTTTTTCCCGGTGGGTTCCGCAGGAACGAACCGTTGCATGCGGAAAGCCTCGGGGCGATGGGAATCGAGCAACTGCAAAGAGCCGACTTTGTCTTCTCCCACCATGCCGGCAATGCGCGCCAGCGTGAGTTCAAGTTTTTCCGGTTCAGGTGTGGGCGGCAGGAAGAGCCCGCCCTGGGTTGTGCGCGGCTGCGCCGGCGTGGCCGCGAGGCGCACTTTCAGAATCGGCGCGCCTGGCGGATGGGCTTTCAGATCAAGTTGCAGAAGTTTCAGGAAAACTTTGGCATCGAGCATGGGGATCGGGAGTTCGATAGTGCGAGTGAAGGTGGAGTTTCGCGTTTCGAGTTTCAAGTTTCGAGTTGTGCGTGGGAAGCGAGTTTCGGTAGTGGAGGCCCCTGCTGTCTCTGTATTGTCATCCTGAGCGAAGCGAAGGACCTCTGCATTTTGCTGATAATGAATATTGGAATCTGGATCTACATCACCGCAAACCACGTCTTCCACAAAATGAAAGCCATTGTCGAGATGCAATTGCAGGCGCAATTCCTGGGCGGCGAGAGCGCGGGCAGCCAGGCGGGCGCAAAGCTGATCGAGCATGTGCGCCAGCAGAAATGCCAGCGGCTCTAGCAGAACCAATGGATGATCCAGTTCCATGGCTTCTTCAAAAATCAGCGGCGGTTCCACCGGAACCAGCGTGCGCGAAGTCACTCCACGCGCGAGTTGCTGCAAGCCGACGCCACGACGGCCCAGGCGCTCGCTGAGCGCGATTTCAGGCAGCGCGCACAGGGCGCGAAAATTGCGGACTCCCCACAGGTCGAAAGTTTCCAGAAGATGTGTGGCTTCCTCGGAAGGTTCAGGCGCGGTCAGTTCTGGAAACAACACGTCCAGCGGAAGATTTCCCATGCGCTCGGCTTCCTTGCCTTCCGCAATCACGCTGACGCCTGAAAAGCCGCGTGCCGCAAAGCGCGCCGTATCGGGATTGAACGCGGTCGCGACATTGGCTTCGAGTCCGAGATCAGAAGTGCGGCGTGCGATGTCGCGCGCGATTTTCGGCAGCGCACCGAAGAGCGACTCGAGTCCGGAAAGATCGAGAATCACCGTGTCGGGCGCAGTGTCTTCCACGCGCGGCGAAAATGATTGTGCACAATCGAGCAAGGCCGCATGCGCGGCGGTTTCCTGCAGGGGGGAGCGCGGACGCAACACGATTTCCGTCAAAGCCTCCAGCTGAATTTTCGTCATGCCCAGCTCGATGCCGCCGCGACGCGCGTTTTCGTTGACCGCAAAAACTTTCTGCAACGGAGGTTTGCCTTCGAGTACGGCGACGGCCTGCGAACGCAGGGCCGGTTCGGCACGCAGAATGGCTTCGGCGGGGAAGTCGGGAACGAAAATGCAGGCGAAAGGCATGGGGTAGTCGTCAGCTGCTGGTAGCTTGTGGCTGATAGCTTCAGCTACCCGCTATCAGCCATCAGCTTTTTTTCATGCGGTCCATGCGGTCTGGGTTGTGAAGACGTTTGCGGATTGCACGGGTCTGCGGTCGGCGCGTGTGCGCATTAATTCCGCGCGGCTTTCCATGCCAATAAATAATTCAGCATGCGACGGTTTTTCCGCCTCGCCTCCATGAAGAAAGCACTCCTCATTGCCATGAAACGAAACTTCCTCACGGACCACTGACAACCGGGAACCTGACACGCCCCGCTGACGACTGACGACTGGCGACTGGCGACCGTTTTCCTGCCGACTAACCTCCACTGCCAGAGACGCGCACGATTGCGTGCAGGATTCCACCCCAATCACCAGCAGAATGGCCGGAGTGTTTTCCACTGCCCGCCGGAAACGGAACCAGGTGGTCAGCGGAATGCGGCGCGCCATCTTCGGCGTAGTGCCGGCCAGGTCGATCGCCACCATCCCGAAGCCGCTGCTTTGCAGGAGCAGATCCGTAGCCCGCAAAGCTTGCTCGACCGGATCCTCCATGCGGCGACGTTCCCATTCCTGCAGGCTGGCGGGCTGGCGGCGTCTGCGCGACAAAGCAGACGCCTGCGCGTGCGATCCGCAACGCACCCAAAGAAGCCGGCCCAGGTCCACTCCGGCCGCCGCGGCTGAATAAGGATCGAAGGCATCGCTCACATCAATCAGCGCGCAGATTTCTTCGCGGCGTGTAGCTGCGGCCAGCGCGGAAAGCATCAGGCTGGTGCGTCCGGAAGAATCGGCGCCACTCACTTCGGTCAGACAGCCGCGTGGCAATCCGCCCGTAAGCGCATCGACTTGCCGGATGCCGCTGGAAGCCGTCTCCGGTGAAGGCCGTATCTCCAGATGGGAAGCGGAAGTGATTCCCGCCTGCGGGGACTTGCACGTTAGTTCTCGTAAAAGGGAAGCGGATTTTGCTTCGAGGACGCCCGCAAAGGCGTGCGTCTCGATCGGAAATAACGGGGAAGCCATGAGAAATCCTCAGCCCGGTAGCGGGTGCCGCATCCAAAGGCTAATTACTTTCGCTTTTTATTCGCCTACGACTGGAAGATTTTGCTACCGCCATGAGCGCTTGTCAATAGGGGAAGAAAGTGACTGAAAAATAAAGGACTGATGTTGTTGAAGTGGGATTTCAAAGGAAGGCGGTTGCCCAAACAGGTGGCGAGATGGAACCTCGTGATGATTTTGTTGAGGCAGATCGGGCGGTCAGAAATCTTTAAACTTACATACAGGGGTAGTCGCGGCAGGCGTTCTATGCGGATGGCATCGCCTTACTCTTTTTTCTAAGGCCGCATTGAACACCCGAACCGCTCACTTCACCCTCTCGTACAAACCCACGCTGGTCACGCTCTTCCCGGGAGACGTCCGCGACTTCGTTGTGATGGTCATTCTTCGTCCATCGGGGGAAACGACACGTCGACTAGTGGCCATCAACTGCGTACCCCTCATATACGACGCTACGACCGTGCGCGAATCGATACGCTTCAGCGACACGGGAAGCAGAAATCCACGGTCCCCCATAACCGCTGCCTGCTTGTCGTTGTAGTCGGCCACATACTGGGCCTGGGTCGTCGCACCATTGGCATACGTCGCGTTCGAATGGTAGTGAATACCGCGCGCTGAAGCCGTCATCTCGATCGTCATCTGCTTGGGGCAAGTGCCGGCCGGATAGACGGAGTGCTGCACATTGAGTTTCCACTCGCCGAGAAAAGGATCCGTTGACGCGGTGGCACGTGTCGCCAGCAGTGCTATGGCGATGAGGCAGCAGCGAAGAGTCTTCGTCGTCGTCGCCACATGTCGATGTTTCAAGCTCTCGTTCTTCATGAAGACCTCCTGGTGAGCGCGCAAAAACGTGACCGGCTTTTTATCGAAATTGATCGCGTGAAGGAGCTGCCCTCGCGAGCAGCCCCTTCCTCCGACTACAAAGATCGCAAGAAATCCAACACGGCTTGCTTGTCGGCTTCCGACAGATCGTTAAACCGCTCGACTACTCCGTTCGCTTCTGAAGGTCCGTAGGTATAAGAGCGATAATCCTTCGACGGATTGTCACCGCCATCGGAGAAGCGTCGTGAGGCGTGATCCCGAATGGCTACGTTCAGATCATTGGTGCGGCCGTCATGTAAGAAGAACAGTCGTGTTCCGAGTCCCCACAGCGGAGTCGTGCGGAACTCGTCGGGGCCGGCATTGCCCTGCACGATGTTGTCGGCCAGAGTCGCACCCATGTGATGGACCAGCAAATCTGAAAACAGATTCACATCTTGTCCGCGCAAGGCAACTGAGTGTGGACCGATTTCCTCAGAGGGATTCGCGGGCGTGGGCGTGCCCGGTGTCTTGAACGATGGAGTGTGGCAGAGAGCGCATCCGACGGCGTTGAAGACATCTTTACCATGCTGCGCGCTGGCGGACATGGGAGCCGGTTGCGGCGCATCCACAAAGCGCATGAACTCCGTGAACATCAGCCATGCCGGCATGATCTTCAACGGATTGTTGTAGAGCGTGTTATCCGTGCGCGGCACGTCGAACGGTTCGTAGACAGTGCTGCACGTGGGATCTTCACTGCGGCCGATGGGGAAGGCATCGTTGCTGATGCCCATCTCCACGTTGTAAGCCTCGCCTGCGAAGATGGTGATGGACGCGTTCTGCGCCTTCCATCCAAAACGGCTGATGGTGCCGTTGTTCGGAACCATGTTGGGATGTCCCGCGATTCCCAGTTCTCTCTTCTGCTCGCGATTTGCCGCCATGTTCGCGCGAATTGCGCTGTCTTGGATGCCTTCAATCAAGCCTAGCCCGAACAACTGCAGCGGAATACGGAATGAGATGTTGCGATCCCGCGTGGCCTTCGCGAAGTCTGGCTGCTGGAGCGTGCAGCCGGGCGCGTCGGAACGACCTTGCATGGTGAACAAGCTGTGAACGCCGCCGTCGCGGCTTCCGTCTGGGTTGTACTTGAAGCGTACTTCGCGAAACGCTCCCGCGGGCGCTTCAAAAGGTGGAACGGTGTTGGTGCCACCCAGTCGATGCGCAATTTTGTCGGCGGGGTTATGCGCGGGCGAACTTCCTCCAATTGCTGGTTGCGAGTGACAGATGAAGCATTGGTCGGCGTTGAAAACCGGACTCATGCCCGCGGAGTTCACCAGCGACGTAGGCGAGAACGGGTTGTTCGGATCAGGATCGGACGGAAGTACGTTCTGGGGCTGTTGCACGCACGTGTCGCAGGAGCCCTCCAATTCCGAAACGCGCAACAGACTTTCATTGAACAGCGCCGTTTCGTTGTCATTCAACCCGGGAACCGGAACTGGAATCGCGGTTGCAGGATTCGGTCGCGGACCCGGATCTTTGGCTTTGAACCACGAGTGCTCGTTTTGCGCCAGCATGGCCGACGTGCCCACGGCCACCATCACCAATGCCCAGGCGGCAAAACTCTTGGTCACGCAGATTTGTCGTTTCATCTTACCCAACCTCCTTGAGACGGATTTGTAGCGGGAGCGGTGTCCGGGGCGCGGGGGGAAGTGCGGGCCGTCTCTGGGTTGGGTATCTCTGAATCCGGTCTGTCCAGTGAAAGGCCGTCCCCGGTTTTTGGCTCTTCATCTTTAACTGCGGAAAAGAGACCCTAAAAAGGTCCAAGAAAAAATTCTGTTCAAAGATTCATCTGCTTGAGGGCAGCACGTCGGCGGTCATTGACGACAATGCCCGCCGGACGCTATCTTTGCGGCAATCTGGTCGTGATTGCGTGGGGCGTGTGTCGGAACTGCCAAGTCAACCGGTTACCGAATTACTCGTTCGTTGGCGGGCGGGAGACCAGGAAGCCCTCCAGCGCCTGATCCCTCTTGTTTATCAAGAGTTGCGCGACATCGCGCGACGCCAGTTGCGGGGTGAACGTCCCGGTCATACACTGCAGAGCGCCGCTCTGGTCCACGAAGCGTATCTCCGGCTGGTTGACCAGAGACCGTTCGAAACCCACGACCGCGCGCACTTCCTGGCGGTCGCCTCCCGGCTGATGCGGCAGGTGTTGGTCGATCACGCGCGACAGCACGGGGCAGCCAAGCGCGGAGCCGAGCAGCGTGTCGAACTCGATGTTGCCGTCGATCTCCCACACGTCCCGCAGGTCGAGATGGTTGCCCTGGACGACGCCTTGAAAGCACTGGCGAAACTCGACGAGCAGCAGGCGCAAATCGTCGAACTGCGCTTTTTCGGAGGGCTCGCCATCGAAGAGATCGCTGAAGTTCTGGGCAGTTCCCGCTCAACCGTCAAACGCGAATGGAATATTGCCAAAGCATGGCTGTCGAGAGAAATGCAGCGAGGCCGGGATGGATCCGCAGCAACAATGGCAAAAGATTAAGGAGATCGTCGGCACCGCACTGGAGCGAGAGGCCGCCTCACGGGCCGAGTATCTCAACCAGGCTTGCGGGCACGATCCGTCGCTGCGTGCCGAAGTCGAATCGCTGCTATCCGCGCATGCCCGTGCCGACGGCCTTTCGGAACATCCCCTTGCCACTGCATTGCTTGATTCAGCTGCGCCTCGGACCATCGGCCCTTACCTCTTGATTCACGAGATCGCGGTCGGCGGTATGGGACAGGTGTGGTTGGCCGAGCAAACCGAGCCCGTACGGCGCCGAGTGGCCCTCAAGCTCATTCGGCCCGGCGTTTCGAGCGCAACTCTTCTGCGGCGTTTTGATGCCGAGCGCCAGTCGCTCGCCATCATGGATCATCCCGCCATCGCCAAGGTGTTCGACGCGGGCACCACTGCAAACGGGCAGCCGTACTTTGCGATGGAGTACGTGGACGGCTTGCCCATCACTGAGTATTGTGATCAGAAGAAACTTTCCATCCCGGCCCGCCTGCGACTCTTGCAGCAGGTTTGTGAAGGCGTGCAGCACGCCCATCAAAAAGCCATCATTCATCGTGACCTGAAGCCCTCCAATATTCTGGTTGCCGAAGTCGATGGCAAACCCACGCCGCGCATTATCGATTTCGGCCTGGCCAAGGCGATTGCACCTACCGAGCCGGGAGAGACGCTCTTCACGCGGCTTGGCGATTTCCTGGGCACGCCCGGATACATGAGCCCCGAGCAAGCAAGTTCGTCCGCGCAAGACATCGACACACGCACGGACATCTATTCCCTGGGAGTGATCCTTTACGAGTTGCTTACCGGGTATTTGCCGCTGGATACGGCATCCTGGAAGAACCAGCCGATTGATGAAGCGCTTCGCCGTTTGCGGGAAAACGATCCGGAACGTCCCAGCACAAAAGTCAGCAGCAATCGCGAGGCTTCGACCGCGCGAGCCACCGCTCGAGCGACAGAGCCCGGTCCGCTGGTTAGCACATTGCGTGGCGATCTCGACTGGATCACGCTGAAAGCGCTGGAGAAGGATCGGGCGCGCCGCTATGGCACGGCATCCGATCTTGCCGCCGATATCGGACGGTATCTGGAAAACCGCCCCGTAATCGCCCGGCCAGCGAGTGCGGGTTATCGCTTGCAGAAGTACGTCAGGCGAAACCGCGCAGCGGTTGCCATCGTTGGCGCAACTGCGGCGGTGCTGATCGCCTTCGCCGTGATGCAGACGGTGGAACTTCGCAGAATCACTCGAGAGCGTGATCGCGCAGACCGGGTCACCGAGTTCATGACGAACATGTTCAAGGTGTCGGACCCGAGCGAAGCGCGCGGCAATACCGTCACGGCCAGAGAGATCCTCGACAAATCCTCCAAAGAAATCGATGCCGGGCTCGCGCGGGATCCGGAACTGCAGATTCAATTGCTGAACACCATGGCGAACGTGTATGTCGGCCTGGGTCTATTCTCGCGAGCTCAGTCGATGTATGAAAGCGCGATAGCCACGGGCCGCCGCTCCGGAGAGGCGGCAAATCCAGCAACCCTGAACGCGATGTCGGGGCTGGCTTCTCTCCTGCGCAGGCTGGGAAAATACCCGGAAGCGGAAAATCTCTTGCGGGAAATCATTGCCGTGCAGCGCCGCATCTTAGGCCCGAACGATGAGGCGACGCTTCGGTCGTCACGGCTCCTGGGCTCCACGCTGAAAGGTGAGGGTAAGTTGCAGGAGGCAGAAGTGATCGAACGCCAGGTTATTGAAGCCGATCAACGCAGCCTGGGACGAAAGCACATGGAGACCCTGCTTTCGATGAACGAACTGGGCAACATTCTCGACCGCGAAGGTCGAATGGCAGACGCCGAGAATTTGTATCGGCAGGCTCTGGACATTGGACGGCAAAGCCTTGGCCCTGACCATCCGCAAACACTGGTAATTGCTTCAAGCCTGGCTGGGGTGATTGGAGAACAGGACAGGCTGGACGAGGCGGAAAAGCTGGAGCGTGAGATTCTGGCAGCGCGGTTACGCCTGCTCGGACCAGACCATCCCGATACCCTGTTAGTCGAGCACAACCTGGCAAATAATCTTGATTACGCCGGACAATACGCCGAGGCAGAGAAACTCTATCGGCAAACACTTGAGGGGCAACGGCGCGTGTTGGGTCCGGAGGCTGCCGAGACACTCAAGACCATGCACAATCTGGCTGCCACCATGGGCAGAGAAGGGAAAAGAGCCGAAGCTGAAAAACTGCAGCGCGAAACCCTGGAACTTCGCCGCCGACGTTTGGGGCCGGACCACCCGGACACTTTGGATACGCTCGGCGAACTTGCCATGACGCTTTCGCATGAGAAGCGGTTCGATGAGGCGGGGAAATTGCTCTCGGTACTGGCCGAAGTTGCGAAACAACCGCAGGAACCGGAAAAAGCAGCCAGCGCGTCTTATTACCTCGGCTGTGGAGCTGCCATTGCTGGTCGGAATGACGACGCCCTGAAGTATCTACGTCAATCGATCGACCAGGGATTTACGGATATCAGTTACATGCAGAAGGACGAGGACCTGCAGAATTTGCACAATGATCCTCGCTTTGCAGCACTCATTCAGGAGACCAATACACGACTCGCTTCTGTCGACAAAAGCAAGTAGGTCACTTTTCCATCGGAAATATGCGAGTGAGTAGGCGACTACAGAAAGAAACCCGCAGATTTGGCGGGCGTTAGCGAATGATGTTTGGTAGCGCTACCGGGAATCGAACCCGGGTTTGAAGATTGAGAATCTTCCGTCCTAACCCCTAGACGATAGCGCCCCAGCTCAGGGAGATTATAACAAAGGCGCTACGAGCGCGGAATTTGTGCGCGCCACTTTGCGCGAGCTCTTACGCGCGAAGCCTGGCGGGGAACTGAAGCTACTTGGGATTCTCCAGCCGGTAGCCGATGCCGCGCAAGGTTTTCAGATAGCGCGGGTGCCGCGGATCAGCTTCAATTTTTTCGCGCAGGCGGCGCACGTAGACATCCACTGAGCGCGGCGTGACGAAGGCCGTTTCTCTCCAGACTGAGTCAAGCAACTGATCCCGTGTGAAAACGCGGCCGCGGTGGACCGCGAAATATTCCAGCAGCCGAAATTCACGTACAGTGGTCAGCACGGTGCGCCCTTCGACTCGAACCGTCATTGACGATGCGTCGATTTCGAGGTCCCCTACCTTCAGCACGTCACTGGGTGGGGTTTCTCTCTGGCTGCGCAGCACGGTGCGGACGCGCGCTACGAGTTCGCGCGGGCTGAAAGGCTTGGTGATGTAGTCGTCGCCACCCAGTTCCAGGCCTTTTACGCGATCGGACTCGGCCGATTTCGCGGTCAGGAAAATCACTGGTGTTCTGGCTAGGTCGGGCGTCGATCGAATCTGGCGGCACAAGTCGAAGCCGTCGGAACCCGGAAGCATGACATCCAGAAGGAACAGGGAAGGCGGTTCGCGGCGCGCTTCCGCCAGGGCCGACAGGCCGCTCACATAGGTCTGGACATCGTAGCCCGCGGCTTCCAGGTTGTGCCGCACGAGCAACGCGATGTCCTCTTCATCTTCCACCACGAAGATACGCCCGCGCGTCCCTGCATCCGGGCTGTACTGTGCCGTGCTAGACATCATGGGTTCGATTTCGGGGACCAAGGGCGCGCCTGAAACCTCGCGTCGGCTGAAAGTCGGTCTCCTGTGACTGTAGGGGGGGAATGTTTCGCTGGTGTTTCGCGACTGTTAACGCTTGATTAATTTGCGCGCGCGAACTGCGAGGGTTACCGGTCAGATCCCACCGTTCGTTTCGGAAGATGGCGCAGCGTGTGTCCTTCAATCAGGCTGTAGAGTTCTTCGGCGAGATTTTTGGCGTGATCGCCGGAGCGTTCCAGGGCCTGCGCCATGAGCATTACATCGAAACCCAGAGAGTCCTTCTGGCGTGAATTGTCGGTAAGGTAGCGCTGGAACATCGCGTGGCAGATGTTGTCCAGCTCCGCGTCCATGCGAAGCACCTTGCGCGCCGAATCGATGTCGAGCGAAATAAAGCCGCGATGAATGTCTTCCAGCATGGCATGCAGAATCGCGGACATCTGGATGAGGTGGCGCACGTCTCCGGTCGGCAGCTGTCCACTGCGGGTTTGCACACGCTGGGCGACGCCCATCACCAGGTCACCGATCCGCTCCAGGTCGGTGATGCACTTGAGGCAGGCGAGCAACTGGCGCGCTCTGGTCTCGTTGACGCGCGTGATTGCCCCCGGAAGTTGCTCGTCGATCTGGCGCTCGATCTGATCGAGTTCCTTTTCGCAATCGCGAATTGCCAGAAACGCCATACGGGAAGAATTCGTCAACAGGTCCTGCACATTGAAAGTCGCGTCGCGCGCGATCAGGCAGGCCTTCAACGTCATCCGCATGAGCTCGGCTTGGGTGCCGTTGGCTTTCAGGCGCGCAAGTTTGCCATCTTGCTTCTTCTTCGCCGATTGCTGTTCCGTCGCTTCCGTGCCGATTTTCCCCGGCCGGGTTGTTTTCTGTGCCATTGCGCCTTGTAAGCTGGAAGCCACTGCGAATGTAAACAACTATTGTAAACAGCAAGTGTGAATAAACGGTTAAAACCAAAGTCTCGGGTTGACGCCTCGTTGAAGACCTGGTTACAACGGCGTTCCGATGGCATGAGTATAATTTTCGATTCCAGATCGTACGAATTCTGAATAGTGGCTCTGAATCGACTCGGTGCTTAAAGGAAAACATAAAGATGAAGGAGACCAGCCAGCAGTACATCAAGCGGATTCTCGGTTATCTCGATGGACAGGATCCATGGAAAATCCAGAAGAGCACGGCCAAGAAGCTCGAGAAGGCCGTCCAGCATCTCAGCCGTAAACAAATGCGCAAACGGCCCGCGCCCGGGAAGTGGTCGATCGCCGAGATCCTGGCCCATCTCGCCGATACGGAAGTCGTCGCCAGCTGGCGCATGCGGCTGATTCTTGGCCACGACGGCACGCCGATCCAGGGTTTCGATCAGGACGTCTGGGCAAAAACGTTCCGCTATGAAGATCAGGATCCGGACGAGTCTTTGAAGACATTCCGGGTGTTGCGGGAAAGCAATCTTGCGCTCCTGAAGCATGTGCCTCGCAAGCTCTGGCAAAACCACGGCATGCACTCCGAGCGCGGCAAAGAAACCATCAGCCACATCGTGCAGCTTTTTGCCGGGCACGACCTGAATCACTTGCAGCAGGTCAAGGCAATCGCCTCATCGCGAAAGAAGAAGTAGTAGGGCACGACGAGCGACCAGCACGGTCGTTGAATTGAGATGGAGCGCAATCGATTCTATGGACCTTCAGCAACACTATCGTCAGTTGTCTAGCTACGATGAGTGGGCGAATCGCGAAGTGATCGCGGTGTTGCGTGCCGCCGGGCGTCCCCTGGAGCGCTCACTCAAACTCACCGCGCACATTGTGGCGGCCGAATACGTCTGGCTGACCCGCATCCGGCAAACTTCGTCACCCTATCCGGTCTGGCCGGACCTCGCGCTGGAAGAATGCGCGAAAGAGGTTCCCGCCCTGGCGAAGAGCTGGAAGGAACTGCTGATCAGCGCCGACGTTTTGGATCGCTCGGTTCACTACAAGAACAGCAAGGGCGAAGAGTACGACAGTCTGGTACGTGACATCCTGACGCACGTGTTCATGCACTCCGCCTATCATCGCGGCCAGATTGCCGCGGACATGCGGCAGAACGGAGTCACGCCCGCGTACACCGACTTCATCCAGGGAGTGCGCAAGGGCTTGGTCGAGTAGAAAACCGGATCTCGGGATTCCGTTCGCAGATACGACCCTCGGTGATCTTTTCGTCTGGACGGCTGATACGTAGGATCGTCCCAAGGCCAAGATGTTAGACCTCCTGATGGAAGGGCGGGCAGCCAAGAGCTGCCCGCCTTTTTGTTGCTGTGAGGCGGGTGCCGGTCAGTTGCGGTTGGAAGTGCCGAATGTAACCACCCGACGCGTGTGAAAGTCGTCGACGTCTCCGCCCTCTTTGCGTAAAGAGGCTTCTTCCTCGGCCCATGTGAGCGATTCTGCTCGCTCCAGTTCCTCGAGTAGTCGCGTCGCACACACTGCGCAGCAAAAGCCGCCCACGTTCGGGCATTCGCCATCTCCTTCCTGGCAGCTGCTTTCAAAATGAAACACCGAGGGCCTCATCCCACAGATGCCGCACAGCGAGGGTGCATCGGAAAAAAGCGGATCGAAAGTGGAGAACTTGAGTTGATTTCGCATCGTGCACCTCTTTCTTGCGCCAATCGCGGCGCTGCTTTTCTCACCAGGTTCCAGTCGTCAGGTACTGGTGAATCGACGCCGCAGCCCGCCGACCGGCGCCCATCGCCAGAATGACAGTGGCGCTGCCAGTCACAATGTCCCCCCCTGCGAACACGCCCGTGCGCGATGTGCGCTGAGTTTCAGGACTTGCCGAGATATAGCCGCGTTTGTTGGTCTCGAGACCTGGCGTCGTACTCTGCACGATCGGGTTCGCGCTGGTGCCGATCGCCATGATGGCCACCGACAGCGGTAACTCGAATTCCGATCCCGCGACGGGCACGGGCCGCCGTCGTCCCGATGCATCCGGCTCTCCTAACTCCATGCGAACGCAACGCGCGGCACGCAGCCAGCCCTTGTCGTCCGAAAGAAATTCCACGGGAGCGGTCAGCACCTGAAAGTCGATGCCTTCCTGCTTGGCGTGCTTTACTTCCTCGGCGCGAGCTGGCATCTCGGTCTCGCTGCGGCGGTACAACACGATCGCCTTGCCGGCTCCCAGTCGCAGCGCCGATCGGATCGAATCGAGTGCAGTGTTCCCGCCGCCAATCACGGCCACATTCTTGCCGGTGAGATCGACCATGGGCTCGTCATAGCGCGGAAATTCGTAAGCGTGCATCAGGTTGATGCGCGTGAGAAATTCGTTCGCCGAGTACACGCCGTTCAGGTGCTCTCCGGGAATGCCCATGAATTGCGGCAGCCCGGCGCCCGTGCCGATGAAGACTGCGTGGTAGCCTTCCTCGTGCATCAATTCGTCAATGGTGACGGTGCGTCCCACTACCACATCAGTCTCGAACTCGACGCCCATCGCGCGCATGTAGTCAACTTGCTCGCGGATAATTTTCTTGGGCAACCGGAATTCCGGAATGCCGTACACCAGCACGCCGCCGACTTCGTGCAGCGCTTCAAACACATGGACCTGATGTCCTCGCTGCACAAGATCGCCCGCTGCCGTCAGCCCCGAGGGCCCGCTGCCCACGATGGCTACCTTCTTTCCGGTCGAAAGCGCACGCTTCACATTCTTCACATCCATGTGCTGCTGCTCGTAGTCGGCGGCAAAACGCTCAAGGTATCCGATGCCGAGCGATTGCACCTTCTTTCCCATCAGGCAGGAGCCTTCGCAGTGATCTTCCTGCGGGCAGACGCGGCCCGTGATCGCCGGCAGTACGTTGTCTTCGCGGATTTTCGCCGCGGCACCCATGAAGTCGCCCGCGACGATGAGTTGCACAAACTCTCGCACCTTCACGCCTACGGGACACTTGTCAGTGCAGGCCGGCTTCGCACATTCCAGGCAGCGCAGGGCTTCCTGGCGAGCTAGTTCGGTGGAATACCCAAGATTGACCTCGGTGAAATTCGTGGCGCGCAGTTGCGCCGGTTGCTCCAACATGTGCTGCCGCGGCATCTTCATGCGCGCTTTGAGGGGAACGGGATTCAGCGACGGTGTTTTTACCGGCGGCGTCATCGGCCACCTCCGCTCAGCGCGCAAAGCTGTTCGAGTTCCTGCCGCACCGAATCGCGTTTGGCGTCAACCTCGGATTGGAAGCCGGCCATCGACTTGCGCTCGGCCTCGCGATACATAGAATTGCGCTGCACCAGCACCTCGAAATTGACGCGATGCGCGTCGAACTCCGGGCCATCGACGCAGGCGAATTCGCTCTTGCTGTCGATGAGCACGCGGCAGCCGCCGCACATGCCGGTTCCGTCAATCATGATGGGGTTCAGGCTGACGATGGTGCGGATGTGCGCGTCACGCGTGACGTCGGCCACGGCCTTCATCATCGGAATCGGCCCGACGGCCAGCACCAGGTCGATACGTGTCCCAAACTTGATCAATTGGCGAAGCTTGTCGGTGACGAATCCCTTTTCTGCGTAGCTGCCGTCGTCGGTTGTCACCAGCAGTGTGTCGCTGACCTCGGCCATCTCCTGTTCGAGGATGACCAGTTCCTTGTTGCGCGCGCCCACGATCGAGATCACGCGGTTGCCGGCTTTCTTCAGAGCCGCCGCCGTGGGGTAGGCCATCGCCGTGCCCACTCCACCGCCGATCACCACCACCGTCCCGAAGTTCTCGATCTCCGACGGCTTGCCGAGCGGGCCGACGACGTCGAGGATCCGGTCCCCGGTTTCGAAGGAGTTCAGCAGGTGAGTCGTTTTCCCGGCCGACTGCACGCAGATGTTGATGGTGCCCCGCGCCGGGTCGGACCGCTCGATGGTTAGTGGAATCCGTTCACCTTGCTCGCAGAGGCGCAGGATGACGAACTGTCCCGGCCGGTGCCTGCGCGCAATGCGCGGTGCATGTATGACGAAACGCTTGATTCCAGGGGCAATAAAGGCTGCATGAATTATTTTGAACACAGGCACCCCGTATGTACTCACGACGATTGTGGGGGACCGATGTCATTCGAGGCTGTGATGTATGTCACGGGGAAGGGAGAGGCCGGTCACGGAGGGCAACCGTAGCGCCGGCGTCTCGCCGGCAGTCCAGCGGGCGTCCCCGCCCGCTGGCCGAGGCACGAGCACAATTTGCGAGGGCAAGATGCCCTCGCGACAGCCGGCGGGACGCCGGCGCTACGGGGATGCGGTACTACCGTTCTCCGGCTTAAAAATCAGCCCTTGGCTGGTTCGCCCGTTCATCACCGCGCTCAAAGGCGAATCAAACCGCAAATGCCGCACGCAGCCGTCCTCTTCAAGGGACGGTGTCTCCGCCAGCCATTGCCAGTCGACGAATCCCTCTCCGGCATCCGGATTCACGGTGAAGTATCCCACCTGAAATGCGGTGAGGTTCTGAAAGAAATGGCTGCCCTGCGACGGTGTCACGCGGAAATCCCGGAACCCGGCTTCCACGATGACGCGCGCGCCGGAGATCTCATCCCACTCGACGGGAATGCCGAGCCACGGCTCGGTGGATCCCCAGCGGCCCACGCCGATCAACAGATAGGGGCGTCCTTGAGCAGTAAGTTTTGCATTGAGGTGCGCGACGCCTCCGGCGACTTCCTTACTGCGCGCACGCTCGAAGCGGTGAAAATCCACGACAACGACGTCATGCAGGTCTGTGACGCGTCCATTGCCCAGCACCTTGGAACTCTGGCAGACCAGTCGCTCAGCGTCGACTTCCTCCAGCCGCAGCTCTTCGCCTTCGCGCGAAAGAACGAGAGGCCGCACCTGCAAAAACCCGAAGTCAGCAGGATCGCCTGGCTTCTGCGGCAGCCGCGCCGCAAACTCGATTTCGACCGGACGTCCAAAGGCGTCCTCTCCCATCTTTGTAAGGTGATCGAGCAGTGGAGCCAGCGGAAAGACATCGTGCTTGAGGATGGGAGCAAAGCTGACCAGCCGGCTGCCTGCGCGGCTCACGCCGTCGTATACCACGTGATTGTCCGCAGAGTAGGTCGACGCGACCGAATACAGCGTGCCATCTCTCTCCGCGGCATCGAGACCGAAGCGGACTTCGCGCAGGCTGCCGGCCCGATCATCGTCGCTTGCCTCGGAGTGATTTAACTCCAGCGCCCAGAAATCCGACTGCGAATTAGTGAGGATGTCTTCCACGGACGAGAACTGCAGAATGTGCCGGGGATACCGTGGGCAGAACGTGAGGCATTTGCCGCCATCGACGACTGCGCGACCGAGCCCCAGTGCAACCGCCGCAACTCCGTCGTGAAAATTCATCGGCGGCACGGGATAGAAGTTGTAGGAGCGCGCCACACCGGAGAAATCCGGATAAAACCGCGTGCCATGCGGCGCTCCTACCACTTGCTGCAGGATGACCGCCATCTTTTCTTCCTCCAGACGGTAGGGTGTGGCTCGCACGTACGCCTTCGCGTGCTGGCTGAAAGTGGAAGCGTAGACGCGTTTGATCGCCTCCAGCAGGCAGTCGAGCCGCGCCGAAAGGTCCGGATGGTGGTTTGCCAGCATGAACGTCTCGTAAACGCCCGTGAATGGCTGGTACTGCGAGTCCTCCAGCAAACTCGACGAACGCACTGCCAGCGGATACCGGGCTTCGGACAGAAACTCGAGCAGGCTGTTCCGCACGCTGGCGGGGAAAGATGCCTCCAGAAAGCGACGCTCGATTTCGGTATCGTCGGCACAGTTCAAGGCAAAATCCGCCAGATCGTTTTCACTCAGAAAAAGATCGAACACATCAGTAGCCAGCACCACCGCAGGTGGGACGGTCACCCGTACGTCTGGGAAGATTCGCGAGAAGCGCTGCCTGCGTAGCAGGTGCCGCATGAACGCCAGGCCGCGCGCCTTGCCACCCAGCGAACCCACGCCAATGCGCAGGAAGAACGAGTCGGTGGCGGCCAGCGCCGCCGGGCTGAAATCCGCGATCAGGACCTCGCTCTGCTCGCTGCGGTAGTCAGCGATCGACGCAATGAGGTCGTTGCGCAGATGCTCGGTGCTCGCGAAATCCGATACCTTGCGCGGACGAAGCTTCTGGGCCAGCGCGAACTCGGTGCGCGCCATCAGCCAATGCGAAAAGTGATTGCGCTGTGCGTGGTACGCCACGCTCTCCGCGGGAACTTCCTGCAGCATGGTCTCAAGGCTGCTCAGGTCGGTAGCGCGGCCGACTTCCGACAGATCCGGCACCCGGAAAACGAAGTCCCCGAAGCCGAATTCCTCCATCAGAACCTGGCGTAAGTCAGCCATGAGCGTGGGCGAGCGTTTGCGCAGAAAGGACAGTTTTTCGGCGTGGGCGCGTTCACGAAATTGCGTGCGGCTGGATTGCAGAACGATCGGTACGTCGGGAACCGCATCCCGAATCAGATGCGCCAGTTCGAATCCAGCTTCGGCGCTCAGTTCACCGCGCCTCGGAAACTCGATGTCGGAAACGACTCCCAACAGGTAGTCGCGGTACTGCATCACCATTTGTTCGGCTTCTTCATAGCTCGATGCCAGAAGGATCTTTGGCCGCGCCCGCATGCGCAACAGTCGGTGGGCCACGTTGATCCCTTCGCGAATGACGCGCCGCGACTGCGAGATCAACTCCGTGTAAATGACTGGCAAAAAGGACGAGTAGTAGCGGATATTGTCTTCCACCACCAGGATGATGGGAACGCCGATAGCCGTCGTATCGGGCGTAGCGTTGCGCTTGTCCTCGACATACTTCACGATCGCGATGAGCACGCGCACATTGCCCTGCCAGAGAAAGACTCGCTCGATCTCACTCCGGGGATTGCGGGCGACGAAATTCTTAAGCTCGCGATAGTCATACGCGAGAACAACAATCGGAATGTCGAGCCCGGCCGCACGGATTTCGCGTGCCAGCCGCGCCGCGTCCATATCCCCGACTTCGAGATTGGTGACGACGAGGTTGAAGCGCGGCTGCGACCGGACCATCGCCAGCGCTTCCGACCCCGTCGAAACCTGCGTAATACTTGGAATCTGTTGGAGATTAAGTTCGAGTGATTCCCCGATCAGCAATTCGTTGAGCCGGCCGTCTTCTTTCAGGATGAACGAGTCGTACAGGCTCGACACCAGCAGGATGTCGCGCACGCGAAACGGCATCAGGTTCTCGAAACCCTCGAAGAGTCTCTGCGCGTCGATGGTCGTGTCGAGTGCTGCCGGCTTGGTGGTCATCGGAAATTCACCGACATATGAAAACAGGCGGGGAGGAGTAAGTCCATCCCCGCCTTGAGTTTCAGTAGCGCCGGCGTCCGGCCGGCAGTCGCGAGGGCATCCTGCCCTCGCAATCTCACGCGCTATACCAGCCCCTGATCCAGCATCGAATCGGCCACCTTCAGGAAGCCGCCGATGTTGGCGCCATTGACCAGATTTCCAGGCGTGCCGTACTTCTGGGCCGTCTGGAAGCAGTTGTCGTGGATCGCGATCATGATCTTGTGCAGACGATCGTCGACTTCTGCGCGCGTCCAGCTCAAGCGGGCGCTGTTCTGCGCCATCTCGAGACCAGACGTCGCCACGCCACCGGCATTCGCGGCCTTTGCCGGTCCATAGAGAATCTTGTTCTCCAGGAACAGCTTGGTCGCTTCCAGCGTGCTCGGCATGTTGGCGCCTTCGGCCACCACCTTGATGCCGTTCTTCAGCAGGTTCGCAGCGTCCTTGGCGTTGATTTCATTCTGCGTGGCGCTCGGGAACGCGCAATCCGCCTTGATGTTCCACAGCGGGTTGTGATCCGACTTCATATCGGTCGCCATGAAGATCGCTTTCTTGAACTTGTCGGCGTACTCGCGGATGCGGCCGCGACGCACGTTCTTCAGTTCCATGATGTAAGCGAGCTTCTCGCGATCAATGCCGTCCGGATCGCAAATCACGCCATTCGAATCCGACACGGTCATCGGCTTCGCGCCCAGATCGAGCAGCTTCTCAATGGTGTATTGCGAAACGTTGCCGCTGCCGGAGACCAGGCACAGCTTGCCTTCCAGGGTTTCCTTGCGAGTCTTCAACATCTCGGCGGCGAAATACACGCAGCCGTAGCCAGTCGCTTCCGGACGAATCAGCGAGCCGCCCCAGTTCAGGCCTTTGCCTGTGAGGACGCCCGTGAATTCGTTGCGCAGCCGCTTGTACTGTCCGAACAGGAAGCCGATTTCGCGGCCGCCCACGCCGATATCGCCGGCCGGAACGTCAGTGTCCGGTCCGATGTGGCGCTGCAGTTCGGTCATGAAGCTCTGGCAGAAGCGCATGACTTCGTTATCGCTCTTGCCCTTGGGATCGAAATCCGATCCGCCTTTGCCGCCGCCCATGGGAAGCGTAGTCAGCGAATTCTTGAATACCTGTTCAAACGCTAGGAACTTCAGGATGCCGAGCGTCACCGAAGGATGGAAGCGCAGCCCGCCCTTGTAGGGGCCGATGGCGCTGTTCATCTCGATGCGGAATCCGCGGTTGACCTGGATCTTGTTCTGATCATCGAACCAGGGAACGCGGAACATCAAAACGCGCTCGGGTTCGACCACGCGCTCGAGGATGCGGGCGTCCCGATATTCGGGATGACGCTGCAGCACGAGCCGAAGCGAATCGAAAACTTCCTGGACTGCCTGGTGGAACTCGGGCTCGGCCGGATTCTTGGCCTTCACCTGAGCCATGACTTGTTCAATGTAGTCGCCTGAAATCCTGGTTTCGGACGGCGTCAGCGTGCCTGCACTCATATCGATAAACCTCCTTGATGTATAAGGGCTGCGGTCGGTAACTCTACACCTTCGGGCGCCGCCCGGCGAACCCAATCGCTGGAAGCGTCCAGAACTCCATCACTCCTTCGGACTTCTATTCCACATGGGAACTTGTGGATTCCAGTTGTGTACGTCTTTCTGAAAATCGCGGTTCTCGCGGACCGCGGCTGCCACCAGTTCCGGCTTCTCCGCGGGGGCCGTGACAATGGCCAGGTAACCGTCAACTTTGCTCTTGAGTTCGGGATCGGAAAAGAACTCGGTTAACTGGGAACGGCGTACTTCTCCATGCCCCTCACACAGCGGGCACCTTACTCGGTCGCGATGATCACTCATGAGATGTCTACCTCGAAACAGGACTTTGGGGGTCCCTGGGCAGGCGAGCAGAATGCCAACCCATAGCCGATTAGACGATGCGGCAGAATTTGCGGCAGTGACTCGGCCCACACCGGCAAGTGAGGTACCTCACAAGCGCTGGTGGGTGAAAGAAATCGCAGCCCCGCGAAGAAAAACGTCTAGAGTGCGAGCGAATACCGCTGTTTGAATCCTATACCTGCAATGCAGGTCCTGCGGATTCGGAAGTGCAGGAAGAGCACTTCCAGTACTTTGCCGGCTCTATTGACAGAGCCAGCCCCGTCCATTAATTTGAACGCCTGCGCGGCTGCGCCTGCGTGGCCCTTCTGTTCTCAGGACTCGCCGCGTTTGTCTAGTCCGGGTCTTCAACGATCCTTATCTTCGTCCAGGGATCTGCCCGCCGGTGACGATGTATTTCCGTGGCGTCGACGTGCGGCACGCGGGGGTAGCATAGCTTCGGTAATGCGCCGGGATACCCTCCCGGAGATGGTGGTTCGAAACCGCCCTCCCGCCCCAACCTCAACTTAGCGCCTAGCGCGCCCGGGCGAGCACCAGCGTGATGTCGTCCGGCTGTTCTTTGTCGCCGATCCAGTCGTCCACCGCGGATGTCACCAGGGCAGTGATCTCATGGAGAGGCAAGTCGCGGTTCTGCTGGATCACGTCGATGAGACGTTGCTCGCCGAACTCACCGAAATCGTTCTCCGGCTCCGTGATGCCGTCGCTGTAGGCGATGAAGATGTCGCCGGGCCTGAACAGCACGGTCGCTTCATCGAAGGCGAGATTGTCGAACAAGCCAACGACCATGCCCCCTTGGTCGAGCCGGCGCAGCGCGCCATCCTGTCCGATGATGATGGGCGGCAGATGTCCGCCGTTGCTGTAAACGAGTTTTCGCGAACGGCCGTCGTAGCTGGCGAGAAATAAAGTCGCGTATTTTTCCTGCGGCGTGCTTTCGTAAAGCTGATGATTCAGTAGTGAGAGCAGCGCACCGGGAGACGCTTCCGCCCCTTCAGTTCTCGAGGCCATAATCATGGTCGGCCCGGCGCCCACTGCGATCGGTTCGCGCAGGAGTGGGGTGCCCTCGATGCTGTAGGCGCGCACCGCCGAGTGGATCGTCGCCATCAGCAGCGCCGCAGAAATTCCTTTTCCGCTTACGTCTCCCGCAGCCAGAATCATCCGATCGCTGCTGATCGTAAGGAAGTCGTAGTAGTCGCCACTTACGGTGCGTGCAGGGCGACAGAAGCCGTGGACTTCCAGCGATTTCAACTGCGAGATCTCGCGCGGGAACAACTGCGCCTGCACTTCCTGCGCGATGACCAGCTCGTTCTCCATGCGCTGCTTTTCTTTCTGCTCGATGATGAGCTTCTCAATCGAGGCCGTCATGGAGTTGAACGAGAGCGCGAGTTGCGCAAGCTGGTCGGTCGACTTCACCGGGATGCGGTGGCTGAAGTCGCCTTTATCAATGTGCTGGGTGGCGCGGTACAGTTGCGCTACCGCGCCCGTGATCGAGCGGGTCAGGGTCGTGCCGATCACGAGCGCGAGCAGTTCGATGATGGCCAGTACGATGGCGATGACCAGCAGGATGGCTTCTACACCCTTGGCGAAGTCACCGAGCGTCGCGAACAGCCGGTCGTAAAGAATAGAGGGGCGCGTTGTCACTTTGACCAGTGGTGAGCTGAGTTCATGGTCGCCATTTCGCCAGTCGAACGACGAAAGCGGCGTTCCAAATGTGATCTGGTGATCAAGCAGGGCGGTCTGCTCGGGAACCGAGCCCACGGTAAATGTCGCGTGCAGCGGTTCATTGCCGCTGTTCTTGTCGCTGCCAACAGAGACTTGCACGCCAGCCGGCGAATCTGACTTTGGGGATGTCGGCGTGCCTGGCCGCGCTTCTTCGGTGGCGCCGCGCTGGTTCAGGCCAACGCTATACAGCGTGATCTCGCCCAAATTCTTCGAAATCTCCTGCATCAGCGCCTCATCGAGCGCCTCGCTGGAAACCACCGTCAGCTTGCCGTTGCGGACGGGAATTACTCTGGCTGCCCGCAGGAATAGATTCCCGCGATCCCGCACGATCTCGCTAAACGGTCCTTTCAAGAACAGGGGCTGTGCGAACGGAGTCTCGCCCTGCGCGTTAGCGCACACTGGCAGAGGCTTGGTGCCATTCCAGGCACACACGTCCCGATGCTTCCAGATTTCATCCGTCTTCCGCAGGCTGTCGAGCAGCGCCACCGTGGGCGGTTCCCCGCGATCCATTCGGATCGCGAGTTCGTTAGCGATCGCCGCGTTCACCGACTCGACATGCTGCATCTGCAGGCGAATTTCTGAGATCACGACGAAGTTGGCAAACTGCCCGGCCAGCAAATAGAGCGTCACGAACGTCATCCCGACCAGCAGCAAGGTCGGCACGACCGCGATGAACATGTACGTGACGATCAGCCGGTTCCGCAGCCGCCACAGAACTTTGGCCTTGAGAAAGCGAAACGCCAGGATCGCGAAGAACACGATCGAAAGGGAGCTCAGGAACGTGACCCAGCTGCCCAGGGTTTCTCCCGACGATATCCGGAAGCCGGCTACGATTTTCTGCAGGAGGAAGAGCGTCAGCGCCAGTCCCAGCGTGTACCACGCGCCGTGCGCGACCCGCGAGTGAGGCCACAGGTGTCGCTGCTCCAATCGGTCGCGCAGAATGGCAAAGGTCACACTCATCAGTGTAAGAGGTCGATTATGACAGAAACTTGAAAACGAAGCGGCTAGTCGCCATCATGACGGAGGGACAAACAGGAAGCCTCTCAGGGCTTCAATGCAGCCTGGGTTTCGGCCCGCCGAATCGCAGTGACACGAGGCTCGGCAAGTGTGCCGGTGACGGTCAGCCCGGCAGACCCTTCAGGGACCAGCTTCAGATCAAGCTTCCGGCTGTCGGAAACTTTCCCGGTCACCGCATAGGTTGCGGTGGGCGATTCCAGCGTCGCCTGCTGAAGTTCGAGATCGCCCTTGCGAAGAGTCAGCGTTCCCGTGAATCGGCGAACGTGCAGCGGAGAAGAAGAGACCAGCACGCGTGGAAAACTTCCATCCCGCATGGTGAAGTGCAAGTCAGCTTTCGCGGAATCTAGCATCTCCTCGGCCGATAACCCGGCCATTTCAATCTGATACTTCGCACTGGCCGTGCCCGCCACCCAGTTCTGGTGCATGGCATCGGCAAGCTGGCTGAGGGCGGCAGAGTCCAATGTTCCCGCGCCTAGGTAAACCGGCGGCTTGGCCGTGAAATCAATCCGCCAGTCTCCGCGGTGTTTGCCGTCGAAAACATCTGCGCGCATATCGGATACTCGCAGGTGCCCCTGCTCCAACTCCACCTTGGCACTGGCGTGTTCCGCGGGGATACTGCGAACCACAACGCGATCCGCGACCAGCGTACCGGCGGCTTTGACTTCCGCAAGAAACGATGAGCTTCGCGCCGGTGCGTTCGACGAGAACCGGTACCAGGGGCGCTCCGGCGGATTCGGATTCAGCCAGTCGTTCAGCCTGTCAGTCGAGATTTCATCCGCATGCAGGTTGAACTTCGCAGGGCAGGGTGCGCTGCATCGCCGCGGTACCGCGAGCGAACCAGACCACCGCGTCCCTGCGGCCAACGCCAAGATGCCGTCTACACGCGTTTCCGAATCGTTGAGCGCAATCCGAGCTGTCGAAATCTCCAGCGGCCGGTTGAGTCCACGAATTTCCGCCTCGACCGTGTGGAGTTCCGCCGTCCCCGTGATGGCGGGAGCCGCGAACCCGGTCCACTGCCCGGCGATCTGCAGATCAAGTTTTGCCGAGCCCGTTACAGTGGGATGAATCGCCGGAAGCCCGGCCACGCGCGCCAGTTGCAGTATCCGGCGAACGTCGCCATCGCCCTTGATCGCGACGCTGTAGCCGCTGCGCGCCATCCAGCCCTGCACAGTTGCCTGCCCCGAGCGCGCCAGTTTCAAGGGAAACGGGGCCACCGACAAATGCGCTTCATTTGGCTGGTCTGCGACTGCCTCGCTGCGGCTGCGCGATTTCTTGTTCGCGTGTGTTCCGGCAGCGAGCGAGAACGGAACAGCGTCGACCGCGAAGTCCGCCTTCTCACTCTCCGAGTGCAGAAGAAGATCGGTCACCCGCCCGTCGCCCTCCAGCACGGCGTTCTGCCCGCCTTCGCCGGATCGCGCATCGAACATTCCCTCCAACCTGCCATCCGTCTGCAGATCGTTGGGCAGGTCTTTCTTTGCGCGACGGACCATGGCGGCCACGCTTTGCAGCGGGATACGGTTTGCCGAAATGTGCAGGTTATAACGTGGCGCCCCCGGCTGATTCGCGGCGTCTCCCGTTACAGAAACCGAGCCGTCTCCCACCGGGCTCAGGCAGAAGATTTGTCGAAGGCTGCGATCCTCGACTCCATAGTGCGCCTCGCAATGGGTCTTCAGGTCGAGCGCATTGCTGCTGGCGATGTCGTAGCGATGAAAGTCCTGCAACAATCCGTCGCCGCGTACCAGCAGGTTCGCCGGAGTTCCGGTGAACTCCACCGACGTGTTCACGGTGCCGCGCCACCCGCGATCCGCACCCGAGACAAATTTGCTCAGTTGTCCGAGCTGCCCGCCGTCCCACTCGGCGGCGAACTGGATGGGCGTGTCGTAAAGCCGTGCCGAGCGTTGCCACGACCCGCTAACCTTGATCTGCCCCGTGTCGCTCAGATTCAGGTCCGAGCGCACCGGTTGACCGCGAAGTCGCATGCCCCATGTGTTCTCGGAGTCCTGCCAGAAGGCGTACTTCGCGTCGGTGATGGCATACGGCTTCTTTTCCGCGCCGAATTTGAAATTAATTCGCCCGCGATCCGCTTCGATATAAGGAAATGCGGGTCGCGGCTCGGAGGAAGCCTTTCCCGTCGGTGCCACCGCGATCTGCGCCGTACGCTCCAGAAAGTTTTCGATGTTCCAGCGCCCGTCGTCGCGCCGCACCAGGTTCAGGCTGGGCTCGGTCAGGCTGAGCCGCGAGATCTCCATCCGTCCGCGCACCAGGGAACTGAGGCGGAGGAGCGCGGTGACTTCCTGCGCACGCAAAACCGGTTCCGCGCCAAAGGCCGGATCGTCATGCACGACGAAGCCATCGAGGTCGAAGCCCGGCGTGGGCAGCAGGTGAATATGTACGTAGCTGATCTCTACCCGACGCTGCAGCGCTGTTCCAACAGAGTTCTCGATGCGCGTCTTCAGACGTCCTGCGCCCGGCCGGATGACGAACAGGGCAAGGATTACCGCGCCGGCGGCAAGGATCCACCCGCGCTTGGATCGGAGTTTCACTGGACCAACCGGAAGGTACGGCGCCAGCGCGTCTCGTCAAAGAAGTGAATGACCACGTGCACCAGGAATCCGATGCGCTCGCTCATCTCGGTATGCCGGTACTGATCAGGCGGAGTGTTGAACGACCAGTACACGAACATGGGCCGGCCGATGACGTTTTCTTTCGGGATGAATCCCCAGTAGCGGCTGTCGAGACTCACGTCCCGGTTGTCGCCCATGCCGAAGTAGCTATCGGGAGGCACCACGATGTCGTCGCCCTCGATATGCGAACGCATCTGCAGTTGCCAGTCGGGCGAGACGTTATACGCATCCGAAGGTGGCACTGCCGGAAAGTTGTCACGATAGGGATCGTAAAAGAGCGGGCCCTTGTGCATCACGTAAGGCTCGGTCAGCTTGTCGCCATTGCGGTACACCGCTCCGTCGCGCAGGTGAAGGCGGTCGCCCGGAATTCCCATGATCCTTTTCACGACGTAGAGACCCGGTTCCGCGGGAGAAAGAAAGACCACAATGTCCCCGCGCTTGATGTCGCGGTAGGGAAGCAGCGGCCCCATCCATTTCGTTTTCGGCGCAAATTGTTCCCGGTTCACGAAAACGTGGTCGCCGATGAGCAGCGTGTCTTCCATGGAACTCGACGGAATCTCGAAGGCCTGCAGGATGAACGTAATAATGAAAAGGCCTGTGACCAGAACCGCGGCCAGCGACGCCAGAAATTCGACCGTCGTCTCGCTCTGCTTCTCTACCGGAAGATTTTCTTTCTTTGCCATGTTCGGTTCGAATCCAAAAGTGACTTTGAAGTGCGTCAACTCACGACGCGAAAAGTGCGGTCCCAGCGGGTGATCTGAAAGAAATGCGTCATCGCGTAAGCGAAATGATAGAGTCTATCACCCACCGTCGCCGGGATCGGTAAATCGCTGTCCAGATCGCGGATCGACCAGTAGATCAGCAGCGGCCGCCCCACAATGTTTTCTCTCGGCACAAATCCCCAGTAGCGGCTGTCGGAGCTGTCGTCGCGATTGTCGCCCATCGCGAAGTAGTGCCCCTCAGGAACAATCAGTTGCCCGTCCTCCACCAGTTTGGGCATCTGCACCCACCAGTCGGCATTGATGCCGGGATCCAGAACATCCAACCGCGGAAAATCGTCGCGAAAGAAGTTTCTTTCCGGCTTGAAAAATCGTACATACGGCTCCGGCAGCGGCACGCCGTTCACGAACACGCGCTTGTTCACCAGGTGAATGCGATCGCCGGGCACGCCAATCACGCGCTTCACAAAATGTTGCGACGGATTCACGGGGTAGTGAAACACGATGATGTCGCCCCTCCGGATCGGGCGGTAGGGAATCAGCAAGCTTCCGCTTCCCCCGTAACAGAGCTTATCGACCAGCAGGTAGTCGCCGATCAGCAGCGTGTTCTCCATCGACACGGAGGGAATCTGAAATGCTTGGACGATGTAGGTAATGACGAACACGGCAATCACCACCGTCGCCAGCAGCGATTGCAGGGAGGTGAGCCAGTCCGTCTGATCGCGCGCCGAATTGGGGGGCGTTGTCATTGCGTGGGAGGAGTCGACTGCTTAGGAACGACCTTGCCTTCGGCAGCACCCGGAAATGCAGCCAGATATTCCAGCACCTGCCGGGCCGCGTCCTGCTCGGCCTTCTTCTTGGTCGTGCCCTCCGCCCGCCCGACGAACTCGACTTTACCCAATCCCGGCGACGAAAGCCTGACTTCTACCGTGAACGTCTTGCTGTGCTCCGGGCCGACTTCCTTCACCAGTACATAAGATGCCTGCCGCCCGCTGGCCTGCAGATTTTCTTGCAAGGCCGACTTGAAATCCATCACCGGCACGCCGCCGCTCGCCGGGTTCATCCGCTCCAGCTCCGGAGCGACGACCGTCTGCACTATGAACTTGCGTGCCGTTTCCAGACCGCCGTCCAGATAAAGCGCTGCCAGCACGGCTTCGAACGCGTCCACGAGCAAGGCCGTCTTGCTGCGACCTCCGCTTTTCTCTTCGCCGCGGCCCAGCCGCAGATATGTTCCCAGGTTCAACGCCTGCGCTACCTGGATCAGGTGCCGTTCACTCACCAGGTGCGCGCGCAATTTCGAAAGCTCGCCTTCCCGGAATGTAGGGAAGCGCCGGAAGAGTTCTTCTCCGGTCACCAGCGCCAGCACCGCATCGCCCAGGAACTCCAATTGTTCGTTATCGCCCGGACGAACTCCCGTCTTCAGAGGCTGCGCTGCCTCGAGTTCTCGCGCCTGAGAACTGTGTGTGAGGGCTTGATCAAGGAGTTCCGGCTGCTGGAAGTGATACCCCAACAGATTCTCCAGCGCCGCGATTTCTTTCACTTTCATGCAGATGTGGGGCCGGGAAGTCTCTCCGAAAATTTCTCGGCCCCTTGAGTCTTGCGAGGCTGTCAGTTCTTTGGCTGCTCGGCAGTCGTCGGCTTGGGGGCAGCCGCGTTTCCGCCGACCAGTTGAGTGAGCCGGTCACGTTCCTGACGCGCCAGCTTGCCGGCGCTGGTGTTCTCCTGCGTTAGCTCAACCGCGTGGTTCGCTTCCTTCAAGGCTTCTGGATACTTGTTCTGCCGGTCCAGCGAGATCGCCAGCCGCAACACCACCACGGGATCGGGTTGCGAAGGAAAGGCGTCGATGGACTTGCGCAGGTCTGTTTCCGCAGCCGTAAAGTTATCCTTTTTGAACTCCAGCGTACCGATGATCGAGTACGCAAACGAACGCAGCTGTCCCTTGTACCCGTCCACTTGCTCCTGCGGCGTATTGGGTGGAATCGAGATGTCGGTATCCACCGTCTGCAGGGACTTCTGCGCCATCTTCATCGCTTCGTCCAGGCGCTGGTCTTTGTCGAGATCGGTGTCGCGCGTCTTCTCGGCCAGTTCGCTGGAAACCGTGACCAGCAATTCGGGATCGTCGCCATCGATTGCCAGGCCCTTGCGTCCGACTTCCATGATCTTGTCGGAGTTGCCGGCTTTTTGATACGCGTGCATCGCCGACTTGAAAAGCATGATGCGCAGTTCGCTATCAGGAAACTTCGCCGCAAAATCGTCGGCCGCTTTCTCGGCCGCAGCGGGATCCGTCAATGCGGCCGCTGTCTTGTAGGCGTCGTACTCAGGTTGAGTTTTGGCCTGCGGTGGACGCTTGCCCAGCGCCGGGGCCGGGGTGGCTTGCGCTCCAGCTTGCGGCGCCGGTTGTTGCGCGTCGGGTTTGCTATTGGACTGCGCGAAGCTGAACGCCGCAACCGCTAGCACAGCGCCGATCATCGCTACTCGCTTCATGCTCTCTCCTTGGGTGGCGACTCTCACAGGGGAGAATCGAGGTACTTACTTCTTGTCCTGCTGCTGACTGCTCGCCGGCGGCTCGTAGGGCTGCTTAATGCCTTTTTCCGCCGCCGCCTTCACTTCTGGCAGCGTGCCCCCAGCCGTCAGTGCCGCATGATATTCGTCCAGCGCGTTCTCGCGCCGTTCCTGCAAATCGAAAATCCGCCCGAGATAAATGTGTGACCAGGCAATGACTTTCGGCTCCTGTGCAACCTTCAGCGCCTGCTCAAAATACCCGGTGGCACCCGCCATGTCGCGCTTTGCCGTCGCGATCTGCGCCAGGATAAACAATGCCCGGCCCGCGTCTTCGTGGCCGTCGTGCAGCGCCTGTTCCGCCAGTTCCTGAGAAGTCTTCAGGTCGCCCGTGAGCAGTCGCTTCTCGGCCAGCACCAGCAGATGCTGGTCCTTAGGCCGAGCGAAATGCAGAACGTCAGGAACGGACTCAGATGCAAAGTGCGTGTCCGCAGCTCGCTTCTGTTCTTTTTTTACGTCGACATTGTTCAACAAATCAATATATGCGTTGCGGATCCCTTCCGGGTCTTTTTCGAACTGCGCCAGCGAATCGTAAAAGTAACGCGTCAGGATGAACCCCTGCTCCGTCGACTTGTCGATCGCCTCGTTGCGCAGCGCTTCAGGAGTCTTGCTGTTGCCCTGCATGCGGATTTCGACCGCGCGCACCAGGCATTCCGTGACCAGCAAAGACGTGTCAATCTTGAAGGACTCCTCCATCGGCGCGCCCTTCACCGATTCGAGCAACGGCTCCAGTCGCTTCATCGATGTCGGATACTTCAGCGACAGCGGATCCAGCAGGTAGTGCAGGTAGGTGTGCCGGATCTGGTCCATCTTTAATTCGGATCCAGAGGGGGAAATTACGACGTAATACTCGCTGCCGTAATTGCGGGCATTCACCTGGCTCGGTGCGCCCATGGGCTCCAGAAACACTGAGAAGCCGCGGCCCAGATATCCCGACGAAGGCAGCTTAAGGTAAATCTCGGTGTCGAACAGCGTCTTCTGCAGTGGTTCGTGATACCGCTCGGTCAGTCGCCCATAGGCATCGCGATGTTTTTGCCAGATTGAGTGCCATCCCGCTCGTTCGTAGACGATCGCAGCCAGCCGCGCAAAGCCCACCACGTTGGCGGCATCGGGAGGCAGTTCCGCTTCTTTTACTTTGGGAAGGAAGTTCGGCGAATCGCCCAGGTACAGCGCCAGCGAGATGTACTGTGCCAGATCGCGCGCCGAATCCGGTCGAACATGCTCGTGGTAGTACTGGCACATCAGGTTGGTTGCTTCGAGCGCGTCGTCAGACTCATGCGCCGCGCGCGAAATTTCGCCCCGTACCTGCTTCCGGATCGGGTCCGACGTGCTCAACTCCTGGTCGTAGCCGCAGGTGTTCATCGCCGCCAGAATGGTGAACAGGGTTTCGCTCGTGTCGAGTGTGGCTTTGGGCGCGTTCTGCGCGAGACACAAGGGCGAGAGCACAGCGAAAAGGGCGGCTAATGTCGAATGTCGCAACCGAAAACCCAGGAAAACCTCCAACCGGGCGGCAGGCTGTAAGGAGAATCAACGATAGTTTAAGGGGTTCGGCGCAGAGGGTCAATCGCGCTTGCTGCCCTGCAAACACACGAACAGCCCAGCGAAAGAGCATTTTCGCCAGGCTGTGTCTCTATCCGCGTACGCTGATTTTCGAAAACGACAGAACCGCGCGCCCCGGGGTCGGCCTCCCCATCGACATGGCCGGCCGGAAAGTGGTGAAGATCAGCATCCTCTTCACTTCCGGCAGCAGCTTCTGCGTCCCGTCCGGATCCGAGATGATCCGGTAATCTTGGATCCGGCCGTTCGCGTCCACCATCGCCTCGATCACCAGCGAGTCTTCCGTCACCGAACTGAGCGTGGCGGCAAACGAGGACTCCTGCAGTTCCGGCCCGCTATACAACATCAGCGGGACGTCGTTGGTGTTGCGCGCCTGCAACTCCGGCAAGGTCATTCCCATGACAAAGCCGAACATCGCCACCGCGGCCAGAGTTCCGGCAGTGGCCGGGACCATGAAGGCGTTCATCAGGTTTTCCAGTCGGACCAGCAACCCCTGGAAGGGCTGCCGCCGGGCATTGGCAGCTTCGCGAGAAATGGCGACTCGCAGCTTCAATGCCAGATCAGCAGGCGCCTTGCGGCGACTCACCTTCGTCATCAGTTCTTGTGTTTGACGGAGCAGCGCATACTCCCGGTGACAGCTCGAACATTCCCCGAAGTGCAGGCACAGCGCCTGCATCTCCGCTCCCGACACAGCTCCGTCAAGGTACGGCGAGAACATTAACTTGGCCTCGGCGCACTTCATGACTTCACCTCAAGTCCTTCTCTCGCAATTGGCAATTCGCAAATAGACTGCAGTTCTTCTTCTTCGGGACTCAGCAATCCGAGTTCCGGACCCACCTCGCGCACGTAGCCGGCCAGCCGGCGCTTTAACGCCTCCCGTCCGCGAGTCAAGCGGGACTTCACTGTCCCGAGTGAGATTTCGAGCACTTCCGCGATCTCTTCGTACGACATGTCTTCCAGATCGCGAAGAATCACCGTGCTCCGGTACGGCTCTGGAACTTTCCGTAACTCCATTTCAACGCGCGCGCGGACTTCCTCATGCGCCGCGCTGTCGAACGGCGACTCCCTCTCATCGATGAGCGCCGCCCGCACGGATCCCGACTCCGACGTATTGTCGAGCGGCTCCATGGATGTTTCCTTGGCCTTGTGCCGGAACCACCAGCGCCGCCGGTTCGATGCCTCGTGCACGGCGATCCGGTAGATCCAGGTCTTCAGGCTCGACTGCCCGTGGAAGTGTTTAATTCCGCGAAAGACTTTCAGGAACACTTCCTGCGTCGTGTCGGCGGCGTCGGCAGGATCGGTGAGAATCCGATATACCAGCGAGTAGATGGGCTGCTGGAATTCGCCGATGAGCCAGGCGTACGCCTCCTCGGATCCAGCCTTCAATTCCGCGACGAGCGCCCCTTCCAGGTCCCGGGCCCCGATCGCACTCGCGTAATCACCCAAGGTGGCTACTCCCGCCATGACTCTCACGGCGCACCTCGTATTATAGGATTTTCGCGCCGCAAACCAGACGGAAAAACTGGCTCACTGCGCACCCCTCGGTCCCGAGTCGACAGCTGAAACGACACCCGAATACATAGACCCCACCCAGGTGTTGAGAGTTCCAGAGATCGTAAATAGCTTGTTTTTAATCTGATCGGCGTTGGAGCGTCGGGCGTCCTCGCCCGTCGAACGGCTCGGACAAAGCACGGGCGGGAAGCCAAACCACAGTCACCCGAAACGACGTTACCGGAGCGAAAGGCCTCGCTTCGGAATCTTCTGCTCGGAGAAAGAGTGGACCTCAGGCGCTAAAGCGCCATCGGAATTCGAGCTGTCTGGCGGCACGAGTGAACTCGTGCCTTCCCGATTCGTGCTAGCCCGGGATCTTTCTCCGCAGTGTATTCAGCCATGCCGAAAATTAAATGAGAGGGAAGCGACGGCTTCAGCGAGCCAAGACTGAAACGAAGGGCAGGGCCCCCGCTTCAGCGCGCCGAAAAGTGAAGTGAGAGGAAGGGCACGGCTTCAGCCCACCGAAACTGACATGATAAGGAAGGGCACGGCTTCAGCCGTGCGAAAAGCGGAAAGACAGGGAGGGGCTTTAGCCCCTGAGGTGAGCGTCTACTGCGCCGGCGGTGTACTCGGTTGTGCGGGAGCAGGCGCCGGCGTTATCGACTTCGGCGGACGCGGCACTTTCTTCTTTGGAGCCGGCTTCTTCGTCTCGTTGTCGTCGACCACGATTTTCTTGGGCGGTGCCGGAGGCGCTGCCTGCAGCGCCTTGATCTGATTTCTCAACTGGCTGAGCTCGGTCTCTTTCGATGCGCTCAGCGTTTCCAATCGCTCGCCCAGCGTTCGACGATTTCGCTCAATCGCGTTCAGATCGTTTGAGAGAGACTGGAATTCGTCCTTCGAGCCGAACGCTCCCGCCGACTCGGCGATACTGCCCAACACGTCGTACAGCGCATCCAGATTGCGATAGAGCTTGAAGGTCGCCGACAGATCCTCCGGAGAATTGCGCAGCTGCGTGATGATCTCGGGCAGCGCCGACTGCAGATTCCGCTTCACCGACTCGGTGTTGCCGAGCACCTGCTTCTTGTAGGTGGAATCCATCTTCCACTTGTCGATACGCAACTTGGTCAAGTCGGCCTGCGTGGCTTGCGACGCCTGCTCGAGCGGTCCCAGAATGCCGTTCAGCTCGCTTACCGAGGCGTAGGGGACGGGTGCGGGAGTGATCTGCGCCGTCAGGCAGGTTGCAGACAGCAGCAAGGCAAACACAGGAATGCGGATGATGGTTAGGGTCATTTTAAAGTGCGGCTCTCGGTGCCGTTCAGAATACTAAGTTTCCACATATTCTCAAAATCCACACGGGGCCTACAGCATGACTACCGTTAAGAGCCCTCCGAGTATAAAATGGTTGGAACCAACCTGAGCGGCGTCAGCCGCGTTGAGAAAGTGGGCCTGTGGCGCAGTTGGGAGCGCGCTTCCATGGCATGGAAGAGGTCGTCGGTTCGAACCCGACCAGGTCCACCAAAATTCTCTAAAAACTTAGACTGGACGCCTCCGACGACCTCCTTGATCGCTCGCGCGATTAGGTGAGGGTTTATTTCTCCAGGTAGTTAGTTTGAAATTTTCCGATGCCGGTGAGCTGGACGACGACAGTGCCATCCTTTGCTGCGACAAAATGAGGGATGCCGGCCGGAATGACAATGAAACTACCCGCCGGGTAGCCTTTTAGCTTCGCTGAGTCGAATTTCGCACCCTCCCCCAGATACCAGGTGCCTTCGATCACAGTAACTAGTTCGTCTTGCGGGTGCGTGTGGGCGAGGACACGCGCACCGCCAGGGATTTTCACTCGATCGACCCAGGTTCCGCCACCCTGGCTGGAGTCGCCGAACAAGTGCGCTCGCTGCCTGCCGTCGTTGTAGTAAGGCGGCGTAAACCATCGCACTTCGTTCGCAGCTAACCCGACAATCTCCTTCTGGCTGCGTTCGGCCAAGCTTGTTGCCCATGCAACTGCCGTAACGATTGTGACCACGGTAGCGGCTGCAGCAAGGACTCTCTTCATCATCTTTCTCCTTTCCCAAAACTGTTTCGGTTTGCATCTAGTCAATCTGAAATCCGCGACAACATAATTCAAGGCCGGATCTGGATCGGCGTTCCATCGGCTACCGCTCTCCAGATCTCGTCGATTTCTTCGTTCGTCACGGCGATGCATCCGTCTGTCCAATCATGCAGCCGATGGCGGCTGCCGATCCACCCATAGCCGTTGGGAAGCCCGTGCAACGTGATGTCGCCTCCGGGCGCGGTGCCTGACTTCCGGGCCCGGTCGCGGTCTTCCGAACTCGGATACGAGATGTGCAGCGAGCGATAGAACTGGCTGTGCTCGTTGCGGCGATCGAGAATGTACAAACCCTCCGGGGTCTTGTGATCGCCTTGCTTCACCTTCTTTCCCACCGGCGTGCTGCCCAGGGCTACCTTGTACTTCTTCAGAATCTTGCCATGATCGAGCAGTTCGAGTGTGCGCTCGCTCTTCAAAACCAGGACTTTGTCAGCATGCGCATCCTTGGCAAGGGCGTCGCTCGCCGCGCAGGGCATCGCCGATGCAAGCAGGACAAGGAAGCAAAGAAAACAGACAAACGAGGCTGCCCCACCCTTCGCGAGTCTCGAAGGGTGGGAAGCACGGATCCGAATGCAACCACGACGCGGAACCTTTGGCTTCTGCGATCGACCCGATCTGTTCGCCTTGAACAAGCTCACAAGTACCCAAGAGTGAGAACATCAGAACATCGTTCTGATCAGATCCTCAGGCCAATGCCTCCCAGGATGGGGCAGCCATCGTCGATTGCTTGCACGACCGATCTCTGGATGATGCTCGTAAGTCACGTGTAGAACCGCCTTCCGGGGTGCTACGCTTTGAAGGATGTCCCGGAATTTTCGAAACCCCTTCATCATTCTAGCGGTCTGCTGCGCTATGCCATTAACTCTGCAGGCACAGCGCCATCCCGCACTGCCTAAAGCCGCAGGCCGTTGGTCGATCCAATTCACCCCGTCGAAGCTGGTGAATGGCGTCCCTATCTTCCTGCAAGTCACGCCCATCACGGCGCTGCAATCCATGACAGGCACATGGCTGGGCCACGAACTCACGTTCGATCACGCCGGCGGGAAGAACTGGTTCGTGCTGGCGGGCGTCAGCCTTGAGACCAAGCCCGGCCGCTATCCCCTGAAGGTCGAAGCCGTGACCGCCGCCGGCAAGCACGTCCACTTCGAGCAGGAGTTGACCGTAGGCCGCGAAAAATATCCTGCCATCGAACTGAAAGTCTCCAAGCAGTACACCGAGCCGAACCCCGAGCAGCAAAGCGAAATCAAGCAGGCCCAGGACATCAAGCACGAAGCCTTCAACAAGATCACCCCCGAACGCGAGTGGTCGGGAATGTTCGCCGCGCCCGTGAACGCTGCCAGTTCGGACATCTTTGGCACGCGCCGCGTCTTCAACGGAGTGACCAAGAGCGTACACCAGGGACTCGACTACCGCGTCGGTCCCGGCACCCCGGTGATGGCGATCAACTCGGGGACGGTGCTGCTCGCGCGTTTCCTCTACTTCGAAGGCAACTGCGTGGTCATCGATCACGGTCAGGGATTGCTGAGCCTCTACCTGCATTTGTCGGAACTGAAAGTGAAAGAAGGAGAGCACGTCGACCGCGGCGAAGACGTGGGACTGAGCGGCGCCACCGGCCGTGCAACCGGGCCACACCTGCACCTCGCGGTACGCTGGCAGGGTGTGTACGTCAATCCCGCGGTTCTGCTGCGTTTGCCGCTGCCCGAAGCGAAAATCAAAACAGCCGCCGGAATGTGAAACGAGATGTGGGACGGGACTAATAAATCCCGTCGCCCCTAGATCCCAACGCCAAACGTAGCTCGGGATGCGAGGGTGCCCCGTCCAAGCTTCGCTTGGGCGGGGATTTTCATTTTGTAACGTTGTCTCACGGAAACGCCGATCGGCGCCTGAAGGAAGATCTGTCTCAAGACTGCTCGGTCAAATCTTCAAGAACGCTCCGGAACTCCAGCGTCGATACTTCGTTCGAACCTACAGGCTGGAGATCCGGCTCAATCCACGATGCTCTTGCTGCGTCCGACATCACCCGATCGCGCGAGTAATAAGCAAAGAGAACATCCTTGCTGGCGAATTGCTGCAGCGCTCCATTTACTTTGCCGGTCAATGTTTCAGACTGCGGACACTGATCCAAATAGTTCGCCAGCAACTCCATCCAGAACTGTGTGATCGTCTCGTGGTAACCCTGTTTCCCGTGATGCGCAATGAAGCTCTGTAGGCCTCGCCGCATTTGTTCCTGCGCATCCTCGCGCGAAAAAGAACACAAGTACCAGCAAGCCACAGTCAGGTGACGCGCATGCGTAAACTCGGCCAGCGCAAAGTCACAGCGCTCGAACCTTTCCACTACATCGCGAATCTCGCTCACTTTTCGATAAGTTCCCTCAGTCATCGCGGACTCCTTTGAGCAAAAAAAATCGCCCGCGCGCAGGCTGCGCACGGGCTTTGTGATCTCAAAAGTCCAGAATAGCGGGCGATTTGTTCCAAGTCCAGAGAATTTATTGGACGGGCGTCGCGAAGAGGTCAGTTCTCGCACTCATCTCATTCGCGCGGTTGGCGAGGGCAAGATGCCTTCGCGACTGCCGGCGAGACGCCGGCGCTACGAAAGCCCAAACCCAAAGCCTAAAGCCTGGAGCCCACGAACGTCTGCTCGCCTTTCGTCGTCCCTCATCCCCATGTTCTAATGCCGACGCATGCAACCCAGACTTCTCCTGATCGCGCTCCCGCTTCTCTCCGCCTCTTTGTTCGCGGCCGACCCGTGGCGCTCCCCGTCCTCACAGCAAGTCGACGCCGTTTACCCAGCGATGCGCGCGCTCTACGAAGACCTCCATCGCACTCCCGAGCTCTCGCTGCATGAGGAGAAGACGGCCGCCAAGATTGCCGAACAGCTCCGCAAGCTTGGCTTCGAAGTCTCGACCGGCGTTGGCAAGACCGGAGTGGTCGGCGTGCTCAAGAACGGAGCCGGGCCCACCGTGATGATCCGCGCAGAACTCGATGCGCTCCCCGTGCTCGAAAAGACCGAACTGTCCTATGCCAGCCACGCCACCACCCACAACGATCAAGGCATCGAAGTCCCGATCATGCATGCCTGCGGACACGATCTGCACATGTCGGCCGGCATGGGTACCGCGGCCCTGCTTGCGCAGAACAGAGATCGTTGGCACGGCACGTTCATCTACGTCGGCCAACCGGCCGAGGAGCGCATTCAGGGAGCGTTGGCCATGCTCAAGGACGGGCTCTTCACCCGCTTCCCGAAACCCGACTACGTGTTCGCGATTCACGATACGGCGTTCGCGCCCGCCGGTTCCGTCTACTACGTCAACGGCTTCGCGATGTCGAACGCCGATTCACTGGATGTCACGATTTTCGGGAGAGGCGGGCACGGCTCCGCGCCGGAAGTCACGATCGATCCCATCGTGATTGCCGCGCGCACCATCCTCGCATGGCAAACCATCATTTCGCGCGAAAAGAATCCGCAAGATCCGGGTGTGATCACGGTCGGCACCATTCACGGCGGCACCAAGAACAACATCATTCCCGACGACGTGAAGCTCCAGCTCACCGTGCGCTCGTTCAATCAGGACGCCCGCCAACACATGCTCTCCGCCATCGAACGTGTGGCTGACGGGGAAGCGGCCGCCGCCGGCGCCGAAAAGAAGCCGACCGTCACGCGCACCGAAGGCGTCAACGCCGTTTACAACGATCCGGCAATCACGCAGCGCATCATTGCGCGACTGGAATCGGTTGTAGGGAAAGACCACGTGATCCAGGGACGACCCATCATGGCCAGTGACGACTTCGCCGAGTTCGCAGCGGCCGGCGTGCCCTCCATGATGCTCAACCTTGGAGCTGTTCAGCCCGCGAAGTTCCAGGCCGCACAAAAAAGCGGAGAAGTTCTGCCCGGCCCGCACTCGTCGCTCTTCGCGCCCGACGAGGAATTGAGCCTGAAAACCGGCATCCTGGTTGAAACGACTGCTGTGTTGGAGTTGCTGACGAAATAGTTCGGAACTGAAGGTGTTGGGTGTTAGGTCTTGGGAGTTAGGCTCTCTGCGTAGCGGTTGAGAAACACAACCTCAGCGCAAGGTGAACCGTCAAATTCCTGGGAACTGAGAACTGAGAACTGCCCTACTGCATCTGCGCCACAAGCTGACTCACCGCAATCGTGTCGTACATAGACGAGAGGTCGGCGTGGCCGGCCAGGGTTTCACGTTCTTTGCCTTCCACGAGGAACTTCACGCGCAGAATGTCGGGGAGGTTGGCCGCCAGCGTCTGAATGATCGACGTGACCGTGAGCTCCTCCTCGAGCACGCCGGAGCGGTGACCGTTGGCAAAGGCCGCATTTACATCGATGACGACCAATCCCGGATCGACCAGGTACACGGCGCGCTGCGCGCGGGGCGAAGGCTTCGCGTCCGGAGGCGGGGTTCCTTTCTTCCAGTCGGAAAACGCCGCGCGGACCGCCGCTTCGACCTGCTTCTCGTCGAACTTCCCGACGACGTAGAGGTGCGACCGCGCCGCGGAGAAATTCCTTTCCTGGAAGGCGCGCGCCTGATCGACGGTGAGCGCGTTCAGGTCCTCCTGCTTGGGCAGGATCCGGCCGTAAGGGTGATCGGGGTAGAGGGCGGAGAGGAACTTCTCCATGGCGAGCTGGCGCGGCTGGGCGCGGGCGATGGCCAGATCGCGCAGTAACGCCAGCGTGGTCGCCGCTCCACAGACCACGCCAGCGCAACCGATCCACACGGCGAGCGATCCACCGACAGAGGCGGCGATAGCGAACGTGAGCGCGGCGGCAACGACGAGCGCCATCAGTACTGGCCGCTCCGGCAACGCCAAGGCAGCCTCGCCGGATAACGGCAAAAATAGCGCCGCGAGCATCAAT
>Ga0207665_10000138_pt1 | contig 48709 bp, 46 predicted proteins | sample LARL112metaG_FD_184351 | JGI IMG/M metagenome (GOLD analysis project Ga0207665, IMG submission 184351) | Corn, switchgrass and miscanthus rhizosphere microbial communities from Kellogg Biological Station, Michigan, USA - LAR L11-2 metaG... | ecosystem: Host-associated > Plants > Roots >... | reverse complement strand
GTGTTCCAGATTCAGCCGGCGACGTGGGACTACGTCGAGCACGTTCTCGCGGATCGCCGCTACCCGCGGAACGTCGAGGGGCAGGTGCGGGTCGGGCTGCTTTTCCTTAGGCATCTCTTGCAGACCTTCGGCGACACCCGGAAGGCGCTCGCGGCCTGGTACACGGGGCCGGCGCGCGTCCGCCGACACGGCATCGGCCCCCGCGGACGCTGGTTTGCGGCGGACGTGCTCGCGCTTCGGCGCCGTTGCTAGAACTCGTTCGCCGACCAGACGCGCTCGTGGAGCCGGCTCGCGAGCGGGTTGAACGCCGCCACGAACATTCGCTTCGTTCTCGTGGCGGTCTTGTCGGCAGCTCGCGCCGCATCGAGGTCTGGGCTGTTGTCCGGCGGCCCGCAGCGCTTGCGGCCGGCCAGCCAGTCGCTGTAGTGACCGTCCGCGGTGAACGAGGCATGCACGGACTTCTGGAGCAGGTCGGACGCGTTGAGCGCCTCTTCTGTGCTTGGGACCGAGAGCGCCGCTGCCTGCTGCAGGAGGCTTTGCCGGTTGCGCTGGACGCGGTCGAGCCGCGCGAGGGCGACTCGGGGCGTCAGCTTGCAGTTGAAGGCGCCGCCGACCGCGGCCGCAACCTCGAGACGGCCATCGTGGGACTGGCCGAGGAAGCCCTCGACCTTGTCGACGAAGGACCGCAGCTCGCCGCTTCCGGACTTGTTCGTCCCTGACGAGCCGCCGCCGGTCAGCGCGATCGCGGCGATCACGGCCGCGACCACCGCGAGGACAAGCGCAGCCAGGACCAGGAACTGCGGTCGGCGGGCAAGTGGCACGGGTTCCGCGTCCGCCACCTCCCGGGCGGGCGTCCGCGCCCGTTCGAGGGTCGGGTCGTGCTGGAGCATCCGTCGCTCGAGCTCTTGCAGCTCGAGGCTGGGCTCGATCCCGAGCTCCTCGCTGAGCGTCTCGCGGGTCCGGCGGTAGAGCTCGAGCGCGTCCGCCTGGCGCCCCGAACGATAGAGCGCGAGCATCAGCTGAGCCCGCGGGCGCTCGCGCAGCGGCTCGCGTGCGACGAGCTCCTCGAGCTCCGGGATCAGGCGTGTGTGCCGCCCGAGGGCGAGGTCGGCCTCGATCCGCTCCTCGAGCGCGGCCAGGCGGGCGTCCTCCAGCCTCGCACCTGCGTCTCGGGCAAACGGCTCCGAGAACTCGGCCAGTGGCGCGCCGCGCCAAAGCTCGAGCGCCTCGGCGAGACGCTTTGCCGCAGCCTTCGAGTCTCCCCCGGCGAGCAGCTCGCGTCCCTCCCGAGCAAGCCGCTCGAAGCGGTCGAGGTCGAGCTCGCCCTCCTCGACGCGCAGTGAGTAGCCCCGCGGCTTGGTTACCAGCCGATCCGCGCCGAGCGCTTTTCGGAGCTGAGAGACGTACCCCTGGAGTGCCTTCGTCGCCGTCTCCGGAGGCTCCTCACCCCAGAGATCGTCGATCAGCCTGTCGACCGAGACGACCCGGTTACTGCTCAGTAAAAGCGCCGCCAGAAGCGCCCGAGGCTTCGCCGCCGGGAGTGAAACCGGCCGTCCGTCGGCACTGACTTCGACCGGTCCGAGAACGTGAAATTCCAGCAACCAAGCGATGATCGCACGCTTTTACCGCCGCTTGGACGCTGCTTTACCGCCGCCGCCGATGCTCTGCGCAAATCGAACGAAAGGAGTCGTCATGACCACCACGCGGACAGCAGCAGCATCGACGGTCCTGGCCCTGACCATCCTCTTGGCGGGGATCACGCTCGGGACGGCCGCGGCTTCCCCGATCAAATGGGTGTCGGTGACCCTCGGCGCGCACCAGTTCGGTGCGCTGCGGGCACCGGACGCGATCGTCGCTCGCGCCGGACCGACGGAGGTCCGCTTCAAGAAGAACGGAACCGGGTGCGGTTGCACGGACGGCCCGGCGGGTCCGGTCCTCTTCGACGTCGCACCGAACGGCTCGATCTGGCTGTTCGACGTCCTGAACCACCGGCTGCTGGCGTGGCGGGCCGGCCGGCCCACGCATCCGGCAAGGACGATCAAGCTCACCGGTCTCGACGTCCGAGACTTCACCCTCGGACGCGACGGCACCATCTACCTCGACGCCGTCTACGCCAAGCCGCCGACCCGCGACAGCGGTGCCAACCTGTGGGCCCTGAGCCCGAACGGGAAGGTGCTCTGGAGAGCCCACGCCTTGATGGGCACCGCCCTCAGGGTGGGTCCCGGAGGCGTGCTCTACAGCGTCGGCGTCAAGCGGGCCTCAGCCTGGACGCCGCTCACGACCACGACCGGTCGGCCGCTCTCGCTGACTCAACAGCGCCGGGGGACGACAGGGTTCCAGCCGCTCGCCGGCGGAACGCACCTGATCGCCAATCAGCTCGGCGCTCACGAGGTGCACTTTGCGGTTGTCGACCGCTTCGGCAAGGTGGCTCGCGCCTGGCGGATCACGAGCCGTACGCGGCTGGCGCTTGCACCGGGAGTGCTGACCCCTGCGCTCGTTGACGGCAGGTTGGTTGTCCAGCTCGACCTCTCTCGGCCCACAGCGAGTCTCGCCGAGCACATGATCGTCCGGCTCGGACAATCAGGTGCGACCGGCAAGTCCTTCTCGCTCGCTGCGAACGCCCTGTGCTGTTACGACGGGACCGGTGCGAGTACCCCGCTGCGAGTCGCCTTCGACGGCCGTCTCTACCAGCTCCGTACAGACCCGAAGACCGGCGTGCGTATCGTGCGCTACTCGCTTCGTTAGCTGCGACGCCTTGGGCGGCCGCTGCCAGACGACTAACAGTCCTCAGGCGGCGGGCCGCCCTCGGCGCGTTCGAACTCGATCATCAGCCGGCGCAGCAGTGCGTTGAGCTGCTTCTTCTCCGGGACGCTCAACGCCGAGGCAACGAGCGATTCCTTGCGTCCCTGAACGCCGACCGCGTCTTCGTAGACGCGCTTCCCTTCCGGAGTCAGCTCGACCAGGATCCCACGGCGGTCGTCCGGATCCGGCAGCCGTCGTACCAGGCCCGCCTGCTCGAGGCGGTCGAGCCTGTTCGTCATCGCTCCGCTCGAGAGCTCCATGATCCGGGCGAGCTTGCCGGGCGAGCTGCGATAGACCTCTCCTTCTCGCGTCAGCAGGCTGAGCAGCTTGTACTCGGACCAGTCGAGGTCGAACTCGTCGAGCGTCTCGTCCATTGCACGCTTAAAACGACGCTGGAGGCCGCCGATGCGATCGACGATCCCCTCGACCTCCGGATCGAGCATCGGCAGCCGCTCCCGGATCGTGTCCAGGAACCGGTCTATGTGGTCGCGTTCCGGTGTCTGTGTCTTGGTAGCCATAGGTCCTAAGTCTTAACGTAAAACTTCTTGACGTCAAATTAAGTGTTCGCTAAAGTCTCGACGTCGAATAACTCGACATAAAGATACACGAAGGAGGGTGGGATGCTTCTCTACGACGTTCAGGGTCGAAAACTGCTGGCTCAGGAGCATGCAGAGCTCCTTCGGGCGCAGGCAGAGGCAAGTTCGAGCCAACAGAGTGCGCGCATTTGGCTCTCCGAGCATCTCATCGCCGCGGGTGAGCGGCTGGCGCCGGACTGCACACGGCATCGCCGGCCGCTCCGTGCGGCCTAGCTCCTAAACAGATCGGCCGAGGCGTGGCGCTCGTTCGAGCCCGCGCCTCGATGTAGCCGGATGTTGCGCTCGCGTAAAGCCCGAAATCCTCCGGCGCGCTCCGAGCGTAATAGCTCATATCCATCTCTCGTTTCAGGAGGCGCTATGAGCAGGACAACGATGCTCGGCCGCGGAACGCTCTTCGCGGCAGCTTTGGTGGCAGGACTTCTCGCCGCCTTCTACGCAGTCAACGCGAGCGGTGCCGGCTCCAGCGGCACGCGAGTGGTGATGACGGCGAAGAACAAGACGCTTGGGAAGACGATTCTGGTCAACCTGCAGGGCCTGACGCTCTACTCCCTCAGCGTCGAACGGCACGGCCGGTTCATTTGCAAGAACGCGGCCTGCACATCGATCTGGAAGCCGCTGCTCATCAAGAAGGGCAGAAAGCCGACCGGTGTCGCGGGGCTGGCCACCGTCAAGCGGCCGACCGGACAGATCCAGGTGACGTATCGAGGCGGGCCGCTCTACCGGTTCGTCAACGACCGCAAGCGTGGCGACATCAAGGGCAACGGCCTCAAAGACGTCGGCACGTGGCATGTCGTCGTGGTCGGGAAGGCCCAGACGACCACGACAGGGTCCACGACCACCGCTCCGCCCCCGACCTACCCGTAAGCCCGGACCGCGCCGGAACGGCTACTCCTCCCGAGGCCGTTCCGGCGCTCCCGGGTTGACTTTTTCGCCGCTCGGTGGGGGAATCGGTGGATGGTGCGGCCCTGGCAAACCGTGTCGGTGCTCGGGGCCGTTGCGCGCAACCCGAATCTGAGGCGGGTCGAACTCGCCTGGGGCGCCTCGATCGCGGCGGAATGGACGCACTTCGTCGCGCTCGGCGTCTTCGCCTACACGGAGGGCGGCGCAGCGGCCGTCGGCATTGCCGGCCTCGTCCGGATGCTGCCGGCGGCACTGGTCGCTCCGTTTGCCGCGACGCTCGGGGACCGTTTCAGGCGCGAACGTTTTCTCGTCGTGGTCGCACTGGCCGGCTCGGCCGCGCTCGGCGGCTCCGCGGCGGCCTTCTTCTTCAGCCGCAGCGAGCTGGTCGTCTTCGCCCTCGCAGGCGTCGTCGGCGTCACCTCGACGATCTTCAGGCCTGCTCTCCAGGCGACGCTGCCGTCGCTCGCGCGGACACCTGAGGAGCTGATCGCCTCCAACGGTGCGACCTCGACCTTCGAGAGCCTCGGCACCCTCCTCGGCCCGCTGGTCGCCGGCATCCTCGTCTCCGTAGCCAACGCCGGTGTCGTCTTCCTCGTCGCTTCCGGTGCGCTGCTCATCGCCGCCGGCCTGCTCCTGCGAGTGCAAGTCGAAGGCCGCATCCAGGCCGCCCCCGGGCCGGCGCCTCCGGCGGGCGAGCTGCTTGCCGGCGGCTTCCGCGCGGTCGTCTCCGAATCGAGGACGCGGCTCCTGGTCTTTCTGACCACGGCCCAGTCGTTCATCCGCGGCTGCCTGAACGTGCTGATCGTCGTCGGCGCCTTCAGGCTCCTCGGGGCGGGCGCCGGGGCGGTGGGCTACCTGACCGCTGCGGTCGGCGTCGGCGGCCTGATCGGGGCCTTCGCCGCGCTGTTCCTGAAGGGCAGGCGGCTAGCCGTGCCGTTCGGGATCTCGCTCGTCTTCTGGGGCCTGCCGATCGCGCTGATCCCGGCGTGGCCTCACGTGGTGTTCGCCTTCGTTCTGCTCGCCGTCGTGGGCGCAGCAAACAGCTTCGAGGACGTGGCCGTGTTCACGTTGCTGCAAAGGGTGATCCCGGACGACGTCCTGACCCGCGTGCTCGGGATCGTCTGGGGCCTGGCGATGGGAGCGATCGCGATCGGCTCGGTCGCCGCGACCGGGATCGTCGCGCTCGTCGGCTCGAGCGCGGCCTTCGTGGTCGTCGGCGCGATCCTGCCGCTGACGACCCTGATCGTCTGGCGGCAGCTCGTCCGCATCGATCGCGAGATGCTCCCGCCGGCGGACGAGCTCGCGATCGTCGAAGGGGTGCCGATGTTCGCGCCGCTCTCGATCGCGGCCAAGGAGCACATGGCCGGCCGACTGGTCGAGATCCCGGTGCCCGCGGGCGAAGTAGTGATCCGCACCGGCGAACACGGCGACCGCTTCTACATGGTCGCTGATGGCTCGTTCGAGGTGACGAACGGCGTGCATGCGGACGCGCGCCGCGGGGACTTCTTCGGCGAATTGGCGCTCCTGCGTGACATTCCTCGAACCGCGACCGTGATCGCAACGACGCGATCGCGTCTCTATGCGCTCGAACGGGACGACTTTCTCGCAGCCGTCACCGGCCATTCCGCCGTCCGCGCCGCGGGGGACGCGGTGGTCGAAGAGCGCATGCGGACCGGCTGACTCAGATCAGCGAGCGGACGGCCTCGAGCGTCTGCGGCCATTCGCGGGCCTGCGGATCGATCGGCTCGAAGTGGCCCGCGCCATTGAGGGGGACGAGCTTGGCTTCGGCGCCGGCGGCCTCGACGTAGCGCTCGCTCATCGCGTATGGCACGTCGGCGTCCTTCGTCCCGTGGACGAGGATCTGGGGGACGCCGAGCGGGAGCAACTCGAAGGGAGACGCCTCGGCGTAATGATCGGGAACCTCGCTCGGCATCCCGCCCATGAACGTCGCCACGGCGCCTTGGGGGCCGACGCGTTCGGCCGATTCGCGCAGGTCCGACACCGGGGCGAGCGCGACGACGGGAAGCTGCGCCCGCTTGGCGGCCCACAGAGCCAGGTGGCCGCCGGCCGAGTGGCCAACGAGGACGACTCGCTCAGGATCGAGGGGATAGCGCTCGGCGAGCTCCGGGACGAAGCGGACCGCTGCCGCCACATCGACGCCCGCCCCCGGCCACATTCCTCCGACATCGCCGCGGCTTCGATACTCGACGTTCCAGGTCGCGATCCCGGCCTTGCCGAGCTCCTGGCACAGATGGCCGGTGTGGATCAGGTTGTAGGTCGCCTTCCAGGCTCCGCCGTGAAGGACGACAGCCAGCGGGAAGAGGCGGTCGACTGCCGGCAGGCGCAGGTCGCCGAACTGCTTCGGCTCGGTGCCGTAGGCCAGTCGGACGTCCGCGGCAGGCGGCGGGTCGAACAGAACGTCGGCGCTGTCGCGCGAGGTAGCCGGCAAGGGCACGTCGCGATCATAGGATGACGCGAGTGATCGACCCACTCGAACGCTGGCGGCAATACGGCGAGAAGCCCGATTACGCGGGGCTGCTCACCTACGGAACGCTTCCGTACACCCAGGACCCTGCCGAGCTCGAGGGCATCGACGTGGCGATCGTTGGGGCCCCGACCGACGATCTCGTCTCCGACCGGCCGGGCGCACGCTTCGGCCCGCGCGCGATTCGCGCCGCAAGCTGTCCGCCGGGGCCGCACCTCGAGACCGGCGTGGACGCGATGGCCGAGCTGCGAATGGTCGACTACGGCGATGCGGCGGTGGTTCCGGCGGACCCCGTCCGGACGCACGAGGCGATCGAGCGCACCGTCGGGGAAGTCGTCGCCGCAGGGGCGATCCCGATCGTGCTCGGCGGCGACCACTCGATCGCTGAGCCCGACATCCGCGCCTGTGCCGGCCGTTATGGCCCGCTCGGCCTGGTCCACTTCGATACGCATACGGACACGGGCACCGAGGTCTTCGGCGTCGAGGTCTCGCACGGAACGCCGATGTACCGGCTCGTCGAGCAGGGGCACGTGGACCCAAGCCGATACGTCCAGATCGGCCTCCGCGGCTACTGGCCCGGCCCGCAAGAGTTCGCGTGGCAGCGGGAGCGCGGCATCACCAGCTTCTTCATGCACGACGTGCGGGAGCTCGGGATCAAGGCAGTGGTCGACCGTGCCCTCGAGATCGTGGGCGAGGGCCCGGCCTGCGTGACCGTGGATGTGGACGTGCTCGATCCTGCTTTCGCGCCCGGGACCGGGACGCCGGAGCCGGGCGGGATGACGAGCGCTGACCTGCTCTGGGCCTGCCGGACGCTCGCCGAGCGACTCGAGCTCGTAGGCGCCGAGGTCGTGGAGGTGATCCCGACGGCGGTCGGCTCCGCCGACGTGACGGCGCTCGTCGCCGACCGGATCGTGCGCGAGCTGCTCACCGGAATGGCGCTGCGCCGGCGCGGCTGACCCGTCTCGCGCGGTCGTGTCCCTGCGGAGACGGCTTAGCGCTCGGCGCGCCTGAGCAGCGCCAGGCCGTACCAGAACCAGCCGAAGCCGAAGGCGACGACAGCCGTCGCCACGATCGCCCACCCCAACGAAAAGAGCAGGTCGGTGATCAGCAGAACGACGGAGATCATCGCGAGCGCGAGGAACACAGAGCCTGCGATCGTCAGCCGATTGGCCGTGACGAGCATGTGCTCCTTGTCGTGCTCGCGCCAGCGGAGGCGATGGTAGGTCGACGGCGCGATCAGGAGGATCGTCGCCGCAGTCGTGCAGAGGAAGGCGACGAAGAAGACATCACGCTGAAAGTTCGTGACCCGCCGCCAGCCCGTCGCGAACGGCACGGCGAGCAGGAAGGCGAACAGGACCTGAACTCCGGGGAGTGCAACCCGCAGCTCGTTGAGGAGCTCGATCAGCTCACGGTTGAGGTCGTCCTTGTCGCGCGGGGGCTCGTTCGTCACCGGAACAGGTCGCGGTCGGGAGGGATCACGAGTTCTCGAGCCGTGCCCTCGCCGGAAGGCTCGAAACCAAAGCCCCTGACGACGGCCGCGGGCACGCGGTTCAGCTTTCCGCGGACGAGCTCCGCAGCGCCCGCGAGCTCGTCGGCGACCGCGATCACCGTCGCGTGGAGCTCGTAGCCGGTGGCGTCGCGTTCGCCGTGCAGGTCCAGCAAGGGCTCGAGCCCGGCGCAGCCGATCGCGACGTCGGTCGTCCCCTGGCGCCAGGCGCGGCCGAACGAGTCGCTGACGATCACGGCAATCTCGGCACCGGTGAGCTCCCGCAGGCGCGCTCGCAGCCGGGCGGCGGAGGCGTCGGGATCCACCGGCAACAGCACGAGCGTTCCGGCCTCCGGGGCGTTCGAGGAGTCGACGCCGGCGGAGGCGCAGACGAAGCCGTGCCTGGTCTCGGCGATCACGAGCGGGGGCCGGGTGCGGACGACTCTCGCGCTCTCGCGCAGGATCACCTCGAGCCGGCGCGGATCCTCGTCGGCGGCGAGGTCACGCGCCTGGGCCGAGGCCTCGACCTCCGCCAGCCGGACGACGCGGCCCTCGGCCTTGGAGACGACTTTGTGGGCGACGACGACGATGTCGCCGTCCGCGAGCTTCGCCGCCGCCGCGATCAGAGCGGCGAGGTCATCCCCTTCCCGCACCTCGGGAAGCCCCCGAACCGGGATCACGCGTAGCTCGCCGGCGGGACTCTGCAACAGACTGTTACTTGTCCGGGATGCCGGTGAGCCGGAGACCGGCGTGAACCCTGTATTTCTTGTTGACGTTCAGGATCACCGCGGTCATGCTCTCGAGCGCCCTCGAGTTCGCCAGGGGGCCGGCGTCGAGCGCCCGGCCGCCGACCAGCTTGCCAGCCAGCTCGAGGGAAAGCTCCTTCGCGCGCGGGTCGTCGCCGCAGACCAGTGCGTCCTCGTCCGGCCGCTCGTGTGCGGCGAGGTCGATCGCCGAAACGGACTGCAGGCCGGAAGCGACCGGCGCCTCGATCGTCCCGGCGAGCTCCTCCGCCAGCGACCGCTCTCCGCGGGGGGGCAAGACGCCTTCCGGGGTGAAGACGATGTCGCTCGCGACACAGAGCACCGGCGTCGTACCGATCGCCTCTTTCAGCTCGCGTGCAGTCTCGATCGCGGCGTTCGACTTGACGGCGAGAATGACCAGATCGGCCCCCTCGACGACCTCCTCGTTGCTGCCGCCCCGCACGCCGAGCTCCACCCCGCGCTCCCAGCCGCGCTCGTGGTGACGCGAGCCGACCGCGACGTCGAAGTCGAGGTCTCGAAGGCGCGCCGCAAGCGCTCGCCCGAAGGCGCCGGTGCCGCCGACAATCGCGACTTTCAATGCCGCCCCGCTCCGCTCCGGTTGGTGGACAAGCCAAACAGCCGGGTTGAAACGGCCACAGCGGCAAAGCCGCTATGGCCTCCAGGTCGGCATCGCAAGCGACGCCTCATCAGGCCGGGACGAGGCCGAGGACGGTCTCGACGAGAGCGCCCCTTGCCTCGGGCTGTGACATCAGCGTGCGGGTGACGAGCGGCTGCACACCGCGTTCCACAACCGCTTCGGCCTCGTCAGCATCGGCCTCGTCCAGGACGAGCGCACCGATCAGGCCCTTGTAACAGCCCGTCACTTGGCCTGCTCCCGTCCCGCCTGCGAGGCTCTCGAACATCTCCGCCGCCGGTCCTTTGACAGCGCGGCCGCCGATCAAGGGACTGACGGCGACGACGCGCTCGCGCCGGCCTTCCAGCGCCGCTCTGATCTCGCTGACGGCGACGATCGGGCCGATGCTGACGAACGGGTTGCTCGGCGCGATCGCGATCAGCTCGGCCGTTTCGAGCGCCTCGACCACTCCCGGCGCCGGCCGGGCCTCAGCCGAGCCTTGGTAGACGACCTCGTCGACGCGGTCCCGGTGGCCCCGGGCGACGAACCATTCCTGGAACTCGAACTCGCCGGCGGGCGTCCGGATCCAGGTCCGCAGCCGGTCGTCGGTAGCCGGCAGCAGGGCCAGCTCGAGCCCGACGGCCCGGGCGATCTTCGCCGTCGCCGCCGACAGCGGCTCGCCGCTTCGGAGCGCCTCCGTCCGGACGAGATGGAGCCCGAGGTCGCGGTCTCCGAGCTGGAACCAGGTCTCGCCCCCGAGCTGCTCGATCGTGTCGCGCGCGTTCCACGTCTCGTCTGCACGCCCCCAGCCGCGCTCCTCGTCGCCCAGGCCGGCGAGCGTGTAGAGCAGCGTGTCGAGGTCGGGCGAGACGTGGAGGCCGTGCACCTCCAGGTCGTCGCCGACGTTCGCGATCACGGTAACGTCGCCCGGCGGGACGACCTCGGTCAGCGCCTGAACGAAGCGCGCGCCGCCGACGCCGCCTGCCAGAACGGCGATTCTCATCTGGCGGCGAAGCGGAGACTCTCGAGCGCCGTGCGAGTTCGGAGGCCCAGGCGCCCTTCGAGCGGCTCGAGGTCGCTCAAGGTGTCGACATCGGCCGCGAGATTCGGGATCTCGACGAGCCGCGACGGCGCCAGCGCCAGAAAACGTTCCGCGCTACCCGGGCCGTAGACCGACTCGAACAGACCGGGAGCGGCCAGGCCGAGCGCGTTGGTCGTCCCGTCGGCCGCCGCCGCGACCGCAATCCCGTTCGGCGGGATCGAGCCGAGCAGCGCCAGCAGGTCACGCGGTGTGACCGCCGGGAGATCGGCGTTGACGACGAGCACGGGGGTCTCCTGCACGTCCGACAGAGCCGCCTCGACAGCGGCGCCCTGGCCGCGGCCTTCGGCGACGATCGCCCGCCCGACTTCCTCCGCCGCAGCCAGGACGTCTGCGAGCATCGCGCGGGCCAGCCCGGCGCGCATTCCCTCCGGAAGCCGCTGCTTCGCGCCGTCCCCCCGGAACGGAATCACGATCGTCGCCACGTTCAAGACACTATCGGGGTGAGTGCGTCCGGGAACGCGGCTCTGGCCGACCGCCTCGAAGCTTTCGCGGCGCTGCTGGAGCTCGCCGATGCCCAGTCGCACTCGGTGCGGGCGTACCGGCGAGCGGCCGAGGTGATCCGCTCGACGCCGGCCCCGGTGGCGGAGCTCGTCCGCGCAGGCCGGGCGCAGGAGCTGCGAGGGATCGGGCCCGGCATCGAGCGGCGGCTCCGGGAGCTCGTCGAGACCGGCGACATCCAGGAGCTCGCCGAACTGGAGCGCGAGCTCGCGCCGGAGCTGATCGCGCTGGGCCGGCTGCTCGGGATCGGCGCGAAGCGTGGAGTCGAGATCGGCCGCGCGCTCGGGATCTCGACCCTCGACGAGTTCCGTGTTGCGGCGGAGGAAGGACGGCTGCAGGAGGTACCCGGGATCGGACCGCAGACCGAGCAAAAGTTGGTCGAGGCGCTGCGAGCGTCCGGCCGGCCGAAACCCGCCCGCGGCCTCCTGCTCAACCGAGCCTGGGTGCTCTCGCAGGCGATCGCCGACCCCTTCGGCGCTGAGGTGGCGGGCGACCCGCGCCGCTTCAAGGATTCTTCCGAGCGCCTCGCCGTCGTCGCCTGCGCCGACGGGCCGAAGCCGCTGCTCGACGAGTTCGAGCGCCTGCCGCAGATCGTTGCCGTACTCGAGCGGAGCGACGACCGGGCGACCGGAGTCACCGTGGAGGGTGTCCCGATAGAGCTCGTGGTCGCGCCGCGCAAGCGCTTCGGTACCGAGCTCCTGCGGGCAACCGGCTCGGAGCCGTACGTGCGGGCCCTGGAGCCGTTGCCGGACGGCGGCGACGAAGACGCCGTCTACGCCGCGCTCGGGATCCCCTTCTGCCCGCCGGAGCTGCGGGAGCATCCGTTTCGCGGCGAGCCGCCTCCGCTCGTCACGCTCGCCGAGATCCGGGGCGACCTGCACTGCCATACAACCTGGTCGGACGGACGCGAGAGCGTCTACGAGATGGGGCTCGCGGCGCGCGACCTCGGCTACGAGTACCTCGCGATCTGCGATCACACTCCCGCCGTCGGAGCGGTGCCGGGCCTGACGCCGGATGACGTGCGCCGGCAGGCCGAGGAGATCGCCGCCGCGAACGAGCGGTTGGCGCCCTTCCGCGTCCTCGCCGGGATCGAGTGCGACATCCGCCCGGACGGCGAGCTCGACCTCCCGGACAACGTACTCGCGGAGCTCGACTGGGTGCAGGCCTCGGTGCACGGCGGCCAGCGCCAGTCACGCGAGCAGCTGACGGCCCGCTCGGTCGGAGCGCTCGAGAACCCATACGTGTCCGCGCTCAGCCATCCGACCGGCCGCTACATCGGCCGCCGGCCGCCGAACGCGGTCGACATCGAGGCCGTGCTCGAGGCGGCGAAACGGTATGGGAAGGCGATCGAGATCAACGGCCTGCCGGACCGAATCGACCTACGCGACGTGCACGTCCGGCTCGCCGTCGAGGCCGGGGTCCCGGTCGTCTGCTCGACCGACGCCCACTCGCTCCGCGGCCTCGGAAACATGCGGAACGCGGTCGCGACCGCCCGCCGCGGCTGGGCGACCGCCGCGGACGTGCTGAACACACGGCCGCTCGGCGAGATCCTGTCCCTGCGGGGCTGAGGACTAGCGGGAACCGGGGCCGGTCGACGTCCACTCCCGCAGGTCGTACCAGTGCGTCGCGCGTAGCGCTTCTGCCACCTTCGGATCGGTGTGCTCGGGGTTGAAGACGTGCCGCTCGAGATCGCAGCAGATCGCCACCGTCTGCAGCGAAACGTCCCGGAGGTTCGCCAGCACCTCCGCGGGCAGCTTCGCCTCCGCGACTGTGTAGTGCATGAACTGGAGGTCCGGGGCGATCTCCATCAGCCTTGGCCAGTCGGGACAGGTGCGCGAGCTCACGGTGCCACCTCCGCCGGCAGCCGCTCGCGCACGAGCGCGCCGAGGGCGCGGACGAAGGCCGGGTCGTCGTTCAGGGATTCGATCCGCTCGAGCTCGAGTCCGAGCTCGGCGGCGCGTTCTTGCGCCTCGATGTCCAGGTCCCAGAGGATCTCGAGGTGATCCGACACGAATCCGATCGGGCAGACGAGCACGCGCCGGACACCGTTCGCCGCCAGCCTGTCCAGCTCCTCCAGGATGTCGGGCCCGAGCCACGGCTCGCCGGTCGGGCTGGCGCTTTGAAACGCAAACGACCAGTCGGCCAGCCCGGCTCGCTCGGCGACGAGGCGTGAGGTCTCGAGCAGCTGATCGCGATAGGGATCGCCATCCCGGAGGATTCGCTCCGGCAGGGAGTGGGCCGTGAAGACGATGTGGCCGCCATGCCCGCAGACCCGGTCGGCCAGCACGTCGAGAAAGGGCGGGTGGTCGTGCCAGCTCTCGACGAAGACGAGCTCGGCCCGGCCCTGCAGCGCCGGCTCCAGGCGCTCACGGTAGCCGGCGATCGACAACCGCGAATAGTGCGGCGCGAGCACGAGGCCGACGAGCGTGTCCGCCCCGCCCGCGAGGGCTGTCTCGACCGCCTCGGCGATCCGCGGCCGCCAGTGCTTCATACCGACGAAGACCGGCACACCCAGTTCACGCTCGAGGGCGGCGCGCTGGGCCTCGGTGATCTCGTCGAGCGGCGATCGGCCGCCGATCCGCCGGTACCGCTCGGTCAGCTCGTCGATCGCCTCCTGAGAGACCGGCCGGCCCTCGCGGATGTCGGCCAGGTACGCCGGCACGTCCTCCGCCGTCGGCGGGCTTCCGTAGGCCATCAGAATCACCGCTGCGTTCACGCCGCCACCTTCGCTGTCCGCTCGTGGACGAGGCGGACGAGTCGGCCGAGGTCGTCGGGATCGGTCTCGGGCAGTACGCCGTGCCCCAGGTTGAAGATGTGGCCGGGCCGGCCTTCAGCGCGGCGCAGGACGTCCTCCGTGCCGCGCTCGACTCGCTCCCACGGCCCGAGCAGCACCGCCCCGTCGAGATTCCCCTGGATTCCCCGGTCGTGCCCGATCCGTTCCCAGGCGACGTCCAGGGGCACGCGCCAGTCGATGCCGATCACGTCGCCGCCGACCGCTCTGCGTTCCTCCAGCAGGTGCGCGTCGCCGGTCGCGAAGTGGATCGTCGGCACGTCGACCGCGTCCAGCACACGCGCCGAGTAGGGCGCCGCGAACTCGCGGTAGTCCGCGACCGAGAGCGCGCCGACCCATGAGTCGAACAGCTGGACGATGTCGGCGCCGGCCCGGACGCAGCCGGCCAAGTAGCGCCCGAACGCGTCGGCGAGCTTGTCCATCAGCGCGTGCCAGACGTCGGGCTGCCCGTACATACAGGCCTTGGTCTGCTTGAACTCACGCGTCGGCTTGCCCTCGATCAGATAGCCGGCGACCGTGAAGGGCCCACCGGCAAAGCCGATCACGGCCTGGTCGGGCCGAAGCGCCTCACGGACGAGGCGCACGGACTCGAGCGTCCACGGCACCGACTCCTCCGGCTCCGGCACGACGAGCCGCTCGACGTCGGCGGGCGAGCGCACCGGCTCCGCGACCACCGGACCGACGTTCTCGACCAGCTCGACCTCGACCCCCATCCCGAGAACCGGAAGCATGATGTCGGCGAACATCACCGCCGCATCGACGCCGTGACGCCGCACCGGCTGCAGCGTCACCTCGGCGCAGAGCTCCGGCTGCCGCGCGATCTCGAAGAGGCCGTAGCGCTCGCGAAGTTCCCGGTATTCGGGCAGCGAGCGACCGGCCTGGCGCATGAACCAGACGGGTGTCCGCTCGACCTGCTCCAGCCGGCAGGCGCGGACGAGCAGCGGCGCGGACGTGCTCAGCGGCTTGCGACCTCTGCCCGCTCCTCGGCCGCCGGCGCCGGCAGCTCCCAAGTCGCGCCGAGGCGGATCGGCCCCTCCGAGCTCGCCTCCTGCCCGTACACGGTCAGCTCGAGCGCGCTGTCTGCTACCGCGAGCTCGCGGTCGTTCTCGTGACTGAAGACGCGGACGTCGACGAAGAATCGTCCATCCCGGAGCGGCGGCTCGTGCAGGTGCAAGCGCACGGCCTGGAGCTCTCCGGGCCGGAGGTCGAGCCCGGGCGTCGTCTGCGCCGCGAGCGCGTGGCCGCCGCCGTCGCGGAAGCGGATGGTCAGTTGCGCCGCCGTCAGGCCGGTCTCGGAGCGAAGCCACGCTTCGACCGCGAAGGGCTCCCCTTCCATGAAGCTGTCGCGCACGTTCTGGTCACCAGCGACCGCGCGCACCTCGTGGATCTGGCACGAGCCTGTCGACCTGCCGAGCACGCGCTCCGTCGTCACACCCGGCCTCCGCACGGCGAGCCGGCGGTGGTAGGCGCGTACGACCTCCCCAGCGGTCCCCCTTTCGACGACCTGTCCCTGCTCGAGGAGGATCGCGCGGTCGCACAGCTGCTCGACCGCGGCGGGGTTGTGCGAAACAAAGACCATCGTCCCGCCGCTCCGCTTGTAGTCCCAGATCTTGCCGAAGCATTTTTGCTGGAACGCTTCATCCCCAACGGCGAGCACTTCATCCAGGAGCAGGACGTCCGGCTGGACATTCATCGCGACTGAGAACCCAAGCCGCATGTACATCCCAGTCGAGTACGTCTTGACTGCGACGTCGGCGAAATCCTCAAGCTCTGCGAACTCGATGATCTCGTCGAGGTGCTCGTCCACGTAGCTGCGGCTGAGTCCGTGGATCGCCGCGCTCAGATAGACGTTCTCGGTCCCTGTGAACTCGGGATGGAAACCGGCGCCGATCTCGATCAGCGAGCCGACGCGCCCCCCGACCTCGACCGTTCCGCTGCTCGGCCCGAAGACGCCGGCGATCAGCTTCAAGAGCGTCGACTTGCCCGAGCCGTTCTGCCCGACGATGCCGAACGTCTCGCCGGGCTGGATGTCGAGATCGACGTCCCGCAACGCCCAGAGCTGCCGCTTCGGAGGCAACTGCCGCCGCAGGATGACTTCCTTGAGCGACCGCTCCTTGACGACGTTCAGGCGGAAGACGCGGCTCGCATCTCGCGCGCGAACCTGTCCCTTCTCGAGCGCGTCGGCCACGTTCAGACCTCGACCGCGAAGCGCCCTTCGAAGCGCTGGATCACCGAGAGGCCGATCGCGGCAACGAGCGGACCGGCGAGGAAGATGTACGCGAGCAGGGAGATCCCCGGCACCTGCCCCTGCACGAGCACGCCGCGGATGCCCTCGACATACGGCGTCACGGGGTTCCCGTAGCGGAGCACGTGGATGAGAAACGGATGCCCCGCCGCGCGGGGGAGGGTGTCGAGGCTGTAGAGGATCGGGGTCAGGAAGAACCAGGGCAGGAACAGCACGGCGACCAGGTGCTCGACGTCCCGGAAGAAGACGGTCGCGGTCGAGACGAGCCAGCCGATCCCAAGCGCGAGACACAGGAACGCGAGGAACATCGGAACCGCGAGAACCATCGAGATCCCGACGGCCGGAACGATGATCAACGCAGTCGGGACGACGACGGCGAACATGACGAGCGACGCGAGCGCCTGAGCGAGCACGACCGAGGTCGGGATCACCTCGCGCGGGAAGCGCACGCTGCGGATCAGGTTGGCGTTCGCAACGATCGACCCTGCCGCAAGCTGCGTCGCGGCCTGGAAGAACGTCCAGACGGCCAGACCACTGAGAATGAACAGCGGGTAGTGCGGAATATCGACCGCCCGCCAGAGGACCGAGAAGACGAGGGTGTAGACGCCCACCATCGCCAGCGGATAGAGGTACGACCAGAGGATTCCGAGGGCCGACGCCTTGTACTTCACGCGAAGCTCGCGCCGGAGCATTGTGCGCAGGAGCTCAGAATGTTCGCGGACCCAGGCGAGCCGGGGCAGCCCGATTGCGCTTGGTTCGGCCGTGACGCTCACATCGGCAGGATACGTGGCAACCGGTCTGCCACCCTTTTCCCTAACGACCACTTGACAAAGGGTTTGCGAGACTGACCAGCGATGCCCGCGCTCAGCGTCGGAATCGACGTCTCGCCGCTTGCCCAGACGCGAGCGGGCACCGCGCGATACATCGAAGAGTTGACGACGGCGCTCGAGGCAGAGCACGTTGAGCTACGGCGCTACGGCTTCGGCGGCGGCGGCCGCGCGTCGGCGCTCGTCAGGGACGCGGTCTGGTATCCGGCCCTCTTGCCGGCGATCGCTCGGCGTGACCGGGTCGACGTCCTCCACTGCCCGACCTTCCGGGCGCCGTTGCGCTCGTCCGTGCCGCTTGTCGTCACCTTCCACGACCTCGCCGTCGTCCGACACCCCGAGGCGTTCAACGCCTGGACGCGCCGTTACAGCGCGCTCACCCTGCCGCGAATCGCCGCCGCGGCTGCTGCGATCATCGCCGTCTCCGAGTTCACGAAACGCGAGCTCGTCGAATTGTTGCGCGTGCCTGCCGAGAAAGTGCACGTCGTTCGGAACGCGGTCGGACCCCCTTTCCGCCGGGAAGGCCCCGCGAGCGAGGGGAATTACGTGCTCGCCGTCTCGACGCTGGAGCCGCGCAAGAACCTCGAAACGCTGATCGAGGCCTTCGGCCGCGCAGAGCTGGGTGAGTCCGAGCTGCGTGTCGTGGGCGCGCGCGGCTGGGGCGGTGTCCACGTGAACGGTGACCGCGTCCGCTATCTCGGCTTCGTCCGCGACGACGAGCTGGCGAGTCTCTACCGCGGCGCGCGCTGCGTCGCCTATGTCTCGCGCTACGAGGGGTTCGGCTTCCCGGTCCTCGAGGCCCTTGCCTGTGGCGCGCCGGTCGTCGCCGCCGACCTGCCGCCGATTCGTGAGTTCGCCGACGGCGCGGCGTTCATGGTCGATCCCACCGACCCGGACGCCATTGCAGCGGCGCTCAATGAGGCGGCGAGGGGAACCAAGGGTCGGGAGCTCGGCACCGGATTGGCAGGCCGACACGACTGGGCGCGGGCAGCGGCCGAGACGATCGCTGTCTATCGGGCCGTCGCCACGTGAGCAAGCCGCTCGTCGTCCTCGACGCTGATGTCCTCGGTCGGCAACGCACCGGGGACGAGACTTACGTCTCGGCACTCCTTACCGAGCTTGCGAAGCTCGAGACGGAGTTGCGGTTCGCCGCCGTTACTCGCCGTCCGGAGCTCGTACCCGAAGGCGTCGAGGCCGTGCGGCTAGACGCGGGCAGCCAAATCCTCCGGATGGGCCTGACGATGCCGCGGCTGCTCCGCCGGCTCGGCCCGAGTCTCGTGCACTTCCAGCACGTCGTCGCGCCTGGCTCGCGGGCTCCCGCCGTCGTCACCATCCACGACCTCTCGTTCGAGCGCCATCCGGCGCTGATGAGCCGACGGGACAGGTTCGTGTTTCGGACGATGGTGCCGCGGTCGGTCAGGCGGGCAGCCCGCGTGTTCGCAGTCTCCGAATGGACGAAGCGGGACATCATCGAGCACTATCGAGTTCCGGCCGAGAAGGTCGTGGTGACGCCGAACGCCGTCGACCCGCTCTTCGCTCCGAACGGCGCGAGGCCCACCGGCGCCCCCTACGCACTCTTCGTGGGCGCCCTGCAGCCGCGAAAGGACCCGATCACGGCGCTCGAGGCAATCGCCCTCGTCGACGCGGAGCTGAGGTTGGTCCTCGTCGGCCCGGACAAGGGCTCCGAGGCCGAGGCGCGCCTTCTGGCTTCGCAGCTCGGGCTGGCGGATCGCGTCGAGTTTGCCGGCCACGTCGAGAAAGGCGACCTCGCAGAGCTCTACCGTGGCGCGGCGTGCCTTGTCTTTCCTTCGCGTTATGAGGGCTTCGGCCTCCCGATCGTCGAAGCGATGGCTTCGGGAACGCCCGTGGTCGCGGCGGCAACCGGCTCGATTCCGGAGGTGGCCGGCCAGGCCGCGATCCTCGTGCCGCCCGGCGACCCTTCGGCACTCGCGGGCGGGATCGAGCGGGCAATCGCCGACCGCGACCGGCTCGTTCGGGCGGGACTCGAGCGCGCCGGCCACTTCAGCTGGTCCGAGACCGCGCGCCGGACGCTCGCCGTCTACCAGGAGCTTCTGTGAGCGTCGCCGGCATCGTCGTCACCCATGGGCCGCATCCTGACCTCGACAGTTGCCTCGCAGCGCTCGCGCCTCAGGTCGACGAGCTCATCGTGATCGCGAACCTGCCCCTCGAGCTGCAGCTGCCACCCGGTACGCGGTTGCTGGAAAACGAGCAGCCACTCGGTTTCGGAGCGAACGTGAACCGTGGCGTGACGGTCACGACGAGCGAATTCGTCGTGATCGCGAATCCGGACACCGACCCTGCTCCCGATGCGGTTTCGATCCTCGCCGCCTTCGCCACAGCCGGTCCGCGGCGCGGGATCGTAGGACCCCAGCTCCGATATCCCGACGGGCGCTGGCAGCCGTCGCGCCGCCGCTTCCCGACCGTGACCGGGACGCTCGTCCGCCGAACGCCGCTGCGCTACCCGGCGAGACCCTTCGAACGGCAGCGCAGCCACTACCTCCTGGACGAGCCGCCCGACGAGCCGGTGCAGGCAGACTGGATGCTCGCCGCCTTCCTGCTCCTGCGGCGCGAGATGCTCGAGCAGCTCGGCGGCTTCGACGAAGGCTTTCGCCTCTACGGCGAAGACATAGAGCTCTGTTACCGCGCCGCAAAGGCGGGCTGGGAGCGTTGGTACGTGCCGGAGGCATTGGTCACGCACCGCTACGCGGCCGTGATCGACCGGCGTCTGCTGACCCGCCACACGCTCTGGCACTGGCGTGGAATCGCTCGATTCGTGCGCAAGCATCCCGAGCGCCTGTTCGCTCTCTAGCAAGCGGGTGTCGCCGCCTCGTCGTGACGCTGGTACAAGAGCACGTGCGTTGGTTCGACGAGACGAGCCCGGAGAACGCTATGTCTCGGCGCGTCCGGGTCACCCCGTCGCCGGACTGAGCACGACCACTACCGCTGGCAAGGCCGTGCGCTGGACGGCGGTCGTGGCCACCCTTCTGGTCTCGGCGGTCTTCGGCTACCTCGCCCTACGCGACGTTCGCTGGGCGGCGACGTGGCGAGCGCTCGGGCGAACCAACTACTGGTGGCTCCTTCCCACGCTGGCCACTATCGGCCTCTGGACGGTCGTTCGAGCAGCTCGCTGGCAAGCGTTCTTTCGGCGGGAAGCCCGGCCCGATCTCGGTGGTCTGACCAAGGCGACCGTCCTCGGCCTGTTCTTCAACAACATCCTTCCGGCTCGCGCGGGAGAAGCGGCGCGCGTCGTCGCACTCCGCTCCTTCAGTGGAACCCGCGTTCCTGAGTCGGCGGCGACAGTCGTCGTCGAGCGCCTGTTCGACGTGCTCGGACTCTTCGCCCTTCTCTTCGTCTTCTCGCCATGGGTTCCGCACGTCACGTGGCTGCGTGCCGCGGCGTTCGCGAGCATCGCGGCGATCGGCCTCGTCCTGGCGCTCATCGTGCTCGGCGTCTATCTGGAGCGGCGTCCGGCGAGAGGCCATCGGTTCGCGTCGATGTTGGCAAGCTTGCACGACGGGCTCGCTGCGCTCCGCAGCCCGGGGCAGGCCGCGATCGCCGTCGCATGGACGCTCGGATCCTGGCTGCTCCTGGGCCTCGGCTTCTGGTTCCTTTCGATCGGATTTCACCTAGGACTGTCCGCCCTGGGCGGCATGCTCGTGGCGATCGCGGTGGGCCTTTCGTTCCTGATCCCGGCAGCGCCCGCAGGCCTCGGAGTCTTCGAAGCCGCAGGCCTCGCCGTCGCGGGTGCGTATGGGATCTCATCGTCGCAGGCGATCGCCTACGTGCTGGTCCTTCACGCCGTCAACGTCGTCCCCTACCTGGTTGCCGGCGCCTTCATCCTGGCGTCCTCGGCGCCAAGCCTGCGTCGTGAAGCGATTGAGCGGTCCTCCGAGTCCATTTAGCATCGCGCCCTCATGATCCTCGTGCTCGAGGTCGCCGCGTTTCTCGCCGCGGGCGCGGTCGTGGCGACGGTCTGGAGTCGAAGCGCCAGCTTCTCCGCGATTGCGACCGCGCTCGCAGCGATGGCGGTCGCGTTCGGATACATCGTCTTCGCGTCGCACGTCTGGCAGATCTCGTCGGCGTTCGCCGACCAGCGGAGGCAATGGGTGAAGCTGACGCCTGCCCAGCAGGAGCTCGCCGGCGCGCCCACGCCGGCCGACCCGTTCGTCGAGTGGATCCGCGGGCGGATACGGCCCGGAGAGACTTTCTACATCGTTCCGAGCCCGAACGTCGACGAGGCCGTCCGGCAGTGGTTCACGTACCGCCTGCTCCCACACTTCGAGACCGACCGCCCCCAAGACGCCGACTTGCTGATCTTCTACTTCACGACTCCGAAGCAGAGCGGCTTGTCGCGCCTGGTCGCCGGCCCCGTCGAGAAGCTCGACAACGACTCCCTGATCGCGAGGACCCGAAATGCGGACTGAGCTGGGCCAGGCTGCGGTCGACGTACTGCTGCTTCTTGCCGGGTTCGGCGTCCTGAACGCATTCGGCCTCGTCCGGCCAACCTTCCGCGGAGTCGCCGGGGCGACGGGGCTCGCGTTTCTCACCGGCCTCTCCGCCGTAATGCTGATCGGCATCGTCTTGTTGGTGCTGGGCTCGGCCTTTCGCCTGCCGCTCTTCGTCGGCGTGTCGCTCGTCGTTGCTGCAGCCGGTCTCCTCGCTCGCCGAGAGTGGTTTCGGTCGATACGCCGTCCGACGATCAGCCTGGCGCAGCTGAGGAGCGACTTCCGGGCGGCCGACGTCCAGGTCAAGCTCGCCGTCTTCGCGCTCGTCGGGTTCGCCGTCTATGCGGCCTTCGGTTTCGCCGTTGCGGGGGTCAAACCGATGACCGAGTGGGACGCCTGGTCCCTCTGGGCCCGGAAGGGAATCGCGCTCTTTTACTACGGCTCGTTGCCCCTCGAGATGTTCACGAGGTCGGTCTACGTTTTCCAGCATCCCGACTACCCGCTCCTCTTGCCGCTGTTCGAGTCGGTGCAGTACCGCGCGATGGGCGGGCTCAACACGTGGACGATCCACGCGCAGTTCTGGCTGTTCCTCGTCGCCTTCGTGTGGTCGCTCCTCTACCTGGGCCACAGGCGGGGCGCGTTCGTCGCGTGGACTCCAATCGCAATCGCCGTCGGCGTCGTGCCCGGCGTCTACGGGCAGCTCCTCACCGGCTACGCAGACCTACCGATGGCGCTTCTGCTCGCACTCGGCGTCCTCATGCTCGCCGAGTGGTTGCGGACCGATGAACGAGGGATCCTTGCGCTCGCGGTCCTGTTCCTCGCCGCCGCCGCGAACGTGAAGAACGAGGGCCTCGTCGCGTCGGCGATCACCATGGTCGTCGCCGGCGCGATCCTCGTCTTCACCCGCCGCTGGTCGCGGCTTAAAGTCTTCGCCATCGGCGGAGCGGGCTACCTCGCCGGCGTCCTCCCGTGGCGCCTCTGGGTTGCGGCCCACCACATCTACCACGACGTGCCCCTTCTCAAGGGCATCGAGCCGTCGTATCTGGCCGGCCGGCTCGACCGGGTCTGGCCGTCTGTGAAGGCGATGTATGCGCAACTGATCGACCAGTCGACCTGGATCTACATCGTTCCGTTTGCCGCGGCGATCGTCATCGCCTCGTTCCTCGCCGGCCGGCGGCGCGAGCAGGCCGTCTTTTTCTTCGTCACCGGGGTCGGCTTCTTCCTCGCGTTCGTCTGGACCTCCTGGGTCGCCGCGGTCGACCCGCTCAACGTCTTCCTTTCGCAGTCGGCTTACCGAATCGTCGCCTCGATCGCGGCGATCTCCCTGGCTGCGGTGCTCGACCTGTCGGCGCCGATACCGGGGGAAGCCTCCGATTTACGAAGCCGGCTACTCGCGCCGAAGGCGGAGGACGCTCAGGAAGAGGCTCGAGAGCATCGTCTGGAACCCGCAGGCGATTAACACGCTTCCCGCAATCACGAACCGGAGGATGTGCGGATAGTCCAGAGGGCCGAACCCGTGTCGGTGCCAGATTGCGACGGCGATCCCCGAGACGACGAGGCCCGCGGCGAGCAGGCACGCACCAACGGCGACACCGAGATCCGGCGCACGAACGCCGAAGATCCTCCGGAACCGGCGATCGTCTGGGAGGAGTCCCTCGGCGATCCCGAACCAGCGTGCCGTGACGAAGAAGTAGATCGACTGGAGGCCAACGACGATCGCCAGGCCTGCGTACAGCAGCGTGCTCACGTCGAAGGTGACGTCCCCGACACGCCGCTGCTCTGGAAGCAGCCAAACCATCCCAGCAAGCCCACCCAGGAGGAGCACCAGGCCCGGATAGAGGAAGAGCCAGCGCGGGCTGTAGACGAGGAGGAGCCGCAGGCTCCTCCACCCGTCTCGCCAGGTGTTCAGATGCGATTCGCGGCCCCTCTCATCGGGAGAGAGAACCGTTGGGACCTCGGCCACCCGCAGCCCATTCAGAGTCGCCTTGACGATCATCTCGATCGCGTACTCCATTCCGCCAGAGCGAAGGTCGAGCGCCTGGATCTTGGCGCGGTCGAATCCACGCAGGCCGCAGTAGATGTCGCCGCACGGCGTCCCGAACAACCGTCGGCCGATGAACGAAAGCATCGGGTTGCCGAGCACGCGGTGGAGGAACGGCATCGACTGCGGCTCGATCCCTCCCTTGAACCGGTTGCCGACAACGAGGTCGCAGCCGTCGCGGAGCTTCTCCACGAAGGGCTCGAGTTGCGAGAAGTCGTAGCTGTCGTCCGCATCGCCCATGATCACGTAGCGCCCTCTCGCGGCCTCGATTCCGACAGCAAGGGCGTTCCCGTACCCCCGGGCGGCGACCGGCACCACGCGCGCTCCTCGGTCGGTTGCAATCAGGCGCGAGTCGTCGGTCGAGCCGTTGTCCGCGACGATGATCTCGCCTGCGATGCCCGCCTTGTCGAGCGAGGCTCGCGCTTTCTCGATACAGACGCCGACGCTCGCTGCCTCGTTCAGGCACGGCATCACGATCGAGAACTCGAGCTGGGCCGCCTGCTCGATCTCGCCAGCGGCCTGCGTCACTTCGCCGGCTGAAGTCACGGTTTTCCGGGCGAGACTTTAGCGGGCAACGACTACGCTTTCCCTTCGTGACGACGCAGGACGCGCCAGGATCGGTGCAACAAACGGACGGGACGAAAGCGTCCCCGACGGCGCCCTTCGCCGGGGCGAACATCGTGGGCTTTTTCCGCGCCGAGTTCGGCCATGGCGAGGCAGCGCGGCGGATGGCGGCGGCCGTCGAGCGAGCCGGGATCCCTTTTTCCACGATCACGATGCGGGCGCCGCACCACCGCGAGGATCACGTATTTGTGGAACGCACCTCGAGCGAGCTCTACCCCACGAATCTCGTCTGCCTCAACGCCGAGCACATGCTCGAGTTTGCCGAAGCCGGTGGTCGAGATCTCCTCGCGGACCGGTACACGATCGGGGTCTGGTGCTGGGAGGGCAGTGTTTTTCCATCGTCACTGCGCCCGGCTTTCCGGCTCGTCGACGAGGTCTGGGTGGCGAGCGAGTTCGTGGCCGGGGTCATCTCGACGGAGACTGATAAGCCGGTCCTTCGGTTTCCGATGCCGGTCGTGGTGCGGGACGGACCGACACTCGCGCGCGCAGATGTGGGGCTGCCGGACGACCGCTTCGTCTTCCTGTTCGTCTACGACTTCTTCAGCACGCTCGAGCGGAAGAACCCGCTCGCGCTGATCGAGGCCTTCAAACGCGCCTTCGAGCCAGGGGCCGGGCCGATCCTCGTCTTGAAGAGCATCAACGGGGAGGCTCATCCCGCCGAGCTTGCCCGCGTCCGGGAAGCTGCAAGCACCCACCCGGACATCCGCGTCGTCGACGCGTTCGTTCCGGCCGAGCACGTGGATGCTTACACGGCGCTCAGCGACTGCTACGTCTCGCTCCACCGCAGCGAGGGCTTCGGTTTCACGATCGCGGACGCCATGGCGCATGGAAAACCGGCGATCGCGACTCGCTACTCGGGCAACCTGACGTTCATGGATGACGAGAACAGCTATCTCGTCGACGCCGGCCTGGCGACCGTTCCTCCCGGAATCCCGAACTACCCGGCCGGCAGCGTCTGGGCCGACCCGAACGTCAACCAGGCCGCCCAACTGATGCGCGAGGTCGTCGCGGACTCGGCCGAGGCGACGGCGCGGGGCGAACGCGGCCGCCAGACGATCCTGCGCAACCACGCGATCGAGCGGACCGCCGAGTTCGTCGGTGCCCGACTCGCCGAGGTCGCGGGCCGCACGACCGAGCGCGGAGGCGGTGACACGCCTGCCCAGATCGCGGAGCGGTTTTTGGTACGAGGGCCGTCCGTCCGTTGGGACCTTCCCTCCGCGCGATTTGGAAAGCTCGGCGTCAACGCGCGGTCGCTGCTCCGGCGCGTCCTTCGTCCTTATCTTCTCCGGCAGCGGGAGTGGGAGTCGGCGGTCGTCGATGCGCTCCGGCAAAGCGAAGTCATCGCCGAGCAGCAGCGCGAATACTTCGAGCAGCGCTTCGCGGCGCTCGAGGAGCTGACCGCTGCCCACACGAACCTCCGCGAACGCTTCGACTACCAAGACTCCCAGCTGTACGCACGTCCGTATACCGCGATTCCCGAGCGCACCGACACAGACGCAGGGACCGAGTACCGGAGCTTCGAGGATGTCTTTCGCGGCCCGGAGGAGCGAATCCGGGAGCTCCTGGCTCCGTATCCGTCGCTCCTGGGCGGCCACGCACCAGTGCTCGATGTCGGCTGCGGGCGCGGCGAGCTACTCGACCTGCTGCGCGACGCCGGAATCGAGGCTCGCGGCGTCGACCTCGACGCGGGGATGGTCGAGCGCGCGCGGGAGAAGGGTCACGAGGTCGAGCTCGCCGACGCCGTGGAGTTTCTCGAGCGCCAGCCGCCCGAGAGCTTCGGCGCGATCACGGCGATCCACGTGATCGAGCACCTTCCCTACGAAAGCTTGATCCGATTCTTGCGGCTCGCTCAGGAGCGCCTTCGGCCCGGCGGCGTCCTGATAGCCGAGACGGTCAACCCGCACTCGCTGCAGGGCTTCAAGACGTTCTGGACCGACCTGACGCACCGGGCGCCGATCTTCCCCGAAGTGGCTGTGGCGCTCGCGACCATCCAGGGCCTCGGCGACGCGCGCGCCATCTACCCGCGGGGGACCGGCAACGACGATCTGGATCGGCGCGGCGAAACCGAGTACGCGCTGGTCGCGACGCGCTAACGCCGCGGTACGTAGGCCAACCCGAAGAATCGAACGCCCAGAGCACGCGTGTCGGCGTTGCCGATGACCTGCTGCGGCACGGCAGTGGGAACGGTAAACGTCACGCGACATACGCCGGCTTTGCTCTCAAGCGGCGTCGCTAGGCGAGCGACCCGGCCGGCCTTGTATCTGAACCGAACGACGTTCGAGCCCGAGCGTGCGACGATCGTCAGTGGACGCGGATGCAGATTGAGGTCGCTGAAGATGGTCGCCACCAACCGGCCTCCGCGACATTGATAGCCGGTCCACACGGCGGTTGGCCCCGACCAGAAGTCTGGATACAGCCCCTCGGTCTCGGTACGGAACCTGAGAGGAGGGGCAACCCGGTAGACAGCCATTCCGATGATCGGATCTCGCACGATCTGTCGGCCAAGAATGTCAACCGAGGGGTCGACGAGAATGTACTTCGGGTGCACAGGTGAGCCTGATGCGAGGACCTCCCCGGTCTTCGGGTCGAGTGTCACCAGCGTCTCGGGCAAGCCGTCCGGCGGGGGCCCGAAGTGATACACCGTTCCGACGCTTCGATTGAAGAACTCGTTGTTCCAGAGCGTCACGAACGTTTCCCGGCCCGTCCACAAGGTGGCCACGTCTGCTTTCGCACCGACTGCTCGGTCAATCCAGTCGCGCCTGACGCGTACAGCTCCGTCGCGCGATTGCTCAGAGGCGATTTGAATCCGTCTTTCTACGGGGCCGTTCGCGAGAGCGAGCGCAAGCAAGGCAAGCAGCGGCAACATCGCGCCGAACCGACGAGGCGTCGCTAAGAAGACGAGTCCCGCGACCGTCGCTGCCACCATCACGGCAGCCTGAAGTTGCGGTTTGCCGACCCAGCCACGCTCGAGAACGCTGTTGAGCGTGAAGAGACCGAACGTATCGTTCGCTTCGTTCGGACCGAGCAACGTCGGGTACTGGAGGACGCCCACGAGCCCGACCGCGGTGACGGCGGCGACTGCGGCAGCCTTGCGCTCGCTCCAGAGAAGCCCTCGGCCTACACAGGCAACGAGGGCGACCATGCACAACGGCGCGACGTAGAAGGCACTGCGCTCGAGAAGCCGCTCCGCGTAGACGGTCGAGGCAAAGGCGGCGACACCGAGGATCAGCCAGAACGAGGCCGAAAGTGCAACCGCCGCGAATACCCGCAGCTCGCGGGCGGCGCGGGGTTGCAGTCCCGCAAACACGACGAGAAGCAAGCCCGCGAACGGAAGCAGGAAGAAGGCGAAGTCGAGCTCCCCGACGTGGTAGAGAAACCAGCGCCCGACGGCACCAGGCGAATAGTGGACGCTGGCCGCGAACGAGTAGGGGCCGAGAAGGTCGCTCCACCCCTTTCCGCGGATGCCAACTTCGACGACGACGAACGCAACGGCTGCCAAGGTCAACGCGATCAGGAGAGTCAGGTAGGGACGCGTCGCCTCGACGAGAGCTCGTGAAATCGACCGGCCCCGGCGTGGCCAGGCGTCGAGCCCGATGACGAGAACGAGAGTGGTGACGAGAGCGGGGACGAGGACAATCGCCTGCGGGCGCGTGAAGTAGGCGAGCCCGAGGAGAAGCAAGACGAGAAGCTGCCTACGTATCGTTGGGGACTGGAAGGCGCGGACCGTCGCCCAGCACCAAAAGGCGAACACCGGATAGAAGGCGTTCTCGGTCATGATCGTGCCCGTGTAGGCGAGATCGCAAAAAGCGACCGAGAGCATCGCCGCGGTCAGGGCCAGCCACCGCCCGACCAGGCCTCGCGCCAGCAGATACGTCGGAATAGCAGCAAGCGACATGACCAGGCAGTTGGTCGCCTTCATCGCTGTGAAGGCCTGGGGAACGTCCGAAAACAGCGCATAGGAAGGCGCGAGGAGAATCGGATAGACGATCCCAAAGCCGGCCCGGCCCGGAACGTCTCGTAGCGCGAAATGGCCGGATGCGGCAAAGCTCTTGGCGAGCTCGCTGTAGACAAGCGAGTCGGTCCAGATCCACGGCGCAGGCTTGTTTCGCGCGAACGGGAATCGAAGAGCGGCCGACGCAATCACGATTGCACCGACGAACAGCCCTGCAGGTAGGGCTTCCGCCCGCTCGACCACACGCGCGAAGCCCTGTCGCGCGCGAGCAGCGGCGGGCGTGACCGGGACGTCCTCGAAGACCGGCTTCAGTTCGGTCCGGTCATTCGCCAGATCGATCCAACTCCCCGCGTCGCAGGCGGCTTTCGAGCAGAGCGAGCCGCTGCGCAAGGATCCGATTCTGGTCGGACAGCCGCGAGATCACTGTCGAGTAGTGCAAGAGAAGCAGCAGGATGAAGAACGAGAACAGGACGAACAGCGCCGACGGCGGATAGGCGATCCCGACCACATCGGCGAGCTTCGAAAGCGCTCCGCGCCATACCGCGAGCACAAGAATGATCGTGCCGCTGAACAACCACAGCATCGCGTAGCGTTCCTGCAGACGCCGGCTGCGGATCAGCTCGAAGATGACGACGAGCAAGACGATCGCGGCGATCGCGGCGATGATGGAGACGCGGACCGGGGTCATGGTTCCTCCTGGGGCGTGGGGTAGCGGCGGAAGAGGCCGACGAAGAGCGCGAGGATCACCTTCACCATGTAGTACGCCGAGCGATGGAACCTGATCGAGGAGCTCCCGCTCGTGCGAACTCGCATCTGCACCGGGACCTCGACCATGCGAAGGCGGTGGCGAAACACTAGAACCGTTGCCTCCACCTCGGGATAGTCGTGCGGGTAGTCGGCGGCGAAGAGCTGGATCGCGCGCCTGTTCATCGCGCGAAACCCGGACGTCGTGTCAGTGACGCGCTGACCGACGATTAGTGAGACGAGCCGCGCAAGCAACTTGATGCCAACGAGGCGCGAGACGGGAGGCTCGTAATCGCCCGTTCCCAAGAACCTGCTGCCGATCACAAGGTCGGCGCTGCCATCGATGATCGGACCGACGAGCTTCGGGATCTCGCGAGGCGGGTGCTGTGCGTCGCCGTCGACCTGGACCGCGAGATCGAAGCCGTGGTCGCGCGCGTACTGAATCCCGGTCTGGACCGCACCGCCGATGCCGAGGTTGTAGGGCAGCCGGACGACGTGGGCTCCGGCGTTTTCCGCGGTCTCGGCCGTCCGATCGGTCGAGCCGTCGTCGATCACGACCACGTCGAAGGTGGGGTCGAAGCCTTTGATCTCCTCGACCACCCCGGCGACGGTGCGCTCCTCGTTGTGAGCGGGCACCAGGGCGACCTTGAGCAACTCGGCTGCCGAGCGGCCTTTGTGGCCGGGATCGGCGGTTGCCCGCGGGTCCAGAGTGGTCATCGGTCTCAGGCCGCGACGCTCGGTGCGGCCTCGCCTAACCGGCCCGAGTGGCGCTCGATGCACCCTTCGATCAACTCGAGGTGCGCGCTCATCCAATCGATCGTGCGCTGAAGGCCCTCCTCGAGTTGCGTCGAGGCTTCGAAGCCAAGCTCCCGCTTCGCTTTCTCTGGGCTGCCGTAACGATGGCCCGAGCGGTCCCACTCGCGTGCAGGCCGGAGCTCGATTGGCGAGGTGCTTCCAGTCAGCCTCACGATTGTCTCCGCCAGCCCGCGGATCGTGGTCTCGACCCCACTGGCAAGGTTGTAGACGCCCCCGGACTCTCCGCGAGTCCCACAGGCGAAAAGGCCCTGGACGATGTCGCTCACGTAGATGAAGTCGCGTGAGGCGAGGCCCTCGTTGTCAAGCTCCAGCGGCAGACCTTTCAGCGCCCGATAGATGAACGTCGGTGTCACATTGCGCCACACGGTCGCGGGAGTCCCGCGCCATCGGCCTGCGCCGAGGATCTCCCCAGGACCGTAGACGTTCTGAAAGCGTGCACGCACCGTCGGCAGCTCGTGGCGGTTGTGGAAGTACACCGAGTAGAACTCGCCCACGACCTTCGAGATCTGGTACGGGCTGTCGAGTTCAAGCGGCACAGCACCTTCCTCGGGGGTTGCCTCCGCCTCGCCGAAGGTGTGCGGGGCCAGTGTGCAGCCGGACGCCGCGTAGACCAGCTTGCGTAGGCGCGAGAACCCAGTTAGATGCTCGTACAACTTCAGCGTCGTGATCAGGTTGTTCTCGTGATCGGCGATCGGGTCGGCTATCGAGCTCTGATTGCCGTGATAAGTGGCTAGATGGAAGACGAGGTCGAACTCATCCTCGATGTCGGCCAACACCGTGTCGTCAGCGATCGAGCCTTCCATGAACGAGACGCGACCGTCCTCTGGAATGTTCGACCGTTCCGAGGAGAGCAGGTTGTCGACGACGACGATCCGGTCAGCGCCTTGTGAAAGGGACTCCCGAACGAGGTTCCCGCCGACAAAGCCTGCCCCGCCGACGACCAGAATCGAGCTGCCGGCAATAGCCGTCACTGGGCCGGTTCGGTCTCCGCGGCCAGCTTCAAGTGGGTGAACGTCTCCGCAACGCCGAAGTCGCGGTAATAGTCGACCGCAGCCGCGACTCCCGCCTCGAGCGGCGTCGACGCGCGCCAGCCGAAGTCGCTTGCGGTCCGGCTTGGGTCGAGGAGGATCGTCGGCGCGTCATCCGGCCCACGAGGTCGTACCTCGACCTCCTCGTCGAGCTGTTTCCCGAGCGCAGCGAGCGTCGCATCGAGGAGCTCCTTGATCGAGTAATCCGATCCCGACGACACGTGGTACGGCCCCCCGGACCCGCGACCGTCGATTGCCAGCTCGACGACGTCGATCAGATCTTGGACGTAGATGAAATCTCGGCGGGTATCCATTACGAACACCGGCTTGTCCATCGTCAGCCGCTGAAAGAACGTCGGAAGCGGGCCACTGACGTTGCGCGGTCCGTAGGCGTTCGCGAGCCGGAACGAGATCCAGTCGAGGTTGGATAGTGCGACGTAATACTCGCCGGCCGTCTTCGAGATCGCGTAGCTCGAGTCCCCCGGGCGAAGTGGATGATCCAGCGTGATCGGCTGTTCGATCGGATGCAGGCCGTAGCAGAGCGCGGTCTGGAAGTAGATCAACCGGCCGACGCCCGAATCCTGAGAGGCCTTGACGACATTGGCAGTGCCGACAGCGTTGGTCGCAGAGTCTTCGGGCCAGTCCTCGGGGTCCTTGTAGGAGGCCGCGGCGTGAGCGACGACGTCCGGCTTGAATCCCTGAAAGGACTCTCGCACCCAGTCGGCGTCGGCAATCGTCCCCTCGTTGAGGGTCAATCCGTCCCGGGCCTCGAGGTTGTCCCGTCTTCCGGTCGCGTAGTTCTCGAGGACCATCACCTCGTCGCCCCTGGCCAGCAAACGGTCGGCGAGATGGGAGCCGATGAAGCCTCCGCCCCCCGTGATCAGGATCTTCAAGCCGCAACCTCGGGACGGCGCGAGGCGAAGCTCGCGCTTTGGTCCAGGAACGCTCGTTGCCAGAGCTCGAGGCAGAGCAGGCCCCACACCTTTCGGCCGAACCTGGGCTCCTTGTCGAGCCGTTCGAGGACTTTCGCGTTGTCGATTATCTCCCGGCTCATCGCCGCCTGCGACGAGAGGGTATCGACCACGAAGTCGCGAACCGGGCCGCGCCGCGAGACCCACTCCTGCAGCGGGACGGGGAAGCCCATCTTGTCTTTCCGATTCCGCACCTCGTCGGGAAGGAGCGACCCAAAAGCGCGCTTGAGGACATGCTTCAGCTGCCCGTCTCTGAACTTGACGTCCGCCGGCATGGTCGCCGCGAGCTCCACGATCGGGTGGTCTAGCAGCGGCACCCGCGACTCGAGCCCGTGCGCCATGCTCACCCGGTCTTCCACCTGGAGCAGCGATGGGAGCAACGTCTTGAAGTCAAAGTGCGTCATGCTGTCGAAGTACGACTCCTTGCCGACGTTCTCGCCATGGAAGATCGTCTTGAACGTCTCGAACGGCGAGTACTCACCGAGTAGTTCCCAATTGATTTCGTCGCCCAAGTCCGGAGCCCGGTTGATCAGTCGGAAGTAGCGCGAATCGATGTTCTCGAACAGCCCTTCCCGCCAGAACTCCTGCAGGAGGGGCTTGTACTCCCGGAGCGTCCCGAGATTGGGGATGATCGACTCGTACGTGACGATGAAGTTGCCGGAATGCATCGTGCCCTCGATCGCACCCTTGATGCACTGCTCGAAGTACGCGATCAGGTAGCGGACGTATCCGCCGAAAATCTCGTCACCACCCTGACCTCCGAGCAGAACCTTGCGATGGCGGCTCGCGAGCTCAGAGACCATGAACTGCGGGAATGAGCCCGGCCCCGCAACGGGGAAGTCAAGGTGATAGACCACATCCTCGATCCGCTCGACGAAGTCGGCGTCGGTGATCTCGACCTCATAAAGATCGAGCCCGCGCTCAGTGGCGAGCGCGCGGGCATACCGGCTCTCGTCGTAGCCTGGGAACGCGAACTTGCCTGTAAACCCGTCGAGGCCCGGACCGTGCTCCGCCGACGCGAGCGATGCGACGATGCTCGAGTCGAGCCCTCCGCTGATGTAGGAGCCGAGCGGGACGTCGGCTCGAAGATGCAGGCCGATCGAATCCGCAAGCAGTTCTTGGATCCGATCCTCGTAGTAAACGGCTGTATGGTCGAAGTCGGGCTTGAAGTACACGTCCCAATAGCGACGCGTCTCCAGCGTTCCGTTCCGGACGCGGAGAAAATGTCCCGGCAAGAGCTCTCTGACGCCCTTGAAAAGGGTCTTGCCCGCGAGGGGGAACTGGAAGGTGAGATAGTCCTTCAGGCCCTCGAGATCGGTCTCGATCGAGGGTAGGAACGGAAGAAGCGCTTTCACCTCCGATGCGAAGTAGACCGTGTCGTCGACCTGCGCGTAATAGAGCGGCTTGATTCCAAAGCGGTCCCTGGCCGCGAAAAGGGTTTGCCGCTCCTCGTCCCAGAGCGCGAAGGCGAACATGCCACGGAAGCGCTCGAGGCACTCCTCCCCCCAGGCGCGATACGCGTGCAGTACGACCTCGGTGTCGGATCCGGTCTCGAAGCGCTCTTTGCCAAGCCGGCCGCGGAGCTCGAGGTAGTTGTAGATCTCGCCGTTGTAGGTGATCCAGTTGCCAGCACGGTCGGTCATCGGCTGGTCGCCGGTGACGAGATCGATGATCGCCAGCCGCCTATGCGCGAAGGCGGCTACCTCGTGAGGATGGATCCAGATCCCTTCTCCATCGGGCCCTCTGTGCCGGATCAGGTCGTTCATCGTCTCGACAAGGTGCCGCGGGTTCAAGAGCGGCCGAAGCGAGAGATTTACGGCGCCGCCTATGCCGCACACAAAGACTCCCCCTTTTTGCCGTGGCGAACGCGCATCGTCGAAGAATACGTTCCCATTCGGTGGGAAGGGCCCGACACGACAGCTTCCGAACAGTCCTCTGACTCCTCGTTAACGTGCATCCGTGGTTCAGGCTCGATCGATTTTGTTGCTCTGCGACGACTCTCGCGGCCACGCCGGAAACGTCCTCGAGCACATCGACGGACTCAAGCGATTCTCCCAGCACCGCGTTTACAGCTTCAACCCTCTCGACCGGCCTCGGAGCTCGGCGCTCCTCGACTTGCGGGAATTCGATGCGATCGTCGTTCACTACACGATCTACGTTCCGAGCGACCGCTATCTCCCGGCTGCGCTGCGAGAGCGCTTGGCGCGGTTCCGTGGGCTGAAGATCCAGTTCATTCAGGACGAATACCGCCGAGTCGACGACGTGACGGCGGCAATCCGCGAGCTTGGGATAGATCTTCTCTACACCTGCATGCCTACCACCGTTGCGGCCGACGTCTACGGACCCAGGCTCCCCGGTGTCGAGACGGTCACGACCCTCCCCGGTTACGCACCTGAAGGGAAGCCCCGCTTGGCGCTGCTCCCACTCGCTCAGCGGCCCCTCGACGTCGGCTATCGGGGTCGCGAGCTTCCTTTTTGGCTTGGGCGACTCGCGCACGAAAAGGTCGAGATCGGCGAACGCTTCCTAGCGCGGTGCGCGGACCTAGATCTCCGCTGCGACGTCTCGTCGCGCGAGTCGGACCGAATCTACGGCCGGAATTGGATTCGGTTCCTCGCCTCTTGTCGAGCCACCCTCGGGACAGAGAGCGGCGCCTCGATCGTCGATTTCGACGGCTCGGTTGAGACGAAGACGCGCCGTTACCTCGTCCGGAATCCGAAGGCCACGTTCGCGGAGGTCGAGAACGCGGTCTTGACCCCCTACGAAGACAACGCACGCATCGCAGTGGCCTCGCCTCGGCTCTTCGAGGCTGCGGCCGCGTCGACCGCGCTGATCATGTTCCCCGGCGACTACTCGGGCGTCGTCGAACCGTGGACGCATTACTTACCGCTGGAGCGGGACTTCTCGAACCTCGACGAAATCGTTGCTCTCCTGCGGGACGCACCTTCTCTGACCGCACTCGTCGAGCGAGCCTACGACCATGTGATTGGGTCGGGCAGCTTCTCGCTGCGAAGGTTTGTGACCGAGTCGTTCGACAAGGTCGTCGAGGATCGAGCACCGGCGAAAAGTCCGGCACGCAAACCGAAGTTCGAGCAGGCCCGGCGACGCGGCCGCGCTCCGGTGCCACGCGGCCACTCGAGAATGCGAGAGGCCGCCGGCTCGGCCCTGATGCCCTTGGCGGCCCTTTACGTGATCGCCCGAGACGGGGTCGTTAGACGACTTGCGGCCATGTCTCTACGACGAGGATTGTTCTCCGGCGGCGACCTCTGGCGGCTTGCGGCCCTACGACGTGACGGATCCGGCGTCGGCGCGAGCCTTGAGCGAGATGGACAGTTGCTTGTCTTCACCTCCGGTGCAGACCGCAGCGGCATGAGCCCGCGAGTGGTTCGCAAGGCCGCGTTCGACGGCACTCTCGAGCAGATCGTTTGGGACCACAGCGACTTGGGACCAATCGTTCCGCTCCTTCCGAGCGGCCACTTCCGGGTCCACTTGGGTCGGCACGGAGTCGACGGCGCGTACAGCTTCGCCTCCCTTGCTCTACTCGCACGATCGGACCCGGATGCCGTCGCCACCGCGCTGGAGCCGTTGCTTCGAGGATCGAGCGGCACGATCGAGGAGCCACCGCCGGAGAACGTCTAGATCTCATCGATACGCTAAGCGCGGATGCGGGCTGCACCAGTCCCTGTCGCTGTAGTCGGCGCCGGCAACATGGGTCGCCACCACGTGAGGAACTACGACTCGCTTGGAGAGGCGGACTTGCGCGCCGTTGTCGACGCTGATTACGCGCTGGCCAAACGGCTTGCTGATCGTGTTGGAGCGACGGCCTATGCGAGCGTCGAGGACCTGCTCACTGACGACCTGGAGATCGAAGCAGCCTCGGTGGCGACCCCTTCCCACACGCACGCCGACGTCGCGAGCGCTCTGCTAGCAGCCGGAAAGCACGTTCTGGTCGAAAAGCCGATCACGCCGACTCCGGCCGAAGCCAAGTCACTCGCGGAGCTGGCCGAGACGAACTCGCTCGTCCTCGCGGTAGGGCACGTCGAGCGTTTCAACCCAGCGGTTCAGGAGCTCAAGGGTTGGATCGACGCCGGCAGGCTTGGCGAGATCCTGTCGATCGTCGGTCGTCGCGTGGGGTTGATGCCACCCCAGGTCAAAGATGCAAACGTCGTCATTGACCTCGCCGTCCACGACATCGACATCTTCCAGCACCTGTTGGGAGCCGGTAGACCTGACGAGCTCTACTGCAATGCCGGCAGGGCCATTGTCAGCGACCGCTATGACTTCGCCGACGTCTTCTTGCGGTACGGCCGCGTTGCATGCTTCTTGCAGGTGAACTGGGTGACACCGGTCAAGATCCGCTCTCTCGCGGTGACAGGGACTGAGGGCTACGTCGAGCTCGAGTACGTGACCCAGCGGCTTGCTTACTACCGCGCTCAGACACCACCGGATGCCGAGTCCTTTGCCGCGCTCGAGGCCGTCAGCGAACGCGAGCCGGAGTTGGCCCAGTTCACTCACGTCGAACCGCTGGCCCAGGAGCTGCTCGAGTTCCTGAAGGCCGTGTCGGGGCAGCCGGCCGAAACCGTGACAGCCGACGAAGCCCGGCAGACCATGGAAGTGGCAGCCCAGATAGTCGAGCTCGTCGAGGCTCAGCCTCCCCGCGACGCGTGAGCGAGTCACAGGGCGAGCACCACCCCCTGATCACCGTGATCGTGCTTTGCCACAACTACGGTCGCTTCCTCGCCGAGGCAATCGACAGCGCGCTTGCTCAGACATATCCGAACTGTGAGGTCATCGTGATGGACGACGGCTCGACTGACGATTCGCTCGAGGTTGCGTCGAGTTACGGCGACGCGGTTCGCATCCTGACGCAGCCCAATCAAGGCCTCGAGCGAGCAGCGAATCGCGCCGTTGCTGAGGCGCGGGGTGAGTTGTTTGCCTTTCTGTCGGCAGACGACTTCTTCGAGCCAACGTACATCGATCGGCTCTACGAGGGGCTTCGCCGGTCTCCCGACTCTTCTTACTCATATTGCCGAGCGCGAATGTTCGGGTCGCGCTCCGGGTTGATCAAAGGGTTTCCCTTCAGCCCGTACCTGCTCATAAAGCTCGGAAACTTCGTCAACGGGAGCGCCCTCACCGTCCGCCAGGACTATCTCGATTTGGGCGGGTACGACCCGGCGCTTACCGATTATGCGCTCGAGGACTGGGATCTATGGCTACGGATGGTCGAGCATGGACGCCGGGGAACATTCGTTTCGGAGCCACTCCTTAACTGGCGACGGCACGAATCCGCTAGCAGGAATCCCGAGGACGATGAGAACCTCGAGAGGTCGTCGGCGGTCATTCGCGAACGCCATAAGGTGCTGTACGACTCAGTGTCAGATCTGCGCGGCCGCGTGTACTACCTCGTCGATCTCTGCGTCGCCGTCATTGATCTCGGCCTGCGCCTTTCGCGCTGGCCCCGCGTTCTTAACAGGCTCGAGCGACGCTCGTGGCGCCGCTTTCAACGGCGGCATGCCGCCGCGATGCGTGCGGTTGGGACGTCCGGACGACCGTGACGACGGTCGAAGAACCAGTCGCGCCGCCCGATCACGCCCCGCTGGCCAAGCAGACACTGGCGTACGGACTGAGCGGCTTTCTTGGACCCCTCGTCGGCTTGGTCACTCTCCCAATCTTCGCCCGCGTCTTCACCCGGGGCGAATACGGCGTCTTCGAGATTGGAACCACCCTTTCGAGTGCAGCACTCGCGGTCGCGGATGCCGGATTCACGGCGGCCGCGATGAGGAGCTACTACGACTACCGGCAAGAGGACGATACGGAGCGGCGCAGCGTCTTGTTTACAGCCTTCGTGTCGACGATGGCGGTCGCGATCGGCCTGACCGTGCTTCTGCTGGCGCTCCGTACGGATCTGTCCAAGTGGCTGTTCGGCACCGCCGACGAGATCGCGATCGTCACGATCATCGCAGTGACGATCCCGGTCGCGAACGCCTATCGGTTCATCGTCGAGGTCCTGCGGCTTCGGCTGCAGGCGAACCGATACCTCGTGGTCACCGTGATCGGCACCATCGCAACGAGCGCGCTCAGTGTCGTCGTCGTCCTGACAACAGACCTGCGGGTGAAGGGCGTCTTCCTGGCCAGCCTGGTCGGAACGCTCATCGCTGTCGGGTACGGCTCTGTTGTCGTGCGTAAGGCCGTCTCAGGATCGTTCTCGCGATTTGAGGGTCGAAGGATGCTCCTGTACGGCCTGCCACTGGTTCCCGCGTCCCTTTCTCTCTGGGCGCTCGCTCTCATCGATCGGGTCATTCTCGCTCGACTTCGGAACGTTGCGGACGTTGGCGAGTACGCGATTGCCAATCGGCTGGCGAGCCTGCTGGTGATCGGTATGACGGCGTTCTTGCTCGCTCTCAGCCCTTTTCTCTACTCGATCTATTCCGAGGATCCGGACAAAGAGCGCGCGGCCCGCGCGCGGACGCTGACCTATCTGACTTTCATCCTCTGTTTCAGCGGGTTGGCGCTCACGTTGTTCGCGCGTGAAGTGATCGATATCCTCGCCCCGAAGTTCCACGACGCGTACAAGGCTGTCGGACCGCTGGCTCTGGGAACCGCGGTCTACGGACTGTCGGGCGTCCTCGGCCAGGGAATCTCGCTCTCGAGGCGGACCGTCCACTTCGCGACGCTGACGCTCTTGGCCGCCGCCGTCAACGTCGGGCTCAACTTCGCTCTGATTCCTCCTCTTGGCTTCGTCGGTGCCGGGATCGCAACGGCAATCGGCTACGCCGTCCTCGCCGTCGCCTACTACATCGTCGGACAACGTGTCTACCCGACTCCCTATGAGCCGCGCAAGGTGATCGGCATGTTCGCAATCGCCTCCTTGCTCGGTGCCTTTGGCTTCTACGACTATTCGAGCTACGCGCTCGCACTGCCGATCAAGATCGCGGCGCTCGCGGCGTTCGTAGCCGCCGTGTGGGTGAGCCGTGCGATGACTACCGCCGAGTTCGTCGAGTTACGACGATTCGTGTTGGGCATGGTCCACCTGCGGCCAGCCCCTCCCCAGTCGTGACGGCCTTACTTCGTCGCGACGATGTAGAGATCGAGTCCGAGAACCCGCGCGATATTGCCCAGCAACCACTCGCGCTTGATCCACGGGCGGTAGTCGCCGAAGTTCTGAACGTCGATCCGGACGCGATCAAAACGGGCAAACAAGCGCTTGGCTTCAGTCTTGGAGACGAAGTCGGTGTGGGGCGCCAGATTCCCGGACTCATCCGCGTCATACCGCCGAGCCAGGCGCGCGCCTGATCCCGGGCTTTTTGCGAAGGCCCAACGGCGTGCCGCGAATGCCAGGCGTCGGAGCGACCGGCGGTTGTACACCATCACGACTGCTTCGCCCCCCGGACGGAGAACGCGGTACACCTCGTCGACTGATCGCGGGAGATTTCCGGTGTGGTGAAGGCAGCCGATCGAATAGACGCGCTCGAACGCCTCGTCCGCGTACGGAAGCTCCAAGGCAGACCCTTCACGCACTGGGGTTTCGGGCAAACCAAGCCACCTCAGCCGCGTGCGCATCAGCGCCACTGACTCCGTCGAGATGTCGACCCCGTGGTAATCGGCGTTGCGCAACGCTATGGCCTGCCCGAGCGTGCCGTAGCCGAGACCGATTTCGAGCACCTTCTCGCTGTCGAAGTTCGTGAGCAGGTATCGCTTGAGATACGGGTAGTAGTCAAAGTAGATGTCATCGAAACGACGGAGGTCGCCCGGGTCTTGACCGGTAATCCCAGCCCCGCGAGCCATAGTCGTTCCACATAACGTGGCCCAAAACTCCGCGTTGCTCTTGTCGAGAAGCTGCTGATTCATACCGCTGTCGTCAGCAGGATAGAGAAGGCGTGTTCCTCTAATACACCGTCGAGCCCGGCGTCTACGCGACGCTCGAGCCGCGCAAGGTGATCGCGATGTTCGTCAATCGGCCGCGCGAGCCATGCCTGAGCGCCCCGGATCATCCGGCGTAAGGTCCATCTACCGTGTCTAGACCAACGGAGACCGACGTGCCCCGTTTTAGCGTGGTCGTTCCAACCCGGGACCGGCCCGACCTCCTCGATTTCTGCCTCGAGAGCCTTTCTCGTCAGACGTTCGACGACTTCGAAGTGATCGTCTCGGACAATCCGACAGAGGCGTCGGCGCAAGAGGTCTTCGAGAGGTGGGCCGGCGAGCGCTGGCGCTACACCTCGCCAGACGGCGGTGTGCCCATGCACGAGAACTTCGAGCACGGCTGCGCCGAAGCAACCGGCGAGTACGTCGCGGTCGTGATTGACAAGACGGTCCTGCACCCATCGGCCCTCGAGCTCGTCGCCCGCGCGCTCTCGGGTCAGGAAACAGTCGACATCGTCACGTGGTGGAACGAGGGCTACAACCCGATCGACGAACTGAACGACGTACGCGTCGGCAGATTTCTCCCCGTGGCTACTATCGCGGCGCCGAGCCTGTACGACCCTGCTGCGGAACTCGCCAGACGATTCGCGAACGCGGAGCGACGCGGCGTCGACGAGATTCATTACGTTCGAGGCAAGATCGTCTTCGGCGCATATTCGAGGGCACTGTTGGCTCGGATACGCGAGGTCACCGGCCGCGTCTTTCAACCTCTTGCCCCGGACTACACCGCAATGGTCCCGGCTTGCGCGCTCGCTCGTGATGCGCTCGACGTCGGGCGGCCCCTGCTCATCTCCTACAACTCATGCCGGTCGAACGGTCGGCGACAGGCCGTCGATCCTTCCCACGCAAGACGCTTCATCGAGGCGGTCGATCCCGCAATCGTTGATGCGCTTCCGATCGCCGGCCTCTACTCGTCCCACCACAACGTCGTCGCGTACGACCTCGTCTCCTCGGCGCGCCGCTGCCCGGAAGCGACGACACCCGAGTTGAACCTCGCGAATCTCGCGCGCCGGGCGCGCGAAGATCTCGGTGCCGTGATCTGGGACGATCCTCGTGAGCGGGACGACCAGTATCGGATTCTCCAAGCGGCCGAGGAGCAAAGTGGAATCACACCCGTTTCCACCGCCCGCGGCCCGTCGTTGACAGACCTGCTTGGGCGCATATCGCCGCTCCGCCAGCTGGCGGCGCGACGACACCCACCTCCGCCGGCGTACGCGTCGCCGCTCGAAGCCGCCCGCGTTGCGGAGCGACACTACGCCGTTTCGGCAAAGACCTCTTAGTACGCTTCCCGCGTGAAGGCTGTGATCCTGGCGGGCGGGAGAGGATCACGTCTGTCAGAGGAAACCGTCGTTCGGCCGAAGCCCCTCGTCGAGATCGGCAGCAGGCCGATCATCTGGCACATCATGAACATCTACGGCGCGTACGGAATCGTCGATTTCGTCGTCTGCGCCGGGTACAAGGGTTACCTGCTCAAGGAGTATTTCGCGAACCTCGGCCTCCACGACTCGGACGTGACCTTCGACCTCGCGTCGGGCGAGGTCACGTATCACGAGCCCTCCCAGTTGCCTTGGCGCGTCACCGTCGTCGACACCGGCCTCCAGACGATGACTGGAGGGCGTGTGCGTCGTGTACGCAGCTACCTCGAAGCTGATGAACCCTTCTGCCTCACGTATGGCGACGGGGTAGCCGACGTCGACATCCGCGCAACGATTGACCTTCACCGTCGGAGCGGCCTACTCGCGACGATGACCGTTGTCAGGCCATCTGCGCGATTCGGAACGGTGTCCGTCGAGGGCGATCGCGTCACGGAGATGCTCGAAAAGCACCCCTCGGGGGTCGCACAGGTCAACGGTGGATTCTTCGTCGTCGAGCCCGCCGTCCTCAATCGGATCGCCGGCGACACGACGATCTGGGAGAGCGACGTCCTCAGCGGCCTGGCAACTGACGGACAGCTCGCCGCTTATCAGCACGATGGCTACTGGCAGCCGATGGACACCGCGTGGGAGCGGGAGCTGCTCGAGGAAATGTGGCTCAGCGGCCGTGCGCCCTGGAAGGTCTGGTGAACGCCGCTGTCTGGGAGGGGCGCCGGGTCCTCGTCACGGGGGACACGGGGTTCAAAGGCGCCTGGCTATCCCTCTGGCTCGAAGCCGAAGGGGCGACGGTCACCGGTCTCGCGCTTGAGCCCTCGACCTCGCCGAGTTTGTATGCGCTCCTAGGCCGCGAATCCGGCGGTGATGATTGGGTCGACGTGCGAGACGCGGCGGCAGTAGCGGCCCGGGTCGACGCAGCCCAACCCGAGATCATCTTCCATCTGGCCGCGCAAAGCCTCGTCCGCCCCGCGTTCTCCGATCCAATCTCAACGTACGCGATCAACGTGCTCGGAACAGTGAACGTGCTCGAGGCCATCCGTGGCACCCCCTCCGTTCGAGCCGCCGTCGTGGCTACCAGCGACAAGGTCTACGAGCCGCACCTGAAGGGCAGCCCGCATACCGAGGAATCGCCGCTCGGCGGTGCCGATCCGTATAGCAGCTCGAAGGCGGGCGCCGAGCTCGCAACGGCGGCCTATCGCCGTAGCTACCTCGATCGCGCGCAGATCGGGGTTGCGACAGCACGGGCAGGCAACGTCATCGGTGGCGGGGACTGGGCAGCCGATCGTGTTGTCCCGGACGTTGTTCGCGCACTGGGGCTAGGTGAGCCGGTGAGGCTCCGGCACCCTGATGCCGTTCGCCCCTGGCAGCACGTTCTGGAACCGCTCCATGGATACGTCCTCCTGGCAGAGAAGCTGCTCGAGGCCCGGACGACCGTCCCCCCGTCATTGAACTTCGGTCCCGATCCGAGCGGAGCATGCTCGGTCGCCGAGCTCGTCGACCGCTTCACGGCCGCCTTCGGCGGCAAGCCGGGTTGGGAAACACGAGACGTCAGCCACTCGGTTCCGGAGACCGCCGAACTGCGGCTGGATGCGACGCTCGCCAAGGAGACTCTCGGTTGGTTGCCGCGGCTGACGCTCGACGAAACGGTTCGTTGGACGGCCGACTGGTATGAGGCAAGCGCGGCCGGCAAGGACGCGCGTGATCTCGCCCTCGGACAGATCGCGGCTTACGAGGCGCTCCTTTGACTAGGGCCCCGGGGTGCCTCTCCTGCGACACGGCCCTGCGCGACACGCTCGTCGACCTAGGCGAACAGCCGCTGGCAAACTCCTACCCGTCCCGCGAACAGCTCGCAAGGGGCAACGAGCCGCGTTATCCGCTGCACGCACGTGTCTGCGCGAAGTGCCTTCTCGTCCAAGTCGAACCGGTCGTGCCGCCCACCGAGATCTTCACTGAGTATCCCTATTTCTCCTCGTATTCGGCCAGCTGGCTCGACCACACCGCCGAGTTCGCGAGGCTGGTCATTGATCGGCTGCGCCTCGACGAAAGGTCGATCGTCGTCGAGGCGGCAAGCAATGACGGCTATTTGCTGAGGAACTTCGTCGACGCCGGCATTCCGGTACTGGGGATCGAACCTGCCGGAAACGTCGCCGCGGCAGCGATCGCCGCGGGCGTTCCCACGGAGGTCGGTTTCCTGGGTCGCGAGCGAGCGGCGGCTATCGTCGAACGCGAGCAAGCTGCCGACCTTGTGGTCGCAAACAACGTCCTCGCACACGTTCCCGATCTCAACGACTTCGTCGGTGCCTTGCATGCGCTTCTCAAACCTGCGGGAGTACTCACGATCGAAGTTCCGCACGTCCTGAGGATGATCGAGCGTGTCGAGTTCGACACGATCTATCACGAACATCTCTCGTACTTCTCGCTTCTAGCTGCCCAAGACGTTCTGTCACGGCGCGGCCTCCGCATCTTCGACGTCGACGAACTACCCACCCACGGAGGAAGCCTCCGCCTCTGGGCATGTCGTCAAGAGACCGACTATGAAACGAAGCCCGCCGTCAAACGCGTGCTGGAGGCAGAGCGCACCGCGGGACTTGATTCGGTCGCCGGGTACAGCGGCTTCTCCAAGGGAGTTGAGTCCCTGCTCCGCGAGCTCAGGCGGTTCGTGGAGGACGCCAAGTCGAAAGGCAGCCGGATCGCGGCGTACGGCGCGGCCGCCAAGGGCAGTACGCTGCTGAACACGGCGGCGTTCACGACCGACGAAATCGACTACGTCGTGGACCGAAACCCTCACAAGCAGGGACGCTTCATGCCAGGGTCGCGGTTGCCGATCCTCGAACCCGGCTACGTCCTTGACGATCGACCAGATTTTCTGCTTCTTCTCGCCTGGAATCTTCGAGACGAAATCATCAACCAAATGACACGGGTACGCGATTGGGGTTGCCAGTTCGTCGTTCCCGGTCCACGGTTGGAGCTCGTCCCGTGAGGTTCTTCGAGCAAGCGATCGCGGGGGTCTTCACCATCGAAGTGGAGGCTTCGCTCGACGAGCGAGGCCTCTTCGCCCGCACGTACGGCCGGGATGAATTTGCCGAGCACGATCTCTCGTTCACGATCGCTCAGGCAAGCGTGTCGTTCAACGAGCGCCGCGGCACGCTCCGGGGGATGCACCTGCAGCTTCCACCAAGCGAGGAGGCAAAGCTCGTGCGCTGTCTGACAGGAGCGGTCTACGACGTCGTGGTCGACCTCCGTCGCGACTCCCCCACGCAGCTCGGCTGGCTGGGAGTCGAGCTTCATGCACGACGACGCAACGCCGTGTACATCCCATCAGGCCTCGCCCACGGCTTCATCACGCTGGAGGACTCCTCAGAGCTCGAGTACTTGATCTCGACGCCGTACGCACCCGCCCAGGCCGTAGGGGTGCGCTGGGACGACCCGGCGATTGGCATCTCCTGGCCCTCGGTGCCCTCTGTGATCTCGGAGCGCGACGCGGCTTTCCCCGACGTCGATGTCGTACGTCTTCGGGAGGAAGGGCCTCCAGGGCTGCTGGCCGATGGCTGACGATCGGGCTGAATTCGAGGCGAAGCGCCGCTCGGATGCGATCCGAATGGCCGCCGACGAAGCCTTGGCGGCCGATGCGCTCGAGGTCGCGGTGGCCGCCGACCGACACAACTGGTCGTATCAGTGGAGCTGGCTCGGCCTGCCGGTGATCCAGATGCCCTCGGACATAGTCGTCATTCAGGAGATCATCTGGGAGACACGCCCTCAGGTAGTGATCGAGACCGGCATCGCCCGGGGTGGCTCGCTCGTCCTTTCGGCCTCGATCCTCGAGCTGATCGGCGAAGGCGAAGTGCTCGGGATCGACGTCGACATCCGAGAGCACAATCGCCGGGCAATCGAGGCGCACCCGCTCGCCCATCGAATCCGAATGGTCGAAGGTTCCTCGATCGACGAAGCCGTCGTCGCCGTGGCGCGAGCCTCGGCGGCGGCCGTCGAGCGCGTGATGATCATCCTCGATTCGAACCACACACACGAACACGTCCTCGGCGAGCTACGGGCCTACGCGCCGCTCGTCTCGGTGGGGCAGTTCCTCGTGGTCGCCGACACATTCATTGAGGACATTCCACATCAGTCCCATCGTCCCGGACGGCCGTGGGGGCCGGGTGACAATCCCGGGACGGCGCTCAGAGACTGGCTCGGCGAAGACGACCGCTTCGCGCCGGATACCTATTTCAACGGAAAGGTTCTCCTCACCGCCTCGCCGGGCGGCTACCTGCGGCGGATCCGGTGAGCTCTTGCGACCGCCACCATTCGATGGTCTCTCGCACGCCGCGCGCGAGCTCGTAGCGGGCACTGAAGCCGACCTCCCCAAGCAACCTGGTGACGTCGGCGACGATCGGCGGTTCGGTCCCGGGTGCCACGACCTGGACGAGGTCCTCACGCCCCAGAGCCGCCGCTATTGCGTTGGCAACGTCGGCGACGGGAATTCCTTGTCCAGTCCCTATGTTCACGGATCCGGCCACATCCGAGTCGAGCAGCGCCGCCAGCGCGGCGCCGCAGTCTTCGACGTAGATGAAGTCCGCCACGCGCGCCCCTGATCGGACTTCTGCACGCCTACCGCCGAGCAGACTCCGGGTCACCGATGGGACGAGCCGGTCCGGATTCTCGTACGGCCCGTATGGGAAGAACAGAAGCCCCGTCGCAAAGGAAAGACCCACTTCGGCCGACCAGGCTTGGAGGAGGTCGCTCGTGCTTTGTTTCGAGATCCCGTAGAGGGTCTGAGGACGCCGCTCCGCGGTCTCAGGGAACACCCCGGTCGTGGTGGCCTCCCAGCCGTATTGCGCGCAGGTCCCGGACATGACAGCCCTCGCTCCACCAGCGTCCACAAAGGCCTCGGCCAGCGCGAGTGTCGCCCTCGACCACGCGAGATTGTCCGGATCGGACCAGAAACGGCCGTGTGCAGTTGTCCAGGCGAGATGGACCAGGTGCGATGCGCGAATCGTGCCCATCAGCTCCCGCGTGGCGACCGGATCCAACAAGTCGGTGGGGTGCCAGGCGTCGATCTCAACATCGTTGGCCGGCCCGCGGGCAACGCCGTGCACCTCGTAGCCTCGCAGCCGCAGGGCCGCAACCACGGAGCGGCCCACGAAGCCGCTGGCGCCTGTTACGACAACTTTTTTCACGATATGGCGAGAGGCTACGCCGCGGGCAGGCCGACGCGACGGCAGAGAATCGAGGGTAACGGCCGGTATTCTGAGCCGCCCGGATGCGCCTGTTGCTTCTGCATTACACCCCACGCCCACGTGCGGTTCGCCTCACCACGGAGCAGCATCTCGAAGCCCTCGTACGCATCGACGATGCCGACGTCCTCTCCTACAACGCAGTGCACGGGGTCCCCTCGTGGCTTCGCCTGCTTCGCTTCGACGCGGTCATCCTGCACACAACCTTCCTAGGCGTCCGTTGGCACACGTATTTCCACCGGTGGAAAGACCACAGTGCCTGGCTCGTCGATCTGCCGGTCCCGAAGATCGCCTTTCCGCAGGACGAGTACGACCACGCCGAGGACCTCGACGAATGGCTCGACGAACTCGGCTGCAGGATCGTCTGCACCGTCCTCGATGGGCGACACCGCGACGAGCTCTACCCGCGGCTGAGCAAGAGCGGGACGTTCTACGAGACGCTCACCGGCTATATCGACGAGGCCTCGGCCGAACGTTTCCGTGGGGGACTTTCGCCGCTACCGCAACGGCCTTACGCCATCGTCTACCGCGCGCGCAATCTGCCCTACTGGCTCGGGAGCCACAGCCAGCTCAAGCATCGGATCGGTGAAATCGTCGCCGAACGTGCGCCCGAGCACGAACTGAAGACAGACATCTCGACACGGCTCCACGAGACGATCCTCGGAAACGCCTGGCTCGACTTCCTGGCGACGGGTCAAGCAACGATCGGGGCGGAGAGCGGTTCGAGCGTGCTCGATCGGCGCGGTGAGATCCGAGCGCAGGTCGACAAGATCGTCGAGGCAGAGCCGGCGATCTCGTTCGAGGAACTCTCATCACGAATGCCGCCGGGGTGGGACGACTATCGCTTCTTCGCTATCTCGCCTCGCCATCTCGAGGCCGTCATCACGAGGACAGCTCAGATTCTGGTGGAGGGCGACTACAGCGGGGTTCTCGAGGCGAATCGTCACTACATCCCGGTCCGTCCGGACTTCACAGACCTCGACGACGCGCTCGAGCAGGCGCGGGACGTGAGCCACTTGACGAAGCTCGCCGATCAGGCGTACGCGGACGTTTACGAAAGCGGCCGCTACAACTCCCAGCGCCTAACAGAGCTTGTCGAGAGGATTCTCGCCGAGCACGTTCGGCCGTCCCGAAAAGGGTCAACGCTGAGAACGGTGTTCCCGGCGGCCGAGGGAATCGCGAACGTCCAGAGTGAGTTCGAGCGACGGCTCTTCGAGCCCGTTGCCGGCGTATTCCGGGCGGGTGCCGACGGCTATCTCGAGCTTCTCGCCGGCATTCGTCTGGCCGCGTTCGACCGAAAGACGCGGCGGCTCCTCCTCGACTATCTGCTCTCGGCTGAGACGCGCGAGCACGTCGGTCCACGCGAAGCCCTGACTGACCTGCTCCGGCTTGGAGTAGTCCGGCGCGCCCGAGCAGGAAAGTTCGATGGAGCACAGCCCTTCGGCATCACCGGCCAGGTAGACGAGGAACGACGGCGCGTCGTCTTGCAGAGCCATCCGGCGGCCGTATCCACGGACCCCGGAAGTCTCAGACGCGTCGAAGAAGTTCTTGGCGAGCCTGGCTGGGAGTTCTACTGGGATCACTCGGGAGTGCGTGAACGCGTGTCGTATCCGGTCTTTCGCCACCGGTCTCTCGAGCTGCCCACGCGTACCGGGCCGACTCCCCTCCGCGCGCTCGACTGGCTCGCCCGCTACCGGCCTCGACACGTAGCAGACGCCGTCGCTCCCACGCTCCGGCGTTAGAGCAACCGACCGAGACCTCGCTGTTGGGCGATCGCAGCTCGAAGAGTCGTTACGCGCGTCGCCGCTTTGCGCCGCTGCTCAGGTCGGCGTGACCGCCGTTCCTTCCTCATCACTCGAGCTCCATCGCGCCAACCTGCGGCGACCGCTCGAGCGGCCTGCATCGAATGCACCTGCGCGAGCGTCAAGGCGTCGAACCCGGCCGACGTGACGACTGCCTTCGCAAGCGCGGGCGCCGGCAAGTGCCGGGCCGCGTTCAGCAGCCGGTTGCGCGAGCCCCAGTACAACCTCGTCGACGAGCGTGGCGGGCCGGCGGCATGGCCGTGCTCGTGGCGGATCGCGCTGGCGGGATGGAGGACGATCCTCCCTTCCACTCGCAGGCAGTAGTCCGTCTCCTCGCCGTACATGAAGATTGGCTCGTAGAACCCGCCCAGGGCGAGAAACTCGTCGCGCCGCACCATCATCAACGCTCCCGTCGCGGCCGCCACGTCGACCGGCTCGTCGAGAAGCTCAGATCGCGGTAGCCCCTCGTCCCGGCCGTATGTCGCCGTGTTCGGAGCAATCTCGAGTCCCGCGGCCTCGACGCGCTCGCCGTCGCCGGTCAGGAGCACTCCCGTGGCGATCGCCACCGCTGGGTCGTCCAGCAGCTCGCGCAGCGGCTTGTCCCAGTCGGGCTCGACCTCGCCGTCGAAGTTCACGAAAGC
>Ga0207665_10000137_pt1 | contig 48764 bp, 42 predicted proteins | sample LARL112metaG_FD_184351 | JGI IMG/M metagenome (GOLD analysis project Ga0207665, IMG submission 184351) | Corn, switchgrass and miscanthus rhizosphere microbial communities from Kellogg Biological Station, Michigan, USA - LAR L11-2 metaG... | ecosystem: Host-associated > Plants > Roots >... | reverse complement strand
GAATCATCAGTGCAGAAAGCGCGAGAGCCGGTCTTACCCCGTTCAGAAGGCACAGCTGTGGCTTGGTAGTGGCTGACCATTCCCTCTGCATTGGGGTTGCAGCTGACGACTGCGAAATTGTACCCTGACCACGTACCCGTAACAAGGAACCGCCCCGGATCGTAGTCCGTGCGATTCGGCGGTTTTTCAGAATGTTCCAGGAGCGGAAGAGCACAGGCAAATCCTTTCTCAGGATAATCAGCAGCGTACTCATGCTGAAGGTTGTTGAGATCACGAAGTCTGCCCACCGCTGCCGATTCGTTCGCACTGTTCCACTGACCGCCGAATATCTGCGACACGACCAACATCCACAGTAACGGAGCAACTAGCGACGAGCCGACAGCTCCCAGCCAGTAACCAATTGCGTCTTTATCTGGGCGATGCGTGTGTGTCGCCGCGAATCGCCTACCAACCAGGCCGAAAAGCCGATGCGCAGAGTACAGGGACCACGCTGCCAGGACAGCTGCGAAATAGTAAGGCGGGATCAGCTTCGCATACAGACTGAAAACCGATAAGACGCAGATTACGAAGGCAGCCAGAGAGCCTCGGAGTACTTCATTGAACATAAGTCTTCCCTGGGGAGCTATTCCTTGGTTTTGCGGCGCTCACAGAGGGTGACGATTTTGGTGGGGTCGACGGCGTCGCTGTCGATTTGCATTTCGACGACTTTGCCACTTTTGTCGATCAAATAGTTGACGCGGCGAGCGGCTTTGTATTTGGGATTGTAAAGGCCGTACTGCTTGGTGACGTCGCCGCCCCAATCGCTCAGCAGGGGAAAGGTGACGCCGATTTTTTCCGCCCACGCGGCGTTGCTGAAGGCGCTGTCCATGCTAACACCCAGGACCTGGGTGTCTGCAGCTTCCAGCTTGGCGAGGTTCTGCTGGAAGTTCTGCATTTGCTTGGTTCAACCACCGGTGAAGGCGAAGATGTAAAAGGCCAGGGCGACGTTCTTCTTGCCGCGGAAGTCATGCAAGGACACCTGGTTGCGGTGCGTGTCCATCAAGGTAAAATCCGGCGCCATGTCTCCGACCTTGACGGCGGGATCGGGCATGGCGTCTTTCTTCTCCGCTTGCCCCCACAGCCGGTTGGCGGCCGGCGGCGCGCTCAGAGCGAGCATCCCGAACAACAGGATGGTGATTCCTTTCCGCATACGAACTATCCTCCTTAACAGTATGGCTTCAGAATACGGTCGCGTGGGCCCGCGCTTAGCGCAAGCCGCAGGCGAGATGATAGCAGTCAAATCACCGCGTAGGAAGAATTAGGGCAGATGTTGGATGGGGCGGGCTGGCGTGATAGAAGTGGCATGGAGGCGGAGGGAAAAGTGGCGAATCCGGGGAAGGTGAAATGGGGGGTGCTGGGCGCGGCGTCGATTGCCACGAGGAAAGTAATTCCGGGGATGCAGAAAGGGGAGTGGAGCGAGATTGCGGCGATTGCGTCAAGGGACTTGAAAAAAGCGAAGGACGCGGCGAAAAAACTGGGCATAGCGAAAGCGTATGGGTCGTACGAAGAGCTTCTGGCAGACGAAGGGATTGAAGCGATCTACAACCCGCTGCCGAATCATTTGCACGTGCCGTGGTCCATCCAAGCAGCGGAAGCAGGGAAACATGTGTTGTGCGAGAAGCCGCTGAGCCTGTCGGTGTCCGAGGCGAGGACGCTGATGGAAGTGCGAGACCGGTGCGGGGTGAAGATCGGAGAGGCCTTCATGGTGAAGACACACCCGCAATGGCTGAGAACCCGTGACCTGATTCGCAAAGGCGTAGTCGGAGACTTGCGGGCGATTGTGGGCGCGTTCAGTTATTTCAACCGTGATCCTGAGAACGTGAGGAACAAGGTGGAATGGGGCGGAGGCGCGCTGATGGATATCGGGTGCTACCCGATTACGACTTCGCGGTTTATTTTTGGCGCGGAGCCGGTGAGCGTGCTGGGGTTGATTGAACGAGACCCGGACTTCAGGACGGACCGGTTAACGTCGGCGATACTGGAATTTCCGTCAGGGCAGGCAGTGTTCACCTGCAGCACGCAATTGGTGCCGTACCAACGGATGCAATTCCTGGGGACAACGGGGCGCATCGAAATGGAGATACCATTCAATGCGCCGCCGGACCGGCCCACGAAGATTTTTATCGATGATGGGCAAGATTTGTTTGGGGGAGGGATTCGGATAGAGACGATTCCGGTTTGCGATCAATATACGGTCCAGGGCGACGCATTCTCGCGGGCAATTCGGGAGGGAAACGAAGTCCCTGTGCCGCTGGAAGATGGTATTGCGAACATGGCGGTGGTGGAGGCAGTGTTCCGGGCGGGAGAATCGGGGCACTGGGAAAGACCGTGAGAAGTTTTAAGGCGGAGAGGCAGAGGACGCCCGAGAAGGAAAGGCGGAGATGGCGATTCGAACCGTGTTGCAACTGGGGGATCCGGGACTACGCGAAGTCGCGAAGAAAGTGAAGGACCCTGCGGCGGCGGAAATTCGCGCCCTGGTTGAAGACCTTTCTGACACGCTTGCGCATTGGAGGAAGACGACGGGCTATGGCCGGGGAATCGCCGCGCCGCAAATTGGCTCGAATTTGCGCGTGATTTTCCTGAGGTTGCCCGGAGAAGATGCGTGGCCGCTAGTGAACCCGGAAATTACGTGGCGAAGCGCCGAGAAGATAATCGTTTGGGACGCGTGCCTGAGCTTTTTGTCGATCTTCATGCAGGTGGAGCGTCACCGCGAAATCAAAGTGCGGTATCAGGATTTGCGCGCAGAGTGGCACGAAGTTGCGGCGAGCGAAGAGCGGAATCTTTCGGAACTGTTGCAGCACGAAATCGACCATCTCGACGGCATCCTGGCCGTTGATCGCATCATGGATATCAAGACAATGTGTACCCGTGAAGAATTCGAGAAACGATACCGGGCCGCGAGTCCGTACGCGATGGCGGCCACCGGCGCAGAGGCATCAAAGGAAGAGCGGAGAAAGTGAACACGATGTTTTACACCACGTTTGAGAGTCCCGTCGGTACGTTGCTGCTCGCAGGCGACGCGAACGGATTGCGGCTGGTGAGCTTTGAGAGCAGCAAGCACGCAGTGCCGCCACCGGCTGACTGGAGGCAGGACAAGACGCCATTCGGCGAAGTCATTAGGCAATTGCAAGCGTACTTTCGGGGCGAGTTGAAGGAATTCGATCTGCCGTTGGCGCTGGGGGGAACGGAGTTCCAGCTTCGCGTTTGGAACTCACTGCGCACGATTCCTTATGGAGAGACTATCTCGTACGGGCAACTCGCGGAGCGCATCGGCAATCCCAAAGCCGTGCGCGCGGTGGGATTGGCGAACGGGAGCAACCCCATCCCGATCATCATTCCATGCCACCGTGTGATCGGCAGCGATGGCAGCCTGACGGGCTTTGGCGGCGGCCTCTCTACGAAGAAAATGCTTCTCGAACTCGAAAGCAAGCAATTGAGTCTGTTATAGGCAAATTTACGTCGAGCCAAACAAAAAAGAAGGCCGCGGAGGTCTTAGGCGGAGGGCGTTCTAGATTTCACGAGTGTCCGAGAAAAGGGAAACTACAGCTCGCACTGGCGCGTGAAATGCCAGAAGAAGCAGGGAAGCGATCGCGTAGATGAGAAGTCTTGGCCTCATGTCTATAGAAACACCGCGCGCCAGGAAAAGTTGCGGTGGGAGAGGCCCAAACGGAGCGGTTGTCTAGCAGCCGCCGGCGATGGAGGGAACCAGGAGGACGCGGTCGCCTTCTTTGAGGGAGCAAGATTCGCCGCCGAGGAAGCGGATATCTTCCTCGTTAAGATAGACATTGAGAAACTGGCGAATCTGGCCCTGATCGTCGCGAACGTGACGCGAGAGATCAGGGAAACGGGAAGTGAGTTCGTTGAGTGCGTCGGCGACGGTGGCCGCGCTACAGTCGACTTTCGGGGCGCCGTCGGTGAAGCGACGAAACGCTGTCGGGATTTCGATGGTCACTGGCATTTCTGATTCTCCTTATTCGGTTTCAATTCAAGCCTTGGCGCCCGCGGCAGTAGCGCCCAGTTGCGCGTCGAGATACGCCTCGAAGGCGTCGAGACGCGGAGCGATGGCGTCGGTTGCCGGGAATTCGGCGGCGATGGCGTCAGTGGTCTTCAGGCCGTTGCCGGTGATGCAGACGACGGTCGTTTCATTATGCTTGATGCGGTTTTGCGCGAGGAGCTTTTGCGTGACGCCCACGGTCACGCCACCCGCGGTTTCCGTGAAAATCCCTTCGGTTTCGGCAAGCAGCTTGATGGCGGCGACGATCTCGGTGTCCGAGATGTCTTCGGCCCAGCCGCCGGAATCGCGAATCTGCTTTATGGCAAACGGGCCGTCGGCGGGATTGCCGATAGCAAGCGAGCGCGCGATGGTGTTGGGCTTCTGCGGCTCGAAGCGTGAGAGATTGCGCTTCACACCATCGGAGATTGGCGAGCAGCCGGTCGCTTGCGCCCCGAAGAATTTCACGGGCTTGGGTTCAACCCAACCAAGTGTGACCAATTCGCGAAACGCCTTCGCGATCTTGGTGATCAGGGAGCCGCCGGCCATGGGCACGACAACGTTATCGGGGAGCGTCCAGCCGAGCTGTTCGGCAATTTCGTAGCCGTGCGTTTTCGAGCCTTCGGAATAGTAGGGACGCAGGTTGACGTTGACAAGGCCCCATTGAAAGCGGTCGGCAATTTGGGCGCAGAGGCGGTTCACGTGATCGTAGTTGCCGTTGATACGCACGATGCGCGCGCCGTAGACAGCAGTGTTGAGAATCTTCGCGGGCTCCAGGTCGGCGGGAATGAAGACGCACGCCTCGAAACCTTGCTGTGCCGCTTGGGCCGCGACGGCATTCGCGAGGTTGCCGGTGGAGGAGCAGCCGACAGTCGTGAAATGAAATCGGCGCGCAGCCGAAAGAGCCGTAGCGACGACGCGATCCTTGAAAGAGAGGGACGGAAAGCAAACGGCGTCATTTTTGAAATAGAGATTCTTCAGGCCCCATTTTGCGGCGAGCTTGCGTGAGGCCACCAGGGGCGTGCCGCCGACGGCGTTCGGACCGACAAAGTCTTCAGGAAGAGGGAGCAACTCGGAATAGCGCCACATATTGAAGTCGCGGGCTGCAAGATTTTCCCGGCGAGCGATCTTTTTTAGTGAGTCATAGTCGTAGGCGACTTCGAGAGGAGAGAAGCAGTCTTCACAGAATGAGCGGGGAACATTTCCCCAAGTCTTGCCGCATTCCCGACATCGAAGTTCGTAAAGTCCGTTAGTGGTCATAAAGCGAGTTCCTTTACACAAGCCATCAGTAATCAGCAATCAGTGGAGGCCACCGAAAGGGGCACGCACCGAAGCCGGGACGCGGCTACATGGAATTCGATTAGGGCAGCAGGGAGGGGAGAAACGAAAAAAACCCTCCGTGCCAAAGTGCTCGGAGGGTCTCAGAAAATCTCTAAGAAACTCGAAAAGCTCTTTAGCAGTTTTTTACGTGGAGCAAGTTGCCCTAAATCGCCACGTGTCTAGTGCGACTGCAAAGCAGCCGACTCGCCGCAACCGCAGCTATATTGTTTATAGCGGAGGGCTTTGGAGAAGTCAAGTGCAAGTTGACGGTGGCAATCTAATTCCCGTGCAACTACATTGCGACTTCGATAGTTCCAGCTGGGGAGGCGCGGCGATGCCACGCCCTCCCCTCAACGGCCGGAGCGTCTTGCAAGAACGGTTTGGTTGGCTAGTTCTTGGCCAGAAGTTGAGCCACGGTTTCGGGGCCTAAGAAGCGGGTGGCCAGGTTTTGCGCCAGAAGGGGATCGGCTTTCGCGCCGCCGATGGCTTTCTGTGCGTGCGAGCGGTGTTCCGCTTGTGGACCCGCGAGCGTAATGAGGGCGGCAGCAAATTCCATCTGTGCGTCGTCGCCGTGGATAGCGGAGGCGCGTAGGGCCAGCGCTTTTTTCACAAGCGCGTACCCGTCCACGCCAGCGGCTGGATCGGCGTCCATCCGCATGCCGTCAGTCATATGCGGCAGATTCTGTCCGATCCATTGTTTGTAGGTTTCCACGAGATACCCCACGTCAAACCAGGCCAGCGCGTCGGGATGGCCGGCTGACTCCGCGGAAGTTGCGCGGGCATGGAGCCGCGCGAGGAGTTCTTTCGCCACGACAGGGTCCTGGCGGGCGTAGAGCGTGGCGCGACGGAGCGTTTCCATGCGAACCAGGACGGGAGTGTCCGGAGCGAGAATTTCCAGCGTATCGCGAACGAGATTTTTGGTGTCATATGTCTCACCGCCGCTGAGATTCCAGTTATGGCTGGTCCAGGGCAACGATTTGGCCTGCCCAATTTCGATCGTGTGACAAATGAGCGGGGGGCCGGCCTGAGCGGAGATTGCGAGTGACAGAGATGCTGCCGCCAGCGTGACAAACAAACGTAGTGAACGGACAAATGAGTAGGTCATGGATTTCAAGTCTCCTTTCGAAATCGTTTCGAACTTCAGGAGACAAGACGCTCGATATCGGAAGGATGTTAACGGAGCAGGAAGGCGGCCCAACGCACGAACTTCCTCCAAGGATTAGTGGACGGACAGCGTGACATCGTAAACGGCCGTGCAGTTGGTTGAAGGATCGTCCTCTACCGACTTCGTGACGGTGCCGCTCTTGATCTGGAACTCCAATGGCTTCTTTGGTGAGTCGGGCAACCCAATGATGCGCGCCTTGCCGTCGCTGTTTGTGCCGATTTCCAGATCCATCTTGCGCTTGTTAAATATTCCGTACCTGAGAGTGACTTTAATCTTGGCGTCATAAATGGGCTTGCCCGCTTCGTCCTTCACCGTAAAATCCGCGCGGCAAGGGCCGATCCCGCCATCCACGACGGGAACTTCCGGCGAAGTATTGCCCGCGAATGACGTCCATGGGACCAAGAAGATGATTGCCATTAGAAATGGAAATGACCGCACTCTCAGAATCAGCATGGAAGCTCTCCCTCGCTCTCCAGAAACATACGCCGCGCGAGGCATGGTTGCAATTCTCTTGATGGGGACGCATGCTGCGCGCTACGCCGGGCGTAACCCGGCCGCACAGGAACGGTAGGAAGGTCAAGATCTCGAATCACGAGATTCGAAATTCGTTGCTACTCGCTAGCGCCTCCGAATTTCGTCTTTCGTTTTTTCCAATTTCGTTTTTTACTTGCGCAACGCTTCGAGCATCTCGCCTTTGATCTGCCCATCCTGCTCGACACGCCCGGTCACGCGCATCGTGCGCGTTTCATACACCAGGCCGCCATAGCGATCGTATACGTCGGGGAATAGCACCACTTCATAAATGCCGCGCTGGTCCTCCAGCGTGACGAACATCATATTGCGGTAATTTTTAGTGCCGACGTGGCGATAAGTTACCACCCAGCCGCACAGCGTCACGCGCTTTCCGCGCAGCCCCGCCAATTCATCGCTCCAGGCTTCGCCGTTGCGCGGCAAACAATCCAGCGGGTGACCGCTTACGCACACTTCCAGGATTTCTCGTTCGTAGCGCAGCTTTTGTTCCAGCGTGTACTGGGGGACAGACATTTTTGTCTGTGCGTGTTTTTCTTCAGTTGCAAAGACGACAGGCAGGAATGCTTGTTCTGCCGCAATTGAAACAGAGGCTTTTGCGTGTGCGCCTTTGCCGGCTGCTTGCAGCAAATTCCACTGCCACAGCAACTCCGGGCGCGTCATTTTGCGCGCGTGACCATTCATTTCATAGCCCATCTCATCAAAGGCCCCGCACTTGATCAGCGACTCGATTTCATCGCGCTCTACCGGCACGCGCCGCAGAAAATCTTCGAGCGATGGAAACGCGCCGCCTTCTCCCCGCGCCCGCAGAATTGCCGTGATTGTTTCCACGCGCAATCCTCGCACCTGCATTAAGCCCACGCGCAGCGCGCGTTTTCCATCTCCACCGCCCTCTGCCGTGTACTCCATCCGCGAATGGTTCACCGACGGCAGCCGCACCTCAATGCCCCAGCGCTTCGCCTCTTCCACGTATGCGGACACGTGATAAAATCCCGCCCCCGCGCTGCACATCGCCGCGAGAAATTCCGCCGGATGATGCGTTTTTAGATACGCCATGCGGTACGAAATGTCCGCGTAGGTGGCGGCGTGCGCTTTGCAAAAACCGAAGCCCGCGAATTTTTCCACCATCATCCAGGTTTCTTCGCGTTGCTGGCTGCTCAACCCCATCATTCCTGCGGCTTTCAGGAATTTTCCGCGCAGCCGGTCGCGGTCGCTACGGCCGGAGAATTTTGCGGACGCTCGCCGCACCAGATCGGCTTCGGCCAGGGACATGCTCCCGAGCGTTTGTGAAATTTGCATCACCTGTTCCTGGAAAATGCATACGCCCAGCGTGTCGCCGAGAATTCTCCTGAGTGCCGGATGAGCGAATATAATGTCTTCCTCTTTGCGCAGCCGCTTCACAAATAATTCTTTCGATCCATATTCTGCTGCGCCTGGCCGGATGATCGCCAGAGCGATGGCCATTTCCTCGAGCGTTTTCGCGTCCAGCAATCGAAGCATGCCGCGCATGGCCGGCGATTCGATCTGGAAAACTCCCATCGTTCGCCCCGCGGCAATCACCTCGCATGTTGCGGGATCGTTTTCCGGTATAGCGTCAAAATCAATTGCGCGCGGCTTGCGGCAGGGAGTTGTTCCGTCGGGCGCAACGTTGTTCTTTTCCTGAACCTCCTTTACTTCCTTCGCCTCCTGAACTTCCTTTTTCTCGATGTTGTCCAGCGCGAGCGACATGGTGGTGAAGCCACGCTGGCCAAGCAGGTCCATCTTGATCAGGCCCAGCGCTTCGATAGCGTTCATATCGTATTGTGTGACGACGATGCCTTTTGTGGCGCGCTCCAGCGGCGTCAGCCACGTCAACGGGCGCGCAGAAATCACTGTGCCGCAAGGGTGAATTCCGAGATGCCGCGGCGCGTCGTCGAGACGCAACGCCACTTGCAGGATGGTTTTCCAGGGCTCATCGTCGATTGGCAGGTCGCGGCATTCCGGGAGCGCGCGAATGGCCTGCAAAAGTTCACGCACCGGCCGGTGCGGCAGCCGCTTGGTGAAGCGGTCTACTTCACCCGGCGGCACGCCAAACACTTTTGCCACTTCGCGCACGGCGAGCCGCGCATGCATGGTGACAAAACTTGAGATCATGGCCACGTGCTCTTCGCCCCAGTGCTCGTACACGTAATCGAGCAGCTCGTCGCGGCGCGCTCCGCAAATATCGATGTCGATGTCCGGGCAATCGCCGCGCTGCTCGTTCAAAAAACGTTCGAAGTACAGACCCCAGCGCAGCGGGCACACGCGCGAAATTCCCAGGCAATACGTCACCATGGAACTTGCCGCCGATCCGCGCGCCACTGCGGGAATGCCGCGCCGCCGCGCTTCTTCCACGATGTCCCAGACCAGCAAAAAATACGGCGCCAGGTGCTGCTTTTCGATGACCTCGAGTTCGTGCGTCAGCCGCGAGAGCACTTCCGGGCGCAGCGGCTTGTAGCGCTTGCGCGCGCCATCGAAGCTCAGCTTCCACAAATACGAAAACGCCGATTCGCCTTCCGGCACAGGGAACTCCGGAAAAATGAGTTCCCCCAACTCGAGTTGCAAATTGCAGCGCTCGGCAATTTCCAGTGTTGCTTGCAGCAATTCCGGATGATCGGGAAAAAGTTTTTGCATTTCCGCCGCCGGCTTGAACCATGCTTCGCCGGTGGTAATTTCCGGCGGCGCCACGGTGGTCAGCAATCCGCCGGTGCGGATCGCGTTTACCGCGCGGTGATGCAAATGCTCTTCGGGCCGCAGAAAATGAACGTTGTTTGTTGCTACCAGCGGCACGCCCAATTCGCGGCCGATGCGCTCCGCTTCGCGCAGCGTGCGCCCATCGCCCGGCGAGAGGCGCCGCACCTCGACGTAGAGGCGATCACCGAAAATTTCTTTGAGTTGTGAGAAATAATTGGTGACTCGCAAGTCGCGACTCGTGACTGAGCGTCCTTGCTCACGGCAATCGGCTTCTGGCTGAGTTGCGCTGGCAGGGGCACGATGTATCGTGCCCCTACTGGCGCTTGCATCACGCGATCGTGCCGGTAAGGGGCACAGCGCGATCACACCGTGGCTGTGCAGCGCCAATTCCTGCATGGTCACGAGGCGGCCATCGGTTTCAGCAGGATTCATGTTTTGTGACAATTGCGTTGTGCCGAGATGCCGCAGTGTGACGAGTTGGCAAAGATTGCTGTAGCCCTCCATATCCGCTGCCAGCAGCGTTAGAGGTGTACTCATTGAGTTTTGCGTTTTTGTCCGCAGAGCCGCAGAAGGGTCAGTCGACATAGGTAATTCGACGTCCAGCGTCACGCCGACGATCGCTTTTATTCCCGCTTCCCGCGCCAACTTGTAAAACTGTACTGCTGCATACAAACCGTTCGTATCCGTCAGCGCCACGGCTGGCATTTTCTGCTCCACCGCTGCCGCAACGATTTCTTCCGGCGAGGCTACGCCTCGCAGAAACGAGTAGTGGCTATGACAATGCAAATGTACGAACACGGTTGCCCCAGTTGGAAAGGGAAGAAAGCATGCCCGCCTTTCGGCAAGCATGCTTGTCAGTTCAAATCAGGTAGGGGAAGGGAAGGAAAACGCAGTGCAACAAACCAAACTACCGCGATAAGCAGGGTGTCGAGAGGACCAGGCCGTTGGGCTTGGTGGCGTAATGTTCGCGGAGCTCGAGGCCTTTGCCATAGAAGACGGCGTTCCACCCGTACCGGCCGCGGACGGAATCGAGGCCACGGTTCAGGTACCAGCGGCGATTGGCGCTGGTATCGAACAATTCATTTTGCCGGCGGTCGGCTTCCAGATTCGTCACAGTGACGCCGGCGAGGCGGACGGCCACGCGGCGCGTGAACAATTTGGTGAACAGGTCTTTTGCGGCGGCGAGCAGTTCGCGCTCGTCGTTGGTGGGTTTCGTGAGGCGCATCGTCTGGTGCGCCGAAAAATGGTCGACATAGCGGATGCGCAGGCCGATAGTGCACGCCTGCTTGCCGTATTCACGTAAGGTTGAGCCGATGCGCTCGCTGAGATATTCGATCAGGCCGCCGAGAAACTCCGTGTCAATGGTGCCGCCTTCGATGGTGGTTTCGCGGGAAACGGATTTTGGCGTGGAGGGTAGCAGCACCTCGCGGCCATCGAGGCCGCGAGTGCGCTCCCAGATTTGCTGGCCGATGACTTCGCCGAAAGCAGCCTGCAGCACGGGCTTGGGCACCTGGCGCAGTTGGCCGATGGTGGCGATGCCGCGCTCGGCCAGCGCTCCGGCGTGGACGTGGCCGATGCCGTGGAGCTTTTCCACCGGCAGCGGTGTCAGGAAATTTTCTTCATCGCCGAGCGCGACCATGCGGAAGCCACGCGGACGTTGCAATCGTGAAGCGATGGAGGCGACCACTTTGGTGCGTGCCGCACCAATCGAAACGTTCAGGCCGGTGCGGCCGAATACTTCCGCCTGCAAACGCCTCAACGTGGCTTCGTAATCGGGATAGAGGCGTTCGGTGCCGGCAAAGTCGAGGTAAAAATCGTCCAGCGCGGCGGTTTCCACAGCAGGCGTGTAGGTTTCGAGGATGCGCCGCACACGCTCCGCAAAATCGGCATAGTGCTCGTATTGACCGGGCACGACGATGGCTTGCGGGCAGACGCGCAGCGCTTCGCGGAAGCCCATTGCCGTTTTCACACCGAGGAACTTCGCTTCGTAGCTCGCCGAAGCAACACAGCCGCGCCCTACCAACACGGGCTTACCACGTAGCTTGGGATTCAGTACTTGCTCGACCGATGCAAAAAAAGCGTCTACGTCCACGTGGACAATGTTGGGAATGGGGTTGGGAATCGCATTGGGAATCTTGCGGCTGGAAGTTTTGCACGTTCCCAGCCAGGCCCAGGCAGACCAGGGATTTTTCGCTGCCGGCGTTTCCGTCCGCGGCGCGTCCGGCTTCGGCGACGGGTCTAAAGATTCGCCACTACAATCGCCGGTCGTCCCACCCGATTCGGACGAATCCGCGGGGCTGAAACCTGCCGCGCGATCCTCTTCTTCTGCGGTTGCTTGAATTAGGTTGATAGCTTCAATGCGTGGAGCAATGACAACATTCTCGATAAGGGCGTCCATAACGGCTCCTGGTAACTATGACCACACAACGGTCGTAGCAGGGGAAGCGGGACGCCTATACTGTCTCCCGAGCGAAAGAGCCGACGCGGTTGGCTTCCGGAGTCGAGGGATCGTCTTGCAAGTCGACCCCTCACCCCGCTTACGGCTCGGAACTTTCAACGGGCGGCGGCCAACTCGTGAGAGCCTGATCGGCAATGGAGCGGCACGCCACCCGTTTCCCGTTTCCTCTACCGCCCGCACTATAGGCGAACAAAAAGCGAAAGTCAAGAAAAACTGTAAGCGGTCAAAAGTCTCCGCCACAGTCCTTCGCTTAGTCTCCCTTGGTTGAAGTTACCGGAACGATCTCAACGTCCTCGGTTTCGCGCAGAGAAGCTGCTGAAACGAAGCCGATGCGGCGCCCGGACGCGGAATCCTGGCAGCGGAGGTCGGTGTATCCGGTACACTCGCTCACCGGGAAGGGGACGAGCCCGTTTGGGCCAACCAAGCGGCAGAAGGTTTCTGCTTCGCCCGCACGGTAACCCTTACGGACCACTCCCCAGATGCACGTCCCGCAAAGTGACGCGCCCTCGTTCGGCACAAGGAACTTCCAGCGAATAGTCACCATGGCTCCCCCCTTTCTCAGAAGTGTTTGTTGCTCTTACTCTTCTGTATTTGTCGTATCGATCGCTGCTGCTGGGATGATTTCCGCATTATCCCCTTCGATCTCCAGAAACCGCTTGGCCGTGACGAACCCGATGGTGCGGCCCGCCTTTTTGGTCAAGAGAATCCAGGCGATCTGCTCCATATCGCGCTTGCTAGGAATTCGCCGGTCATCGTAAGAATTGCACTGGCTCACCGGAAATCGCACCGGGCGATCGTCCGTGAGATACCTGCAGAAAATCTCTTTTTCCGACACGCGAAACCCTTTCACGATATGAGCCCAACGACAAGTCGCGCACAAGGTTTCGGTCCCTTCCGGGGTGCCGTCCTTGATTTTGATGGTGACCATAGCTTTCTCTTTTCTAAGAAGCGCTTCAGCGCTTCGGGCTTGCTCTTGATGCGCGCACAAATCGTGACGGCACACTAGGAGCGGTGACTCGCGCGAGCCGCAAAATTCGCGCGACAATGCGGCACACTTGGCCGCTCAAGGCCGAAATACTTTAGAAATGCTGCCGGAAAAGAAGTGGGCTAGCTGAAAAGCGCAGACGACGCCCATTCACTGCCGCGATAATCTCGCTCGGGCAATGCCGCAAAACGGCCTATATGTTTCAACCGTTGCATGGACGTAGTCCTCCTTAGGACAGATGGCAAGATGCCATAGAAAGCGTGCTAGGAAAAATAGAAAAAATTAATCGCAACTGGGAAAAATATAAGCGAGTAATTCTGCTATTGAACTGCAGATATAATTTCAGAACACGCGACCCAGCTGGAAGAACCATTTGCGGTGGCCGGAGTCGCCGACGCTGCCGCCGATGAAGAAGGGGCCGATGGCCGTTTCCGCCAAAAAGCCTGCGGCAACGTCGTCGGGGAAGTTGCTGCCGGTGGTCACTCCGTACATTTTTCCGATTTCGTAGGCTCCAACGGCGTAAACCTTCTTGCCGAGAAACGGAGGAAGGATCAGCAAATCACGCAAGAATCCCCCACGAAATAAATAATACTGATTGCCCTGAAACTCGTTCTGGCCGTAGGCGCTGAGGCGCACCGGCCCGCCGAGGAAAAATTGAGGAACTCCGGTGCTTTTGCTGCCGAAGGTGGTGCCGCCTTCGCTCTCCAGGAAAAGCGAGGCGGGCCGCGCAATGGGCTGAAAGAATCCCAATTTCAAGTCCATCGAAGGAAACGCGCCATTGGCACCGGGGCTTTGGTCGAACCAGCGAAAATTTGTTTCCGCGCTGAAACCTCGGCGGGGAATCACGGGATCGTCGGTGTGATCGAGGAGGTAGCGCAGGCGCGTCTGCCCGACGCGGCCGGCGACGGAAGGAATTTCCGGCGAGCCGAGCCGCAGCTTGGTATTTAGCGAGCCAACTTCGTAGCCAACGCGCAATTCGCTGAAGCGCCCGAAGCTGTAGCCCACGTCGCCGCCAACATTGATGCGATAGATGCGGTAGTCCGCCAGCGGATCGTTCTTGGCATAAATCTGGAACGTAGTGTCGCTGGCGTCCGCGTGCGGCGCGAAAAACCAGCGGCTCTCCGCGCGAAATGGCCGGAACAATTCCGTCTGAAGGCCGTAAGTATTCCCAAGCAGCACGTCGGTGCGCCATTCCGAGCGGAAACCGGCCACGTCCATGAAGGTGAAGCGCGTTCCTGCCGTGAAATCCACGTTGCCGCTTTGCGAGCCGTCCACTTCGAATGCGGTCTGAAACATGGGCGGAGCATAATTTTTCTCGACTACATCAACGAGCAGCCCGGTCTGGCCGTTTTTTTCGATGAGCCGGTAGCCCGCGGAATCATAGCGCCCGACGCCGGTGAGCCGCGTCAGCACTTCGTCGAGCTTCTCAGGATTCACAGGCTTGCCCTGGAAACGTTTCACGTAGCGAGCGACGTCGGTGGCTTCGTGTGCGTTGGTGCCTTCGACCTCGATGAATTGTGGCGTGGGGATATCACTGCGCTTCCGCGCTTCGCGTACTTGCTGATGTTCTTGCCAGCTTGCATCGTCGAGAGCAAACGCTTCGAGCAAGGGTGCTCGCGCATTGGCGGCTTCGTAGCCGCGCTTCATGATTTGCGCGCTCTTGGCGTAATCCACGGTGCTGTACTCGGAGAGCGGCACAGAAACGACGGCGTCCGCCTGCGCCAGGCCGCGCAGTTCGTTTTCGTCGAGCACCACGCGCACGGAATGATTCAGCACGCTGAAGACGGACTGAATGTCCTTGGCATCGACGGGCGCCCGCTCCAGGTGCACGGCAATTACAATTTCGGCGCCCATTTCGCGCACGACGTCGGTCGGCAGATTGTCCAGAAGGCCGCCGTCGACATAGACCGCCTTGCCGTCGTGAACCGGCGAAAAGGCTCCCGGAATGGACATCGTGGCGCGCAACGCTACGGCCAGCGAACCATCTTTGAAAACATGGGATTTCGCGCTGACCAGATCCGTTGCCACGCAGCGGAAGGGCGTGGGAAGCGCGTCGAAAGACGGAACTTCATCATAGGGCAGCGTCATGCGGTCGATGATCAGACCGATCTGGTGCCCCGCGTTGAGCCCTGCAGGCAAGATTAGTCCGTGGCGCAAACCAAAAATAAGTGAATTGGGATAGGCGCGCTGATCTTCCTTTCTGCGGAAGGAGAGGTCTTCATAGGGAGTGCGGTCACCCAGAATTTTGCGCCAGTCCATGCCCTCGATGAGCGTTTTCAATTCGTTCGGGTTCATGCCTGTGGCGTAAAAACCGCCCACCAGGCCGCCCATGCTGGTCCCGGCAAGGTAATCGATGGGGATATGGTGTTCCTCGAACCATTTGAGCACGCCAATATGTGCCAGGCCCATGGCGCCGCCGCCTTCCAACGCCACCCCAATTTTCGGCCGCACCCGGGGCGCGGCGTTCTGCTGTGCGCAAGATGCGCCGGGCCAGAAAAGCAACAAAAGTATGAAAACAATACGGCGCATGCAGGCCTCCTCAACGGTCGTCAAAAATCGTTCAAAGCGCAAACGAATTACGAGTTTGGCGCAGCGTGGAGATTCGGGCAAGCGTGAATGAAAGTCTTAGGAGACTTTCTTTTCCTGCAGGATATTGCCGCCGTCGACAACCAGGACTTGTCCGGTGATGTAGGAAGCTTCGTGCGAGGCCAGGAAACAAACAGCGGCGGCGACTTCATCGGGCGTGCCGGCGCGGCCAAGCGGGGTGTGCAAGGCGGCAATTTTTTCGGATTCCGTCGAAGAACCCGTGGCAATCCAGCCCGGTGCTACTCCGTTGATGGTAATTCCATCGCGCCCGGTTTCAATCGCGACGGCACGCATCATGCCGTCCATTGCGGCCTTCGCGGCGCCATAGGCCGCGGAACCGGGATTGCTCACCAACGGCCCGGTCACGGAAGTGATATTCACAATGCGGCCGTATTTTTGCTCAGTCATGCCGGGTAAAACAGCGCGTGTCATTCGAAACGCCGTATGCAGCGTAATGGCGATCTGATTCTGCCATTCCGCGAAGGAGGTTTCCATCAGCGGTTTGAATTCCGTGGGCCGGCCCGTTTGCGTCATGCCCGCGTTGTTCACCAGAATGTCGATGCGGCCCAATCGCGAAAGCACGGAGTCCACCAGCCGCTGCACCTCGGTCTCCATGGTGAGGTCGGCAATGAAAGAGAGAACCGTTTCGCCGCCGGTGTCGAGCTCGCGCGCGCGAGCGTGAATGCGGTCTGTCGTGGAAGTGATCACCAAGCGCACGCCAGCGGCATGCAGCTTTCGAGCGCACGCAAATCCAATTCCTTCCGTGCTGCCCGCGCCCGTGATCAGTGCCGTTTGCCCGCTGAGCGCGGATCGCCCGCTGTGAGTGGAGCTCATTCCGGATTTCCCCAAGCCGCATCATACATCGGCAAGAGATTCCCGCAGCGGTTCCGGCTATTTGGTTTCCAGGTGCACGCTTGGCTTGATGGTTCCTTTTTCTTTGGCCACTTTCAGCAATTCCGGATAGAACTGCACGAACGAGTGTTCGACCGCCGCGTTCTGATTGTGGCAATTCCAGCATCCGTTTTTGGCAGGCTTGATGGCGCCGGATGACGGCTGGGTCGTGTCGAATCCGAAGTAAGCCCACTTTTCCGGGAAGCGCGATTCATCTTTGACTTCGACGTCCAGCCCCAGGAACGCTTCCTGGTAACTTCCGTGCTGGTTGATCGAGCCATGCGAGGTGGAACGGTACTCTTCGAGAACGAAGATGGTCTTGTCAGGCCATTTGCCGTTGGCCAAGAAATAGTCATACGACGACGGCGTCACAAAGACATTGGTAAAGGCCGGCTGCCCGTTTCCGCCAACGTCGGGGTTGTAACTCATTCCAAAGCCAGAGGAGAGATATACCCAGCGGCGATAGCCCTGCGGACGCACGAGTTTTCCATCGCTGGTGTATTGCGGGCCGGAATTGGTATTTTCCGGCGGCTGGCTGCGGCCGGCGCGCAAGAGCAAGCCTCCAGCAAACAAGGCGATCGCGACCACCGTGAGAACTCGTTTCATGGCAACTCTCCCCTTACCGGCGCCGCGATTTGCCGAGGCCAAATGGACACCCCGAAGTATATGTCGTGAGACGCCATAGAATCTAGACGTGGCAGTCGCTCGAGTGTTTCCGGCAGGTGTCCGATAGGCTCCGTTGCGCTTTGGTTCTATTGTTCCAGGCGCGGGCGGGAGCTAGTGTTTCTGTATCGGATGAATGCGCGCCGGGTTGTTTGACAAGGCAGCATTTGGCCTCGGAGGAGGGAATCATGACGCAAACGGCTCGGCCGGGGGAACAGATGGAGTTTGCTCATGCGAATAGCAAACCCGCAACCCCGTGGAAGCGGATCTTCCGAATACTTCGTTGGACAACCTATACGTTTGCCATCGTAATGCTGGTTCTGGTGTTCCACAAAGCGCCGCCGCCGCTGGTGGAGACCAGCCCACAAGCCGCTGCGCGAGCGGAGGAAAAATTTGAGCGGGTGGAAAGGGCCGTTGCGAACGGGCAACCCGCAACACTGCGCATGGACGAAACGGAGTTGAATTCCTACTTGGGCTCGCACCTCGCATTGGAAGGGAAGAGCGCGCCGGATCCCGCTCCCGCAGGAGGGGAGCAAGGCGCTCCGAACGGTGCGGCTCCCACGCCGCAGGAAATCGAGCAAATGCGTTCAAACGTGCGGGACATCAAAGTTCAATTGATCGATGACCGGGTAAAGGCCTACGTTGTTTTCGACGTGCACGGAAAAGACATGACGTTGCAACTCGAAGGCCGGCTCGCCGCACAAAATGGCTATTTGCGCTTTGAACCTCTTGGCGGGCAGATCGGCTCGCTGCCGATCCCGCAGTCCGCGCTCGAATCGGCCGTGCAGCGGATGATGGACTCGCCCGAGAACCGCGACAAGTTGAAGCTGCCTCCAGAGATTTCGGATTTGCGGATTCAAAACGGCGAGGTCGTGGCCAGCTATAAGTAATCAAGCATTGAACCTGCTATCGATCAGGCCTGGCGCCGTCGGTGAGCTGCTTCATGGCTAACGGACTCTCCTTCTCAGCAAAATCGCTTCTCGCATTACCCGAGCGCACCGTCGCTTCAAAATGAGCATGCGGCCATTCGCGGAGAAGTGTGTTACTGTCGTTAAGTAGACTCCCGAAGTAGAATTGTCTGGATTCCCGGAAGGGCTCGTTTTTGCCGTTCTCCCTCCCTTGATTTCAGCCAATTTCAGGCTAACGGCTCGGAGCGTCTGGGAAGCGGCCCTTCACCAAGATCCTGCGCTCGTGGTGCTTCGAAGAGTACAGGGAGATTCAAGATGAAGAGTTTATTTGTGGGCAACATGAGCTTCCAGACCTCGGAGGGCGAATTGCGCGAGCTGTTCGCCCCGTTTGGCCAGGTAACGCGCGTTCATATGGCCATGGATCGGGAGACCGGTCGCGCTCGCGGCTTCGCGTTCGTGGAAATGCCAAATGATACGGAAGCGGCTGCGGCCATGACTGCTCTCGACGGAAAAGAAGTGGGTGGGCGCAATTTGAAAGTGAATGAAGCGCGCCCGAAGGGCGAAGGCGGCCCGCCACGCGGTCCGCGCAATTTCGGGGGCCCCGGTGGTGGCGGACGCGGCAAGGGCGGGGGACGCGACCGTTTTTCGAACGAAGACTACCGTGAGTCGGCGCGGCAGCCACGCGAACCGCGCTGGTAGTTTCTTCATGGATAGGCTGGACGGCAGGGGCCAGGGCCCTCGCCGCACTCTGCTGTGAGGAGAGGCTTATGACCACAACATTCCAGAAGCGGCAGAAAGAAATGAAGCGCATCGAGAAGCGCAAAATGAAGGAAGAAAAGCGCGCGCAGCGCAAGCTTGATAAGACCACCACCACTGAAGTTGCTTACGATCCCGCGTCCGATCCGACGATTGATTGGAACCACAGCAACGAGATCAATTCGCAGGAGTAGTCTCGACTGACGTCGGCCCCGGTGCACCGGCGGATTTTCTTGGTTTCCCCGCCGAGCGCGGAAGCAGCCCTGTTTGCGCACCAGCTCCCAAATGAAATAGCAATCGACGCCGGCTTCTGTATAATTTTCTTCCAGCAGTCATAGCCCAGCTCTTACGGAGCTTTTCACCGCCCTCGTTGAAGAGAAGCATCATGCAGCCTGGCCGTCGAAATCTTTGCGCAGTCGTTCTTTTTGCAACAGCCGCGGCTCTATTGATTGACGCTCCCGCTGTTGCGCATGCGGTTCTACTGGAATCAAGCCCGGCTCTGAAGAGCGCGGTCTCCGGGCCCGACGTTCCGGTCAAGCTCCGCTTTAACGTTCGCATCGACGCCCTCCGTTCCCGCCTGACGCTCATTCGTCCGGACGGCTCCGCTCAAGCGCTTGAAATCAGCAAGCAGACACCCGCGGACACGCTCTCAGCCGAGGCCACCGGCCTCGCTGCTGGGGCCTACCGCCTTCGCTGGCAAGTGCTGGCCTCCGACGGCCACATCACGCGCGGCGAAATCCCTTTCACTGTCAGCACATCCTGATCGAGATTCATGGCCCGGCTACTCCAAGTCTTCGGCTTCCTCTCGGTCCTGTTCCGCGGCGCGACTTTGACGTTTCAGTCGCTCGCGGTTGGCGGGATTGTTTTTCTGATTTTCGTTGTCCGCCGCGCGCAAGAAGACTCAGAGGCTCTCCGCCAAGCTTGCCTGCGCTGGATTCGCTGTTCGGCGCTCGCGCTTGCCGTGATGCAGATTTCCTACGTCCTTGCGAACTCAATCATCCTTAGACAATCCGCCGACATGCCCCTTCGCGACGTCCTTGGCGCGAATTTTGTCCTCGCCGGGCTAATTGGTATCGCGTCGGCCTTTACTATCATCGTTCTGACCGCTACGACGCGCTCCACCAGCTACACCGATCTGCTTCTCCCCGCAGCCGCCATCATTGCCTCTTCTGTTATGACCAGCCATTCCATGGCTCGCCTGGAGTATCGTGCACCGCTGCTCGCGTTCACCGCCCTGCATCAAGCGGCCACGGCGACCTGGCTTGGCGGCTTGCCGTATCTGCTGATCGCCATCCGGCAAGCGCCGTCTCCGGAGTCCGCGCGCCGGCTCAGCGCCCGGTTTTCACAACTCGCGCTCGTCAGCGTTGCCGTTCTCGCCTCTGCTGGTTTCGTGCTGAGTTTGGCCTACGTCGGCTCAATCAAGGCCGTCTATGGAACTTCCTACGGCGCGATGGTGGCTACCAAAGTACTTCTCTTCGGCCTTCTCCTGTTTCTCGGCGCGCTCAATTTTCAGCTCGTGCGCCGCGGACCGGCCCGTTCGATTCTTGCCAGCCTGAAGCGCTTCGGCGAAGCCGAAATCGGCATCGGCATCACGGTGATTCTCACCGCCGCTTCGCTGACGTCACTTCCTCCCGCCGCCGACCTTGGTCAGGACCGCGTGACCAGTTCAGAAATCATCGCCCGCATGTCTCCGCATCCGCCAAGATTCGGCAGCCCCTCGGTTCAAGAGTTGCCCGAGGACGCTTACGCCGCGCAGAAGAAGGCATTTGAAGTTGGGCCGCTGTCCACCGAATCTTATGTTCCCGGCCAAACGGGAACCCGCCCGAACACTCCCGCCGAAAAGGCCTGGTCCGAATACAACCACCACTGGGCGGGCGTCGTGGTGCTCTCGATGGGACTGTTAGCCTTGATTGCGCAAGCGGGAAAAACCTCCTGGGCGCGCAATTGGCCGCTGGCCTTCTTTGGCCTCTCGGCGTTTCTTTTTCTCCGCAGCGATCCGGAGACGTGGCCGCTCGGGCCGGTGGGCTTCTGGGCGACTCTTGCAGATCCCGAAGTCTTGCTGCATCGCTTTTTCGCCGTGCTGGTCATCGCTCTGGCGATATTTGAGTGGCGCGTGCAAACCGGCCGCGTCACCTCTGGCCGTGGCAGGCTGATTTTTCCCGTCCTCATCGCGATTTCCGGCGCTTTGCTGCTCACCCATTCCCACAGCCTCGGGAACCTCAAGGAGGAAGTGCTCGCTGAGCTAAGCCACATCCCGCTCGCGATTCTCGCCGTAACCGCCGGATGGTCGCGCTGGCTGGAGCTGCGGCTTCCCTCGGAGAATCAAACGCGCGGCGTCATGGCCCGCATCTGGCCGCTTTGTATCGCTCTGATTGGCGTGGTTCTGCTGAACTACCGCGAAATGTAATGGCCTTCGCACTGACATGCCGCCGGTGTCATCCTGAGCGCAGCGAAGGACCTCAACCGGGTTCGCAGTTCTCGGCGCTGGGAGGCTGGCTTTGAGGGAAGAGAATCTGGTTCCGGGACGTGGACTCGAACCACGATACTCAGCTCCAAAGGCTGATGTCCTACCGATTAGACGATCCCGGAACCGGCCCAAATAGTGTAGCAGACGCCCGCAAATGCGCCCAAGGGCAGCCAATCCACGGGCTTTCTCGGCCCCGAGCTTTTCCACGCCATTCCCGAACAACCAGCGATGGTGATAACGTTTCTGCACGGAGCTACGGCATGCCGCGGATCGGCGGCGCATCTGGAAACCTTTTCAATCACTTGCGCGTAGAATGGACAGGGGAATCGCACGCATGAAACGGCGGGTTTTGCTCCGAGAACCGATCGGCGTGGCTCTGGAGACTCTGCGCTCCCACAAGATGCGTTCCTTCCTGATGCTTCTCGGCATTATCCTCTCGGTTTCCACGCTCATCGTGGTCGTTGCCCTGATCTCCGGCGTCGACCGTTACATCGCGGATCGCGTCGCCAATATGGGCTCAAACGTCTTTCTTCTGACCCGCTTTCCCGTCATTACGGACGTTGAAGAGTACGTCAAGGCTACCCGCCGCAACAAGAAGGTCACCTGGGACGACTTCGAAGCTCTGCGCGACAATCTGAAATTGCCCCTCCGTGTAGGCGTGGAACTGCGTGTTGATTCAAGGGTCCGCGCCGGGTCGCACAGCCTTAACGACACCAATATTCGCGGCGTCACGGCCAACATGGCGGATATTGACCCCATCGTGCCGCGAGACGGCCGCTACATCTCCGAGGGCGACGACCAGAGTCGCGCCCAGGTCACCATGATTGGCAACGACTTGGCCATCCAGCTTTTTCCCGGCGTTGATCCCATCGGGCACGAACTGATGATTGAAGGCCGGCCCTTCCTGGTAGTCGGCATTGCCAAGACCGTCGGAACAGCCTTTGGCCAGTCGCAGGATAATTTTGCCTATATCCCCATACAGACATACTTCAAGATGTATGGAACCAACGACACCATTTGGCTCAACATTCAGGCGCGTGGGGCAGACTGGATGGAACGGACTCAGGAGGAGGCGCGAGTGATGATGCGCGCGCGGCGCCACCTCTCTCCCAACGAAAAAGATAACTTCGGCATTTTCGACCAGGCAACGCTGATGGAATTGTGGAAAAATTTGACCGGCGCAATCGCTACCGCCATGGTCGGCGTCGTTTCCGTGTTCCTGGTCATTGGCGGAGTGGTGATCATGAATGTGATGCTTGCTACTGTCACGGAGCGGACGCGCGAAATCGGCATCCGTAAGGCCCTCGGCGCCCGCCACAACGACATTCTCCTGCAATTCCTGCTCGAGGCCACGGTCATGGCTGCCGTGGGCGGAGCCATTGGGGTGATGGTCGCCTACGGAATCGCAGCCCTGGCCACCGCAATGTCCATCCCCATGAACGTTCCCCTTTCCGCCGTTCTCCTTGCCGAAGTGATCTCCGCCGCCGTTGGCGTCTTCTTCGGTGTTTATCCGGCACGCCGTGCCGCAAGCCTGCAACCCATCGAAGCGTTGCGTCAGGAAGTGTGAGCCATGCATATTCCCGTGCGCATGAACATCGGCGAGAACGCTCAAATGGCTCTCACCACCCTGCGTGAGAATAAGATGCGCTCGTTTCTCACCATTCTCGGCGTAGTCATCGGCATTACCGCTGTTCTTTCCGTGGTGTCCATCCTTGTCGGGGTCGATGGAGATGTAAACGCCTATCTGTCCGATTACGGTTCCGAAACCCTTTTTATCTTCCGTTTCGATCCTGGCATCCACACCGGCAGGCTCACTCCGGACGAACGAGCGCGCAAACCGCTCACTTTGGAAGACGCCGAGGCTATCGGGCAAATGTGCCCTGCCGTGAAGGCCGTCACCGCCAGTGTCTATCCGCGATGGACAGATGAAGGGCCCGGCACCGGGCCGGTCACGGCGCGTTATCTCAGCAAGGAAGTCTCGGGGATTGATTACAACGGGACGCTTCCCTCCAATGAAGAGGTTTTTAATTCCAGGCCCAGAACCGGGCGCTTCTTCAGCGATGCGGAGAACATGCATCGCGCCGACGTTGCCGTCATCGGTCCAGACATCGCCAAGACTCTCTACCCCGATATGGAGCCGCTCGGGAAACCCATCCAGATCAACGGAATTTCTTACGAAGTCATTGGTGTTCTGGAACCGCGGAAGGGCCAACTCGTCAAGGATCAATCCGCGGATAAGGCCGTGATGGTTCCTTATCGCACGTATCATAAGCACATTCCGCAGGACGACGAAAACATGATCGGCGCGGTCGCTTACCCGGGCCGCATGTCGGAAGCCGAGGACCAGATCCGCGGAGTGCTGCGCCGTCGCAGAAACGTGCCGTACAGCAAGCCCGATAATTTTGGAATTTCCAGCGCCAAGCAAATCGCGGACGAGTTCCGTCAGATTACGGCTTCCGTTGCAACCCTGATTTTTGCCGTCAGCTCCATTGGACTTCTTGTCGGCGGTGTCGGCGTCATGAATATCATGTTGATGTCCGTCACGCAGCGCACGCGGGAGATCGGCGTGCGCAAGGCCATCGGCGCGCGCCGCCGTGACGTCATCTGGCAATTTCTCACCGAAGCCATGGTGCTCACCGGTGCGGGTGGTGTCATCGGCGTACTGCTTGGCGGCGGCATCAGTCTGCTTATCAATCTTGCGGTGCCCAGTCTGCCATCGTCCATTCCACTCTGGTCCATTGTGCTCGCCGTGGGCGTCTCCATGGGCGTCGGCCTGGTTTTCGGAATGTACCCCGCCATCAAGGCCGCCCGCCTTGATCCCGTCGAAGCCCTCCGCTACGAATAGTCACTCACACTGGCAGGGCCCAGGAAGTCGCAGTCGCCTCTGAGAAAGCGAGTCCGCCCTAGTAGCCTTCAGAACGGATTCCAAGAAGTGCCGGACCGCCTCCGGCTTGAAAGGCGGTTGAGGCTTCTCGGTGCAGTTGATGAGCCTTGCGCAGGAGTTCGGTGAATTCGGCCTTCGTGCGGAGCCCATCAAGCCAGGGGTCGCGAACCATCGCCTGATGGCAGAAGAATCCATTGCTAATGGCGCGAAATAGCATCTCCAGCGCTGGACCATCCGCCCGCAAGTAGCTGAGTTGCCTTGCGAGATAATACATCCCCTCCGGATCGCGGAATGTGGCTTTCATCAGCTCCTCGCTGCTCACCAGGCTTTCTTCGCGCTTGCCTTCCAGAAGTGCGCGCAAAGACGATTTCTCGACCCCCGCGCGACAAAGGTCGCGTGAAGCTGCGAGATTCCGGTAGATCCTCATTTTGGGAACTCGCGCAGCTCTTTCTTCCTTGCCTCAGCGCTGGCACGAGGCGTCTCCTGCGGCCTTGCTCGCAATCCGATAGAGATAAGGCGACGCAACACGCTCGCACCCGACCGGTCCTCCTCGGCGGCGATTGCTTCGATCTGCTGGTATAACGATACGGTGACTCTAGACGACACTCGATGGGTTTTGGTTTCGCACCTCCTACGCGGCTTCTGGCGATTCCTGGCGCAATCTCTGTGCCTTGGCATGATGTTTTTTTCGCCTCCCTACGACGCAGTGTAAGCCCGAATTTTGTGGGCGCTCGAAAGTGAAGGTGTGATGTCGAACAAGATAGCGCGGCGCAGCGCGGCTGAGCATAATCCGTGCGCTTTTCCACAATTTCCCACAGCATTTTTTGCTTGACCGTTGCCAGCGTGCGCTCCCCCACAGTAGATTGCGAAGCCGTCGCACGGAAGCGGGCTCTTTTACTGAGAACTGGCCCCTGGGGCATGCGCGTTGGATGTGCGCTGGATTTTGTTGTTGGGAAGAGATGGTCGCTGGATTAGCAGCTTTGTTTTGTGTGAGATACGCCGCATTCGCCCGCACTCGCTCAGGAATGCGCGTTGGATTCCATGAACGGGCCGCCGATCTCTTTTATTTTCAGCGGCTGTCCACGAGAGCGGCCCTACTTCACTCCCACGGTACGCTTAGCACAACCTCCTTAGCACCTTCGCTGCAACAATAAGAATTCTCGCCACTTACCGCCATATCCCGCCCCCTCCCGCCACTCTCACCAAACAACCGTAACCCCATGTGTTGTGATGTGCGTCAAACAAGGGTTTCTGCTAAATTGGATTGGTTGTTTTTATCGCCGGAGAGGTGGCCGAGCGGTTTAAGGCGCACGCTTGGAAAGCGTGTGTAGGTTAACCCCTACCGTGGGTTCGAATCCCACCCTCTCCGCCAGAAAGCCGATTCCCTAGGGGTACATGATCCTCCGCACGGTCGAGCAGGTCCGCAGAGTTTTCCTCATGATTGCCGGATTCACCTTGCTGCTGGCGGGTGGCGTTATGCTGGTTACTCCAGGACCGGGTTTGCTCGTCATTTTTCTTGGGTTAGGCTTGCTGGCCGCGGAATTCGTTTGGGCGCGCCGCTTGATGGACCGTCTCAAGCGCGAAGGCGGTCGTTTGGCTGACCGTTTTGCGGCCAGCAAGAAATAACAAGAAATAAGGACGCTACCCTCGGCCCGCGAAATAGCAGAATACGCTTTTGTGGAGGGCGTTTTGCCAAATGCCAAGTCGCGAACAACTGCAAAGTGGTCGGGAAAATGGGCGTTAGTCACCGGAGCCAGCGCCGGAATTGGCGTGGCCCTCGCAGAAGAATTGGCTTCCGGCGGAACGAACCTCGTGCTTACCGCGCGGCGCAAAGAGCGCCTCGAGGAATTGGCGCGTCGGCTGACTGCGGTTCATAAAATCAATATCGAAGTATTCCCCGCAGATTTGGCCGACTCGAACGCCCCGGAAACCATTTTTGCATTCACCAGGGAAAGAGGAATTGAGGTTGATCTGCTGATCAACAACGCCGGCTTCGGCCAATATGGCGAATTTCAATGCATTGAAAAACACCGCTTGCTCGACATGGTGCAAGTGAATTGCCATGCGGTAGTCCATTTGACCCGGCTGTACTTGCCTGAAATGGTCGCGCGCCGCTGTGGCGATATTCTCATCCTCGCTTCGACCGCATCTTTTCAGGCCGTTCCGTATATTTCCACCTACGCTGCCACAAAAGCTTTCGATTTGCTTCTTGCCGAAGGCCTCGCCGAAGAGATGCGGCCCTATGGAATTCACGTCTGCGCGCTTTGCCCCGGCTCGACGGAATCCGAATTCCACGTCGTTTCCGGCCAGGAAAAATTCAGGCGTAGGACCGAAACCGCCGAGAAAGTTGCGCGCACGGGACTGCAAGCTTTGGCCGCTGGCAAGAGTTATATCATTTCCGGCCTCGGAAATTATCTTGGCGCGCAAAGCCAACGCCTGGTCCCCCGTCATCTTGTGACCAAAATTGCCGCCAGCATGTTTAAGCCCACCAGGTAGAAGCACTCCTTACTCACCTCATCTTGGCCTACTAGGACCTCGACACGGGGAAGCCCTCCCCTGCGTCTAACGCATTGTGAAAACAGGGACTTTCAAGCGGTTGAGCCGCGTGATTGCTGCGGGCAGGAACTTTTTCAAACCGGGGCGGGAAGTGATAGTTGAGAGCCGCCAGAACGTCTTACCAGGAGAGATGAGGATCGCCGAGCAAGACAGAGACGACGTTCTGTTGCGGCGGGCCGCCAGGGGAGATGAGGAGGCTTTTGCGCTCCTATACAGGCGGCATCAGGCGGCCATGTACCGGTTTGCGCTGCGCATGACGGGCAACACCTGGGCAGCGGAGGAGATTGTGCAGGACGTGTTCATGACCTTGATGCGCGACCCAAAAAAGTACGACGCCACGCGTGGAGCGCTCGGAGCTTTCCTGTATGGAGTGGCGCGCAACCGCGTAATGAAACACCTGGAGCGTTTGCCGAGGGAAATTCCACTGGAAGAGAAAAACGAGGACGGCACGGGCAGCGGAATTGTCTTGCAGGATGCGTCCACGCCGGCAACTTGGGCGGAAAAGCGTGAACGCACGCAGCAGGTTCGGGCCGCCGTTCTGGATTTGCCCCTGGAGTTTCGCGAAGCCGTGGTGCTCTGCGAATTGGAAGAAATGAGTTACGAAGAGGCCGCGCGAATTGCGGGATGCCCGATCGGGACGATTCGTTCCCGGCTCCATCGCGGGCGGGCTTTGCTGATGGCCAAGCTGGAGATGTTTCGTGAGGTGCCGCGTCGTGCGAGCGCCGCGCGATGAAAAAGCGTTTGAGATTCGCTTACGGTTTTACAGGTACCAGGAGTATTGGCCGATTCATGGTTGCAGCGAGCAACGGATGTGCGAGATGAACTGCGAAGAATTTGAACTGATGGGAATGGAAGCGGACCGCGACTCTACCTTGAGCGAAGTGGAGCGCGTGGCTGCGCGTGAGCACGCCAGCACCTGCTCACGATGCGCCGCGTTGCAGGATTCCTGGCAGGCGGTGGGAGTCGATCTGCGGGTGTTCGCGGAAGATACCGCGATGGCTCAAGCGCCTGCTCGCGTGGAAATGCGTTTGCGCCAGGAATTTCGCACGCAGCATGTAACATTCAAAGTTCGGCGCGCCGCTGTGGTAGCAGCCTGGGCGCTGGCTGCTGGGGTCATCTTCGCCGGAGTCACAGGCTGGCGCAATTGGCGCCTCGGCCAGCAGGAAGTGGCTACGAAGCATCTGAGCTCCGCGTCGGCTGCAAAAAGTTCTCCTGAAAATAATTCCGGTGCCGGAGCGAATCATGAAAGCGCCACGGAGCCCGCGAATGAAATGCCTTCGCGGGTTTCCGCTGGGCCCGGGAGTTCCGAGACGCTCGTCGCCGACAATGAATTGAGCGGCTTTACATTTCTGCCGGGAACGCTGGCCGTAGATGCCGATGACGCCGCCATTCTGCGCGTGCGCATGCAGCGTGGCGCACTGGGTGCGCTGGGCCTGCCTGTCAACGAAGAGCGAGCCAGTGAATGGATCCAGGTGGATTTGCTGGTCGGTGACGATGGGTTGCCGCAAGCCGTGCGGCTGCCGCAATAGATATTGGCGGGGGTGCGGGGTGCTTAGCGGCGCCCCGGGAAGGGGCATGCAAATGGGGGCAGCGGCTTTTTGGAAAAGGGTGAAGCGCGCAGCTGAAACGGATCTGAAGGAGCGCAAAAGGTTTGTTGCAGCGTGGATCGCGCAGTTGAAAAAGGGGCTGGCCGCGATTGCCATGGCGAAAAGTTCACAACAGTTCGGGAGAGAAGAGGAGACGAAATAATGAATCGCAGAGTATTACGAAACCTGCTTCTCGTTGGAATCCTGGCAGGAGCCGCTGGTTCGTTGCGGGCACAGGAGGGACCACCTCCTCCTCCCGACGCGGCTATGGTGGTGCGCGGAGGAGGGCCCGGCGTATTCATGCAGATGGGCGAGGGCATTGAATTGCTGGGATTTGAAGGGCTGCATGGTGGACAAGTGGTTACCGGCGCTCCCTTCAGCGCGGTAGCCGTTCAGGAATCGAACCAGACTCTCGCGGACGGGAATCACATTTCTCGCAAGTCCCAGGTGAATCTTTTCCGCGACAGCCAGGGACGATTTCGCAAGGAGGTGACGCTATCAGGATTTGGTCCGCTGGCGGCTTCCGGGCAGTCGAAGTCGTTCGTGGTAATCAACGATCCGGTCGCGAATGAAAGCTTCGTGCTGCATCCCGAAACGAAAGCTGCGGAAAAAATGGGCCGCCCGTTTCGCGGGATGAAGGGACCAGTGAAAGGCACCATCAAGGAAAAAATGCTGGCTCGCGAGCAGGAGGAAATCGCCTCCGGCAATCTTAAGAAAGAAGATCTTGGCACGCAGACGATTGGGGGAGTCAGCGCGCAAGGAACACGGCTGACGCGCGCCATTCCTGCGGGACAAATCGGAAACGAAAAGCCGATCTTCATCGTGCGGGAGACGTGGTTCTCCAACGATTTGCAGATGGTGGTCATGAGCAAGCGGACCAATCCGTGGAGTGGCGAATCGACTTACACGCTGACGAACATTCAACGGACGGAGCCGCCTGCTTCGCTTTTTGCCGTGCCATCGGACTACACGGTAACCGCCGGCAAAAACAGAAGGTTCATCCAGAAGTTCAAAGGCGGGCCTGGCGCACCACCACCGCCTCCTGCTGACAATTGATTTCACTATCGGTCCCTTTGACCGCAGAACAGTCGTCAAGGTCGATCTTCTCTCCTGAAGACGGCGCGCCCTTTTCGCAGCTGCCCCCATCGCTGCGGGAAGGGCGTAGCCGTTTCTGCTGATCAAAGGAACGAAGTGCCGCACGGATTGCCTCCCAAAGAGTTGAATTGCTGCCCTTGTTTGCACTGGCTGAGTCCACGTCAGCTCAGCTTCTTCGAGCATCCTCTTCGCCTGCTCTATTCGGGGCACGAGATCACCCGGGGCTCGCCCGATGGTGAGGCTTTCGGGGCGCACGCAACGCCGAGTTATGCCGGGAGCTGTACTGTGTGTTAGTGTAAATTTCCCAAAATCGCGTACGAGGATCCGATGTCGAAACCGAAAGTGTTTGCGACCCACAGCTTGTTCGATGCCGCGCGGAGAACTCTGAATGAGAGCTGCGAGATGGAATACTGGGCCAAGCAGGAACGCCCCCCGCGCGAAGAAGTCTTGCGGCGCGTGAAGGACAAAGACGGCTTGATCTGCCTGCTAACCGAGAAGGTGAATGAGGAATTATTGAACGCCGCGCCGAAATTGCGCATCGCCGCGAACGTAGCCGTAGGATTCGATAACATTGACGTACCGGCATGCACGAAGCGGGGCGTGGCGGCGGCAAACACTCCGGGTGTCCTGGACGAAACGACGGCGGATTTCGCGTGGACGCTGATGATGGCGGTGGCCCGGCGGCTGGGCGAAGCTGAGACGCTGGCGCGCTCAGGGAATTGGAAAAACTGGGACCTGGATCAACTGGTGGGAACGGACGTGTGGGGGAAGACGCTGGGCATCGTGGGATTCGGGCGGATTGGACGGGCAGTCGCGAGGCGCGCAAGCGGTTTTCAGATGAAGGTCATCTACACCGATGCGGTGCGGGCTCCAGAGGCGGTGGAGAAAGAGTTAAAGGCGGAGTTCCGGGAGATGAATGCGTTGCTTGCGGAGGCTGACTTCATCAGTTTGCACGTGCCGCTGCTGCCGGAGACGCGGGGATTGTTCAACGCGCCAAAATTTCACCGCATGAAACCGACGGCATTTTTGATCAACACGTCGCGAGGGCCGGTGGTGGACGAAGCCGCGCTGGTGGCGGCGCTCGAGGGCGGAAAAATTGCTGGCGCGGGGCTGGACGTCTATGAGAACGAACCGCTTATTCATCCCGGGCTGAAGCGCGCGAATGTCGTGCTGGCGCCCCATGTGGCGTCCGCGTCGCTCGAGACGCGAACGAAAATGGCGTGCATCGCGGCGGAAAACGTAGTTGCGCTGTTCGCGGGGAAACGGCCGCCGAATATCTTGAACCCGGAAGTGCTGAAGTCAGCATAACGAGTCTCCAGGCAAACCTCTCATGCCGCCATTGAAGGAACAGGCCCTGCAGATTTTCCACGAAACCCTGACGGCCATCGATATTCCCGCGACGATGCAGCGAAAGCTGCAGCGCAAAGGAACGGTGCTGCTCTGCGGCGGAACGAAAATCGATTTGCGGCATTTCGAGAAGCTGCGCGCGGTGGCGTTTGGGAAAGCCGCGCATGCAATGGTGGAGGGGCTGAGGCTGGTGCTGGCGCCGTTCTTGAGGATTGAAGGTGTAGTTTCCGCGCCTACCGCCGCGCGAAGACCGTTGGCGGGAATGAAGTACTTCGTGTCCGGGCATCCCCTGCCAAACACCGAGAGTTGGAAGGCGGCCGAGGCGATACTGGCGCTGCTGAAGAGATGCGATGAGAAAACGCTGGTTTTCTTTCTGCTTTCCGGTGGCGGATCGGCGCTGGTGGAGCTCCCACTGGACTCAGGGCAGACATTGGAAGATGTTCAACAGACGTATGGGGCGCTAGTGACGTGCGGCGCGCCGATCGAGGCCATCAACACGGTGCGGAAACACATCTCCGCCGTGAAGGGTGGCCGGCTCGCGGCTGCGGCGGAAAACGCGACGAAGGTCACGCTGGCCGTGAGCGACGTTCCAGTCGAAAAGGAATCGGCCCTGGCGTCAGGACCGACGCTTCCCGACCCAGCCACCGTTGGAGACGCGAAGCGCATCATCGCTGAATATTCCCTGTACGACAAGTTCCCGCCCTCGCTGCGACGCTGGCTTGACGAAGGGAAAATGCCGGAGACACCGAAAGCAGACGCCGCCGCATTTCGCAACTCGCATTTCTTCCTGCTGCTGGGAATGGATGATTTGTTTCATCCGGCGCATCACGCCGCTGAAGCCAAAGGATTCGTCGCCTGCTGCGACAACACGAGCGATGACTGGCCGGTGGAGGAGGCCGCGGTGTTCCTTCTGGAGCAGCTGGAAGCATTGCGTAAAACGCATGTTGGTCAGCAGGTCGCGCTGATCGCGGATGGGGAGGTGAGTTCACCGGTTACCGGCGATGGAATCGGGGGAAGGAACTCGGCCTTTGTGTTGGCGTGCGTGGAGAGAATTGCGGGAAAGAAAATTGCAGTGCTCAGCGCTGGCACGGACGGAATCGATGGAAACAGTCCCGCTGCTGGAGCAGTGGCGGACGGGGAGACTTTGATGCGAGCACATGCGGCGGGACTCGATCCTGCGGATGCGTTCCGGCGGAGCGATGCGTTCACGTTTTTTTCGAGGCTGGACGACGCAATTGTCACCGGGCCGATGGGAAACAATCTGCGCGATTTGCGGATATTGCTTGCTGAGCCTTAGAAGAAACAATTAAAAAAGCGTTAACACAAAGGTCGGGAGTTCAGAGAGGCCGCTGGGAAGAAAGGGCGGCGCGGGGAAGTCCGCCCCACATACACGCGGGCACGAGTTACTGCTTCGACGGCGGGAGGCGCTTCTCCATGGACTTGAGGCGCTCGCTCATTTCCTGAAGAAGGTGTTCGAGCTTTTCGAGCCGCTGTTCGGTCGTGGGTTTTTCACTGCCCGAATTTTCGGCCGCTTCCTCTTCGGGATCCTCGGAGCCGGAACTGGCGCTAGATTTTCCATCTTTGGGCTTCTTCAGGTGCGCAATTTGTCCTTTGATCATGGGTGCCATTTCGATGCTGAGGTCGTCACTCTTCAGTAGGGCTTCGAGCGCTGGAATGGCAGTGGCGTCGCCCCGTGCGCCAAGCGCATAGATGGCGGCCATGCGAACAGGAAAATGCGGCTCCGCAAGATAGGCGGCAATCTGTTTGGTGATGTCCTGGTTGTCTTTTTGAAGCCGCGCCAGGTTGCTGATGGCCGCCCTGCGCGAATCGATGGGTTTGCCTGGTGCAGACCACTGCAACAGAATTGGCACAGCCTTATCGTCCCCCAGCGAACCGAGCGCATAGAGGGCAGCGTTGCGGAGCATGCCGTCCGGAGAATCGGAGCTGACGGCGGCGTCAAGCGCTGCGAAAGCTGTTGATGTCTTGAGTTTGCCCAGCGCCTGCAGCGCGGCAGCGCGGGCGCGATAGGAATCGTCGTGCTTGGCAACTGAATTAAGCTTCGCCACAATCGCTGCATCGTCTTTGAAATTGCCCAGCGCGCTGACTACGCGACTGCGCACCCACGGCTTATCGTTCGAATCCAGCGCGCCGACGAGCACTCTGGAGGCCGAGGCGCTGCCCAACTGGCCGAGCGTGTCGGCGGCAGTGGCGCGAACTCCCCACGCCTTGTCATTGCGCAGTGCCTCCCCGAGCGCCGCGACGGCTTCTTCGTCGTTCTTCATCTTGCCCAGAGCCACAACCGCGTCAGCGCGATCGGCGAGATCCGCGGCATTCTTCAATTGATAAAGCCACTCTTTCTTTTCTTTGTGAAACTCGGCGGATTTAAGAAGCTGGCCGCCCTTGTCGAAGAGAACCATTAGCGGAACGGAGTCTGCCGGCAAGGGAAAAGTCTGCTTTTCCTTAGAAACCGTCACGTTGTAGAGCTTTGGCCCTGACGCAGTGGTGATTTCGACTTCGACCGGGACGCGGAAGAGTCCCACGCGGCCTTCGGCCGTTTGCGTTTGCTTGACCGTAAGTGCAACCTGGTGTTTTTCGGCGTCGAAGGCGTAACTCAAGTCGAATTTTGGTGCCCCCGCGCCATAAACCCACTGGCTGAAGAACTGGTCGACGTTGGTGTACGTCGCTTCTTCGACGGCTTTGGCAAGATCGGCGGTGACAACATTCTTGCCGCGATTCGCTTCGAGATAGTGCTTCAACGCCCGGTAAAATGCGCCTTCGCCGAGTTGCTGGCGAAGCATGTAGAGAACCCATCCGCCTTTGCCGTAAGCGTTTCCATCGAATTCGCTGGAATCGTCGAAGTCGTGGCGGACGATCGGTTTGTACCACAGATTGCTGCTTGCGAACCACTCGCGGGCGTTGCTCCAGCGCTCGTAATCGGCTTGATCCTTGCCGAAGTGCGCTTCGGTCCATACCGCCTCCATGAACGTGGCAAAGCCTTCGTTGAGCCAGACGTCGCCCCAATCCTTGCAGGTGACGAGATCCCCGAACCACTGGTGGCCAAGTTCGTGAGAGATCAAGTCGTCTTCGCCTGTGAAATATTCCGGAGCGAGCTTGGGATGAATGAGAGAACCGCTGTTGTTGGTCGTGGCGCTGGAATTTTCCATGCCGCCGGCGACGAAATCATCGACCATGACCTGCGCGTATTTTTCCCATGGATAGTCGACGCCAGTCTTTTTGCTGAAGAGCTCCATCATGGCCGGAGTGCGGCCGTAGTTGATCGGGAGGCGGTCGCCCCGTCCCTTCGGCGCGTAATAGGTCACAGGGATGCCGTGCCATGTATCCTTCACTTCGTCGAATTCCCCTGCGACTACGGTGATCAGGTAGGTGGAGCTGGGGACGGACTCTTTCCAGTACCAGGTCTTCAAGCCCTTGCCCGCGTCGTTGACGCTGATGAGCTTGCCATTTGAAACGGTGATCCACGATGCCGGCACCGTCAGGATCGTTTCCGTCGTCAGCCGGTCATTGGGATAATCGTAGGTCGGCAGGTAGTAATGGGTATCCTCCGATTCGCCCTGCGTCCAGATCTGGCTGGGACGGTCCGGATAATTCTTGTCTGGCAGGATGAAATACATTCCCTTTGTCGGCTTGCCTTCGTACCGAATGGTGACTTCGAATTTGTCTCCAGCCTTGGCCTCGGAGGCCAGCGGAATGATCAATTTCTCTGCGTTGGTTTCAAATTTCGTGGCCGCTTTGTTGACCGTCACTTTCTGAATAGTGAGCCCGGCAGAGTCAAATATGATTTTCGCTGTGCCGCCGCGAAGGATGGAGAGCGAGTGCGTAACCTCGCCAAGAACTTTTTTCTGCTCGAGGTCGAAGCGCAGCGCAATCTTCGAATGTTGCAAATCGTAGTCGCGGCTGCGTGCGTAGGGCTCATCGGCGAACAGTTGCGATCCAGCGATGAGAATCGCCGGCAGCGCCGCGAGCGCAAGAAACGCGCCACGTCCGCAAACTCGATTGGTGACGCGAAGAGTCTTCCTGGTCATTCAGTATTGCTCCTGTGAATGGTGTGCCCTGCTCGCTCCAGCGCAGCGATGGTGGCCGTCAGCGTTTCGGAAGCGACGAGCAGGTAATCTGTATCAAACGTCGAAACGGCAAACAAACTGATTTTTGCCTCGGCGAGCGGTTTGGCGAGCGCGGCCAGCACGCCGGCTTCGGACAAAACGAACAGTCCGTGAACCTTCAGAACTCGCCATCCAGGTTGGGACTGGACGCCGACGGGAACACAAGAAAGTTCGGTGACGACAGAAAGCTCATCACCGGTCCGCGTAACGGAAAAGAACGGACCTCGCGTCGCCCAATCTGGAATCGGCGAGTCCGCTGCGAGTCGGGAAATAGCGAAACGCTCAGGGAGCAGACTGAGAACAAGTTGACGCGTCTCCGCAGCCATCAAGAGCTAGACCAGACTCCTAGTTTGCCTTTGCATGCGCGGCAGCGTTTCCTTGGCAAGAATAATGACGCTCAACAGAGTAGTTCGACGGCAGCGTGCCACGCTTCCGGCGGGGTGGCCTTACACAAATTAGACGGAGGCCCACACGAATTGGTAACGCCGACATCAATGAAGCCGAAGCGGGCGTCAACAGCCGCCACAAGCGCCGTAACCGCCGTAAAATCAGTCACATCCACTGCTCGAAAGAAGACTTCGCGGCCTGTCGTTCGGTAAATGTGCGCGCCAGTTTCCGCGAGGGTGCTTCTCAGCGGTGTCAGCGTCGAGAAATCAGAAGGTGCTGCCGAGGATTCACTCACGCAACTAGTAGGAGCGTTCTCTCGGCTCTCCATTCCGACAGCGATAAGCTTAGAGTTGTGCATGGATGGCACGACGAATTGTGGGTCCAAACCGCTTCGAACGAGATTCACGCGTCCTTGTCAGAGTGCGCGTATGGAAGAAAGGGCACCACCTTATCCCCGATCATCCACTGAATCAAAGAGGTCCAAGCGCAGACGGAGCACGCGAAGTGAGAGAAGCTGATTAGATGACGGCGCCCGGCTCCTTCGACCCCGAGTAGACTTGCCGGTTCTACCAAGTTGATGAACGCCCCGCTCATCGCTTCTTGGCGGAATCGAATTCCAGCCAATTCTTCGAACTCGCGCGGGTGATCACCCTACCGCGTAGGAAAATCTGGGGTGGCCTAGCTTTTCGGGTTGGTTGGTTCTGAAAAGGTGGGTCCACTCTTCCTCTTGGGATTCAGGCGCCTACGGCTTCGGGGTGAAAGGCACTATGCTACCTTGCAGCATCTAGACCACTTAAAGTAATCCTTAACATACGGTACCAATATGTTATAATGGCTTCGTAAATCCGGCACGCTCTCTCAGTCCGCCCAGCGTAGGAGCTGCCCTCTTAGCCGATGCGCGCCCGCCCCGCTGTCCCTCGAATCATCCAAACGCCACACCTCCATCTCCACCCCACAACTCCTTTAGCATCAACACTTGTGAGACCCCTCGCAAATGTTCATTCTAAAAGACGTACGATCCTGCTAAGTCCTTTAGATGCAACACTTACAGGAAACCCGGGGGTGGGGGCCGATTGTGGTTAGACAGCTATCCGGCCCGAGCGAACCGAATCGTTTGCCTATGAATTTTGTTTGCGCCAAGGCCGCCGCAGCACTAAGATGCACCCAATTTCCTCCCCTTGGAGGTTTCTATGCGACGAAGAATATGGCTCATCGGCATACTGGCTTTCTTCGGAGTCCGCTCCGCTCCCGCGCAGCAGATTGGCAAGTACGTTCCCGTCCAGGCGGGGTCGGATGTGGACCATGCGTTGACGGAGATCAACGCGGCGACAGATCCAGCGCAGAAGCTTGCGCTCATCGACAAGTTCGCAGCAGGACCAGGCAGCGAAGGGGACAATCCCATCCTGGCCGACGGTCTGTACGTGGACTACTACATTGCGCTGAAGAATTACGACAAGGCGTTTGAATATGGCGACAAACTTTTCGCAGTCGACCCCGACAATTTTCAGAACGCCATGAACATGATCCGTGCCGCTTCCGAAAAAGGAGACCCCGAGCGGCTAGCCGCGTATTCAGATAAAACAGGTGCAATTCTCAAGCGCTACAAGGAAGCCCCTGCTCCGGCGGGGAACGACGCTTCTCAATGGGAGCATCAGAAGTCGCAGGTGCTGGAGAATAATAAGGACAGCATCGTTTACATTCAGCAGGTAGTCTACAACGGGGCCATTCAGGCCAAGGACACCGTGAAGCGCGCGGGATACCTGACACGGTTCGCCCAGGCTTTTCCGGATTCCCCATACGCGAATCAGGCCCTGGGAGTCGCCGCAACGTCTTATCTCCAAGCGCAGAACACGTCCAAGATGCTGGAAGTGGCCAACGGGCTTCTGGCAAAGGATCCGAACAACGTCGGCATGTTGCTGCTGCTTTCCGACTATTATTGCGATAAGGCCGACCAGCTTGCCAAAGCCGAGACGTACGCGAAAAAAGCAATTTCGGTGCTGGGCACGGCCCCAAAGCCGGAAGGTGTGGCGGACGACCAGTGGGATCGGCAGAAAAACCTCCAGAAAGGGTTGGCGCTGAGCTCGCTTGGACAAGTGAACATCGAAAAAAAGGACAACGCCCAAGCCGTGGAAAACCTGAAGGCCGCCGCACCATTGTTGAAGGCCGATGATGGAAGCTACGGCCGAAACCAATATCGTTTGGGATACGCTCTGCTGAATTTGAAGAGAACCGCGGAAGCCAAGGACGCATTCACGCAAGCCGCTTCCGTGAATGGTCCCTACAAATCACTCGCACAGGACAAGTTAAAGGCCAGCGCGGCGCCCGCGACGGCACGACGCAAGTCGCCTTAAGGGGCGATCGAGAATCGCAAGTGGCAGTCCGCGCATCTAAGTCGTGTCGATCGGGCAAGGGGCTTACGGCGAGGGGTGATATCCATGGCAGAGATAGCGACATTTGGTGCAGGGTGCTTCTGGGGCGTGGAGGCGGCGTTTCAGCGCGTGCCAGGAGTGATTGATACGGCAGTAGGGTACAGCGGCGGAGAGACGCCAAATCCGACCTACAAGGACGTTTGCACGGATGAAACGGGGCATGCGGAAGTCGTGCAGGTAACGTTCGATCCTGCGAAAGTGAGTTACGAACAGCTCCTCGATGTTTTTTGGCAGGCTCACGACCCCACGCAGGTGAACCGTCAGGGACCGGACTTCGGAACGCAGTACCGCACGGCGGTTTTCTTTCATTCGCCAGAACAGGAAGCCGTAGCAAAGAAGTCGCGGGCAGCGCTCGAAGCCAGCGGAAGATTCAAGCGGCCTATAGCGACGGAAATTACTCCTGCAAGCACGTTCTATCGCGCCGAAGAGTATCACCAGAAGTACCTGCAGAAGCGCGGCGTGGCCTCCTGCCATTTCTGATTAACGCCCAATTCCAAACCAGCAAAGGCCGAGCATCTCTGCTCTGGCCTTTTTCATTCGGAAACTCGCATTGTCGCGATGGAAAAATGGCGGAGAGGGTGGGATTCGGATGCTCTCCAGGCCTTGGATGCGCGTAACTTATTGATTCTAAGTTAACCACGATAGACCAAAAAGACCAAAAAACGACTGAGCTAGGTACGCGGTAGATACACGGAAAGTACGCGGCTCCCCGGCGAGGGAGCCGCCCTCCGCGTCTCTGCCGCGAGACTGGAGCCAGTCGATGTCTGAATTCCCTACCGATAAAGCTCTAACCAGTGTAGGTCTCACCCGCCAGGATTTCCTCGCCCGCTACGTTGATTCTCAGCGCCAGCGGGTGTGCGAACCCATCGAACGATTCCACGTCCGAATCCTAACACGCTTCTACATCGATTTCCCGGAGTTGCTCGCGGAACCGTCCTGGACGCGGGCGGATGAGGAAGCCCATTTCTCCCAGGCTGAATATTTCAACGGTGTCACCAACCGTGACACGCCGTAAAGGAGGAATCATGTCCCACCGGGCGCAGGATCGGCGCTGGCAAACGAAGTTCGGCAGTTTCGTTGCGGAATTCGGCGCAGAGCGATTGGCCCAAAGTTTGGAAGTACGACCCCCGGCTGTCTACCAATGGGTGAAGGGTGAAACAGCGCCAACGCCGGCGCGGGCCTCCGCCATTCTGCAAATCGCCGCGCAAAACGGCTTCGAAATCTCGCTGGACGACATCTACCACCGATCACGGGGGCCGATCCGATGAACTGGACCACGACCACTCTGTTCTGGTCGGCCGATTGTGCTCGCGGATTCGAGCGCACCGAGCGCCGCGACAAGATGCGGCCCATCTTCACAGAAACTCGCGGCCGCGAAAATGATGAACAACCAAGACGCCGAATTCCGCACTTTCGCGGAGCGAACCAAGACGGAAGCCGTGTGAGGAAACCCTGTGAAAATCCGTTGAGGGAAAGTGGGAATCGCGCCGAAAGCGTCCGCCATTTCAGAGCTTTTCGGCTGTTTGGGGTTTTTGCTGCTTCTGTCTGCGGCGGCGCCAAATTTTCTCAAGTACTGATGTTCTCTAGTCCTCTCCTACTCTTAAAAAGAAAGAGAAGAGAAAGAGACAGAGAAACAGAATAGCCATTGAGAGTCCTGTGGAAACGTGGAAAACCTCCACCACAACCAAAAAAAACAAACCAAAACCTTCCGGGCTAGGGAAAAGAAAGCAATGCAAGGGCCAATCCACACGGCGGCAGAATGGGCGCAGATCGCAAGAGAAACGAAAGGCCAAGACCTGTGGTCAAGTCACACACTTACACAGCTATCACTCAATCGAATCGTGCTCTACAACGAGCGCGGCGACCGTTGCCCTGTCGATTCTTGTCGGCGCTGGGTGGAATACCGGGCTCACTCGTTCCGGCGCGGTCGCAATGGCCACCAACCGTCCCAGCGAACCGCGCACCTTTGTCCGAAACACGCGCAGGAATTCGCAGAAATCTACGGCCTGGATTGGCCATGTCGGAACGAAGTGCCCGATGAATTACCAGCAGAGGACGTCATCGATTGGAGAACACGCGGAAAGAGTGGGTCATCTTGAGCGCGGACATTTTGTGATGGAGACGGGGCCGCCAAATCGGGGATGAGGGCGACTGAAAGCGAAAGGAGTGAGAGCGTGGTATGAAAGACGACGGATCTAAAAGCCTGGTGCAGCAACCACTTGGTTATCCACTAGCACCGTTTGCCATGCTCAGGTTGGCCCGTACTTGCTCCCCACAAACATCTGCCAGTACTCCGTGAGCGGCATCGTTCGAAATGATGGACGTAATGCTCCCGTGAAACGTAGAACAAGTGATAATCCAGAAGTCAACCCAGATTCACGTTCCTGAATAACTTCCGGTTTGCCGACAATCCGTCCACTATCCGCGTTCATTACTTCAACGCGTAGCGCGTTACGCGTCCTAGTGACCAGGGATAGTCTTCGCTAGCGTCACACGACCGCGACCCTGACGTTGTGGATCGGGGGCAGCGAATCGAACAGGCAGTCCCACTGCTCACCACCGTCCCTCCCGATCCACAGCTGACCGGTCGTCGTGCCGAAGTAAAGTGCAGGTGACTTGAGCCGATCGATGTCCATCCCGTCGCGCAAGACGGTGAAGTAGCTTTGCTTCCTAGGCAACCCACGTGCGAGCCGGCTCCATGACTCGCCGCCATTTTCACTGCGCCACACCGCTGGCGCGCCGCCGGGACAGGTGCGCGTCGGCCCCTCAAGTGGCATGACGTACACCGTATCGGCGTCATGCGGGTGGACCACGATAGGAAATCCGAAGTCCGACGGCAATCCCTTAGCGATCGACCGCCACGAGTGGCCATAGTCGTCGCTGCGTAGTACGCCAATGTCCGGCCGGGGCCCGCCAGGCCCCGTCCAATCCGCCCATCCGCCGTGGTTCTGCATGTAGAGCCGGCCAGGCGCGTTCTCGTGCCGCGCGATCTTGTGAACGCACTGACCGAACTCGGGATAAGGGTCGGGCGCGAAGCCGGCGCCGACGCCTTGATTGGACGCCCTGAATGTTTCGCCACCGTCCTCACTCAAATAGTGGCCGCCGGTTGAGATGCCCAAGTGCACGCGATTCCCGTCGCGAATGATCGTGTGCATGCAGAGCCCGCCATTGCCGGGTTGCCACTTGCGCGCGTGATCGTGGTTGCTAATCCCCGGCACCATGTCCCACGAGTCGCCACCGTCGCGGCTCCTGAACAAGGATGCCGGCTCCACGCCGCACCATAGGTCCTTCTTGTTATCACCGGCCTCAAGTGACCAGACGTTAGCGAGCGCGCGGCCGTCGTCTTTGGGGAACGCTGGCGCCGATTTCGTCTCACTGAAGCTTTTCCCCATGTCCGTCGAACGCAGCACTTTCATGCCGAAGAACGGATTGCAGCTCGAAGCATAGAGGCGCGGTGTTCCGCGCGTGTCGATCAGCGTCGCGTATACGGGGATGCCCGGGCCGAAGGGCCCGCGCAGAGCGAAGCTGCGCCTCGGCTTCGCGGCATCCGTGACAAACACACCCTTCTTGGTGCCAATGGTGAGAATGATTCGATCCGCCATCTTTAGCCGCCTGAAACCGCCGGCAGGATTGTGACCACGTCCCCCGGCGCCAAAGTCGTGTCGACCCCGTTGAGATCGCGCACATTGTCCGAGTTCACAAACACATTCAGGTGCCGGCGTAACGCACCCGTTTCGTCACAGACATTGCGATACAAATCCGACTGGCTCCGCTCGAGGTCCTCAAGTGCGGCGCGCACCGTGTGTGCAGACATCGAGAGTTCCGTTGCGCCCGCGCAGTAGGTGCGAAGCGGACCCGGGACATAGATCGTGATGGTCGGCGCCGAGCCCATAGTCTGAAACCTATCACTGACGGTTGGGACGATGCAACCAACGCGATTGCAGACTGGGATCTGGCTCTGCTGCCAGTGTCCCGTGGAAGTGAATCAAGTCGCCATCCGCTGGCGGTAAGATGCTGAGTTACGGGCAATCCGTCAATTGAGATCTCCCGATGAGACCTCAACTTCAGAGTAGCCGACAATCTGGAGAGTTGAGCAGTGTCTTCCAGAATGGAGCCTGGGGCAGGGGGCGCAGACCGCACTTTCAAACAGGCCATAACCAACGACCTAGCGTGGCGCGGACATTTCCGGATGGTAGTTCGGATACGGCGGCCGATGAGGACGAGGAACCGGGTTTTGCCTCAACTCTTCCATCACTATCTGAACGGCTTTCTCCAATTGCGGATCGTGGCCTTGCCTTGTCAATTCCGGATCGAGCTCTACTTCGATGTCCGGTGCGATACCGTGGTTCTCCACTTCCCACTGCCCATTGGGATTCCAGACACCGGAGCTCGGCGATGAGACGAAACCGCCGTCCATTAGCTGAGGGGCCGCAGCTCGTCCGACCAAACCGCCCCAGGTCCTTTTGCCAACCAACTTGCCGACACCGGCACGCCGGAAGTACCAGGGCATCGCGTCTCCGCCTGAACCGGCAAGTTCATTGATGATCATGACCTTCGGCCCAAAGATCGCGCCCTGTGGCTGCACCTCGTCTTCACCGTCGCGCGTGGCGACTAAGCTCAGCAGCTTGCGTTGAAGGATCTCGATGACGTCAGTAGCGAGTGCGCCTCCGCCGTTGAACCGCTCGTCCACAATGACCGCTTCTTTACCAACTTGCGCGTAGAAGTAGCGGGTAAAGTTGGTGTAGCCCCCAAAAGCGGTGTCTGGCATGTAAACGTAGGCCACGCGTCCTCCCGTCATCTGGTCCACTTTGCGGCGGTTGTCCTCGATCCAGGCCAGATTTCGTAACCTGGTTTCGCTGGACACCGGAACAACCGTGACGTCACGAGAGTTTACGCCGGTAGGGTCAGCACCAACTTTCAGAACGACTTGTTTGCCTGCGGTTTCCTCGAAGAAGGCATAAATGTTGTCGGTGCCGAGGATCGGTCGTCCATTCACTGCCAATAGGTACTCCCCTGCCACCACGTTAACACCCGGCTGAGTCAGCGGAGCCTTGAGGTCAGTGTTCCAGTTCTCGCCGTTGTAAACCCGTGCGAATCGGTAGTGCCCGTTCTCGATTTTGTAGTCTGCACCCAGCAGACCTGTCTGAACTCGTTTTACTTCAGGGCTATCGCCGCCAAAAATGAACAGGTGCCCAACGGTCAACTCGCCGAGCATGTCCGCAAATAGATAGTTCAGATCCTGCCGCGAGCCGATATTAGCAAGGTAGGGCGCATACTTTTTCTCTGCAGCCGTGAGGTCGAGACCGTGGTAGCCTGGATCGTAGAAGAAATCGCGCTCCACGCGCCAAACTTCGTGATAAATCTGCTTCCATTCTTCTCGCGGGTTCACACGCACTTCCAGACTGTCAGTTTTGAGTAATCCCTCGCTGGCGTCGCCGCCGGGAGGTTGGGGCCCTGGGCCGCCGCTTGACATAGGTTTGGGTGCCTTAATGAACCAGTGGTCGCCCTGCTGATAAAGCATCTTCTCGCCATTCTGCGAGATCTCGAAGAAACGCACACCGCTCAGGGCCACGTCTGACTTTCGCTTTTTAAGGTCGAAGCGATGTACCGTCAGGCTAAACTCCTGGCCGGGGCTCGGGGCTGGAGCTTCCAAGGCGTAGAGTTCGCCGGACTTTCCGACCTGTAGACCGACATAACGCCGCATAGGCAAAGAAAGCGCCAAGATTCGCTGGCCTATGTTGTCGAAATCAATCTTGACGAGGACTTTCTCCGGAGGCTTCTCTTTGGCCGCGTCAGGTTTCTCATCTTCTTTCTTGTCCGCTGACTTCTTTTCGTCGGCGGACTTCTCCTCGTCACTCTCCGGCGCCAGCGGAGAAGGTTCGTCCTTCCCCAGCACGACTAAATAAACGCTGCGTGTCACGGGACGCGTTGCACTGTGGATGTCGGGTTCCAAAGAAGGTCCAGAGTCCGTACTGGCGGTGAAGTAGAGGTGCTTGCCATCCTTGTCGAACACCGGGTTTCTGGCGTCACTCATCCCATCGGTGAGTTGTGTGTGTTTTCCCTCCTCAATGGAATAGAGAAAGATGGCGCTCAGGTGGCTAGGAAGTCTTCTCTCATAGGCCAGCCACCGGCTATCAGGCGACCAAGCCGGCGGGGGCCCGCCGAAGGTCCAGAAGATGTCATGATCTATTTTGATGGGCTTCTTCTGTTCCACGTCCACGTACCAAACGCTGAGGTGGTTGTCGCGGTAGGCGATTTTTTTGCTGTCGGGCGACCAACGAGGAGAGAAGAAAAAGCCTGTTCCAAGGCTGATCTTCTTCACGTCGCCGGTTTCGTTCTGGTTGCGGATATGGAGCGCATACTCCCCGCCTTCGTCGGAAAAGTATGCGATTGTTTTGCCATCGGGAGACCAGGCAGGATCTCGCTCCATTACCGAAGGGCTATCGGTGAGATTGCGCGCGTCGCCCTTTTCAGCGGGGACGGTAAGGATTTCGCCATGCGCCTGGAAAACCGCACGCGCGCCGGTCGGCGAAATATGGGCGTTCTGGAGCCGCTTTCCCACGTTCACGAAGTGGTCGCGAAGCTCAAGCAGGTCGCCAGCAATACGGACATTCACCTGCTTGGTTGTGCCTGACTTCAAATCGTAGAGATGCAAAGAGCCAAACTGCTCGTAAACAATGGCATCAGGAGCAGCGGAAGCTGACTTCAGATCCAGTCCACGATTCTCCAGCTCTTTTTTGATCTGTTTTGAACGCAGATCGTAGGAAAACAGGGTCACTGGCCCGTCCCGGTCGGACAGGAAGTAGATTTTGTCGCCCACCCACATAGGGTTGAAGTCATTGGAATTGTCACGAGGAATCTTCTCGATTCGTCCATTCGAAAGGGTGGCGATCCAGATTGGAGTGGTTTGCCCGCCGCGATACCTCTTCCACGCCCGTTGCCACTGCGCAATCGGGACGTAGGCGATCCGCGAACCGTCCGGCGAAAACGAACCCTCTTGTGCCATGGGAAGCGGCAGTTCGGCGGGGAATCCGCCATGCACCGCAGCGGTAAAAAGCCGGTCGAAATTGGAGAAGCTGTTTCGCACGGAACGAAAGAGGACCTGTTTGCCGTCAGGCGTCCAGCCCACGGCATTGTCATCGCTGGGGTGATACGTAAGCCGTTGGGGGAAACCGCCTTCCGCGGGCATCACAAAAACATCCACATTTCCGTCGTACTCTCCGGTGAAGGCGATTTGTGTACCATCCGGGGAAAACGTCGGATCGGTCTCCACACCGGCTCCGGTCGTGAGTCGCTTGGCGTCGCCGCCCCCGCGTGGCACGCTCCAGAGATCTCCCGCATAGACAAAAATGATCTGCGTGCGACTGAGCGCAGGTTTTTGCAGGAGCAGAAGTGAATTGTCTTGAGCGGCGCAAACGGTCGCCGCCATAAACAGGCATAACACCGAAACGAAGCGCGGCATGTTGGACCTCCCCTTCAGGTCGCTTAATATAGCGCACTGTGGAAATGACGTGCCGAATGTTCATCTACGCGCTCGCTTATTCCCGGCCGGAAGTCCCGTTGGTGGACAAAATCGTGATTCGACTCTCATCGCCGGACCCAACGCTGGGAGATAATCCGGTAAGGTAAGGGTTGCCGACTACTCGCTCGGAACCCTCAAACGTGAAGCCCAGCCAGCAGTTCGCTCACCACTATGGTGTGAATACGATCTAAGATGCGGCCTCATCACCAGCGAGGGGCGGAGCCGCCGTTTTCAATCAGCGCGAAGCGCTTGAACGGCGTCGACTCGCGCGGCGCGGGCGGCCGGCACCAGCGAGGCCATCGCCGCCGCCGCGAAAATGACTGCTGCCGAAGCGATGAGAGGAAGAGGCTCGGGGAGTTTGAGTTCTGGAACGTAATTGCCGGCCAAGCGCGATAATCCCCAGCCCACGAGGCCGCCAGCCACAACACCAATGGCGGCGATCGTCACGCCGTCAATCAGCACCCCGGCGAGAATTCGGCTGGGTTGAGCACCCAGAGCGAGACGGATTCCAAACTCGCGCGTGCGCCAGCTCACAGCAAAGGCCAGTACGCCGGCGACCCCGACAATGGAAATCGCCAAAGCGAGCCCGGCGAACCCTCCAAACACGATGGCGTTCACACGGTTGTTGGCAAGAACTTCCGTGCGCACATCCTGGAGGGTGCTGGCGTGTTCGACGGGCTGAGTGGCAGCCGCTGCACGAATGGTTTTTGTGATAGTCGGCAAGAGCGCGTAGGGATCACTCTTCGTGCGGACGAGCAGGTTGGCCCCGAAAATAGGCCCCTGCGCGAAGGGACTGTACACCGTCATGTTCGGTTGAGGGATGATATTCGCGTCGTCTACGTCGGCCAGGACGCCCACAATGCGTTGTGGCTGAGGGCTGATGTCGTTTACATACTTGAGCAGAGGATCGGTCCACGTGATGTGCCGGTTGACGGCGTCTTGCCCGGGGAACAACTGGTCCGCGATGCTCTTGCTGAGGACCACTACGGGTTCGGCTCCCCTCCGGTCGGCCTCCGTGAAATCACGCCCCTCAACAAGCGGGATCCCCAGAGTGGCGAAGTAGCCCGGAGAAACATAGCGGAACCGGGCACGCAGATCTTCCTTGCTGCTTTCTCTCTGTCTACCCTCGACCGAGAATTGCAGAGTAAAGGTGAGAAAACGGCCGTCACGCCACGGCGCGAACATGCCCATGGCAGCGCCTTCCACACCCGGCAACGCACTCACGCTGCGCTGAGCCTCCTGATAAAATTGGCCCACCTGCTGCGGTGTGCGACCATCGGAAATCAAAGGCAGGTTTGTAATCAGGACGTGCCCGGTTTCAAACCCCGGCTGCGCCTTCTGGAGCGAGAGCAACGTGCTCAGCAGTACACCAGCGCTCGCCAGCAACAGGAATGACGCCGCGATTTGGATAACGGTGAAAACCCGAATCCGCCGGCGGCTGCTCCCAGTGACGCGGCTGGAACCGCTTGTGAGTCCCAGTCCGCGGGAGCTATCCGTGGAAGGTAGACGGGGAACGAAGGCGAGAAAGAATGCCGCTGCCAACGACAAAGCTAAGCCCATCCAAAGCAGACTAAAATCGACAGTCAGATCGGCCGCCCTCACCGAGAATCGCAAGGCGTAACGCACAAGCACGCTGACCATGGGAATGGCTACCAGCACGCCTGCCAAGCCTCCGCTGCCACACAGGACCAGACCTTCTGCCAGCAGCGATCGGCGAATGTCGGCAGAGCTTGCTCCCAATGCGGCGCGAACCGCTAGCTCTGACTCGCGGCGAACCGTTCGGGCGAGAATCAGGTTCGCGATGTTCGAGCAGGCAATTATGAAGAGCAGGCCGGACGCGCCACACAATAGCCAGAGTATGGTGCTGGCCTTGCCATTGATCTGGTCCCGCAACCGTCGGGCATCAATCTGGAAGTGATACTGAGGCTTGTACACATCAGGGTGCGCCGCCGTCATTCCCGCGTACACTGTGGCAAGCTCCGGGCGTGCGGACTTCAGATTCTCCCCTAGGGCGAGCCGGCCGAATACATCGGTCATGCGGTGCTCGCGGCCCTGCGCCATAGTTGCGGAAAGGTGATGCGGGCTGGTCACAATGTTGGCGATGATCTCCGTTTGTGCCGGATAGGGGATCGAGGGTTCCAGGACTCCGACAATGGTTGCAGGGCGAACCTGCATCATGCTCCCCAGGCTGATCACCTTTCCTATGACATTTGGATCAGAACGGAGTCCAGTGACCCAGAACTTATACGTCAGCACGACTGCACCGGCAGCGGTGGGGCCATCGTCTCGCGCATCGAGCAGGCGGCCCAGCACGGGCTTTAGCCCCATTACCTCAAAATAGCCGCCGTCAACTACGCCAGCGTGGATTTCACGGGTCTCGCCGAATCCCTGAGCCGTGAAGTCGACGGTAGAGAAGGTGCCGAGTTTGCCGATCGTCTTCAAGTCGGCACCTATGTCAGTGATCTCAGGAATCGAGAAAGTGGCATTGTCCACTTGCAGGCCGGGCGCCTTCTGCTGGATGTAAATCAACCGATCTTCATCGCGATTCACCAGCGGGCGCAGCAGCACGCTCCGCACAACGCTGAAGATGGCCGTGTTCGCGCCAATGCCCAGCGCCAGCGTCAGGGCAACCGTCACCCACAGCGCCGGGGCTCGCCCGAGCGAACGCAGGGCCACTCTTAGATCACCGAACAACGCAGCTATATTCCTGGTTAAGTACCTAATTCCTGAGGCGTCGCGTTCCGACTTGTCGATGGTGTGGGCCGTCATTTCGCCTCCTCTGGAGGGCTTCACTGCCTACCTGCGGGCCAAACTCACTCAGCCAGTGGCGCGGACCCGTCAGCCGAAGGGATGATGTTTCTCTTCTTTGGTAAAAACTATGACCATGAGCCCCACCGCCAAAAGCGGGGAAGAAAACCGCGTCTTCGTGGTCGTCGGCAGGCACTCAAACAGTCAAAATGGCCACCAAAGTACCCTTCGAGGTGGCAAGCTGGTTGCCACCACCAACCCATTGGTAACTTGCTGAAAATTCGATGAATAGGGTTATGTCTAGGCGTTCTCTCGCTGGCGGCAACGTCCGATTGCGGCACTGCCCTTCCCGAAAGCGAACACTCGATTTACCCGCAACTCCGCTGATAATTAAGCATTACGGGCAACTCTGACGTAATGCGATTGGGTAAGGTTGCCGACCACCGGGGAACGATCGGTTCGGTCAGCGCTGCGGCGTTGTCGGGAGGTAATCGTGCAAGGACGGCGTCGAGTATCCATGTGCCTATTCGCTTTGGTCCGCCTTCTAGGGTAGAAGATTGGTACGTACTATCAGGCGGCAGGTGTCATCTCTTGTCTATGATTCGCTCAAGATGAGGAAC
>Ga0207665_10000136_pt1 | contig 48958 bp, 42 predicted proteins | sample LARL112metaG_FD_184351 | JGI IMG/M metagenome (GOLD analysis project Ga0207665, IMG submission 184351) | Corn, switchgrass and miscanthus rhizosphere microbial communities from Kellogg Biological Station, Michigan, USA - LAR L11-2 metaG... | ecosystem: Host-associated > Plants > Roots >... | reverse complement strand
GGCTGTGACGTGACGAAACGGATTGTCCGACCAGACGGGGAGGTACGGTACGTTCGCTGCGTGGGTGTTCCGGTTTTTGAAGATGGAGTTTTCAAAGCGTTTCACGGCACCACAATGGACGTCACCGAGCATGAGCTACTGACACAGGAATTGCGACGCGAGCGTGCATACCTCACAGAAGCGCAAAGCCTCACTCACACTGGCAGCTGGGCGTGCAATCTGCTGACTCGGGAGATATTTCATTCATCGGACGAAAACGCGCGCCTATATGGCTTCGATCCCAGCCAAGGTGCGATTCCGTTCGACCGTTTCTACAACGCGATCCTTGCAGAAGACGAAGTGGCCTTAAGAGCAAAACTTGAGAATGCGATCCGCGAAGGCGCGGACTATGACGTCGAGTTTCGGATTCGCCGTACCGACGGCACTATCAGGTTCCTGCGTGGCATAGGACATCACAATCCTTCTCAAGAAGTCGGTGAGTATGTCGGTATCACCATGGATATAACCGAACGAAAGCGCGCCGACGAGGAGCGCGAAAAGCTACGGCAGTTAGAGGCCGATCTTGCTCACATCAATCGCGTCAATATGATGGGGGAGCTCGCCGCCGCGTTGGCGCACGAAATCAGGCAGCCCATCGCCGCATCAATCACCAGCGCCAACGCGTGTTTGCGATGGCTCGCCCGCGATCCACCGGACCTCGAAAGGGCGCGTGCAGCAGCAGCGAGAATTGAGCAGGACGGAAACCGCGCGGCCGATGTGATCAATCGTTTGCGCTCCTTCTACAAGAAAGGCACGCCTCCTGAACGCGAGATGGTTGACATCAGAGAGATCGTTCGAGAAATGACCGCTCTACTAAGGAGGGAAACGGCTCGGCACTCCATAAAAATCCATTCCGAACTGGACGAAGATATGCCTAACGTCCTAGCTGACCGAGTGCAACTTCAACAGGTATTCATGAATATGATGCTAAACGCGATTGACGCCATGAAAGACAGTGGAGGCAAGTTGACGATTAGTTCTCGACTGACCCCCGAAGGTCAGCTAATCGTCTCGATCGGCGATACCGGCGTCGGATTGCCAGCGGAAAATCCCGAGCGGATCTTTGATGCGTTCCATACCACGAAACCACAGGGCACGGGCATGGGTTTAGCCATAACCCGCTCGATCGTGGAGGCTCACGGTGGCCGAGTGTGGGCCACCGCCAATCAGGAGGCAGGCGCAACTTTTCATTTCACTCTTCCCGCCAAAGCCGAGGCCGATGCATGAAATCCGCAGCCGTTCCCACCGTTTTCATCATCGATGATGACCGCGGCATGCGTCAAGCAATCCACGATCTCGTTGAATCCGTTGGACTGCGCGCTGAATCCTTTGCAACGGGTGAGGAGTTTCTCGGCACGGGACGTACCGGCCGCCCGAGCTGTTTAGTCCTCGATGTAAGACTGCCTCAGATGAGTGGACTCGATTTTCAACGTCGTTTGGCCGAGACCGGCGTGCAAATCCCCATCATCTTCATCACGGCGCACGGAGACATTCCGATGTCCGTCAGGGCGCTAAAGTCGGGTGCTGTGGAATTTCTGACAAAACCTTTCAGGGACCAGGATTTGCTGGACGCAATTCAGCAGGCGCTTGAGCGGGACCGCACCGCGCAAGAACAACAGGCCGAGATCCACGATCTGCAAGAGCGCTATCGCGCATTGACTGCGCGAGAGCAGGAGGTACTGATTCTGGTGATCTCTGGAATGCTCAATAAACAGATTGCCTCTGAAATTGGAGCCAGCGAAGCCACAGTAAAAGTCCACCGAGGCAACGTCATGCACAAAATGCAAGCTGCATCGGTGGCTGACTTGGTGCGTATGGCCGACAAGCTCAAACTCTCCCCTCGCAAGTCGTCCTAATCTAGAACTCGTCCGGCTATTCCTCGGCCTTCGCACCTAGTCGACTACCACTAAAGTGGTAGTGCGCACGACTAAGAGCCAATTGCGCACCCGTTGCGAATACGGTTAGGCTTCGCGCATGAGCAGCGAGCAAAGCTCAAGACTCATAGCTATCGTCGATGACGACAAGTCGGTTCAGAGTGCCTTGCAAGATTTGATCGAATCGGAGGGGCTATCCACGTTGTGCTTTGGCTCCGCGGAACAATTCCTGGATTCCGGCGCCCAGCACACAGCAGGCTGCCTGATCGCTGACATTCGGATGCCGGGCATGTCCGGCATTGAGCTACAGGCAAAGCTCAAAGCGGACCGCTGCCGCATACCGATCATTTTCATCACAGCCCATGGTGACGCCAAGATGCGGATCCAAGCGATGCGTGATGGGGCAGTTGAGTTCTTGACGAAACCATTCGACAACGCAGTCTTACTCGAAACCGTTCATGCCGCCGTCGAGGACTACGCGAAGGCGCTTGGGTTTTGGAACTCAAATCAATGACAGTTGCCGATCAAGACCGTCACGTCCGCAGGTTCGAGCAGATCATAGGCAACAGCCCGGCTCTAAGGGTTGTTCTAGAGCAAGCCGAGAGGGTTGCGGCGACGGACTCGACTGTGCTCATCCAGGGAGAGACGGGCACTGGCAAGGAACTCATCGCTCACGCGATCCACAATGCCAGCCCCCGTAGCGGCCACCCTTTGATCAAGCTGAACTGTGCTGCCATTCCTTTTGATTTGCTCGAAAGTGAGCTCTTTGGCCATGAACGCGGCGCTTTTACCGGGGCGATCGCGCAGAAAATCGGCCGCTTCGAATTGGCTGACAAAGGGACCCTCTTCCTTGATGAAGTCGGGGACATACCGCTTGCGTTGCAGCCGAAACTGCTGCGTGTTCTACAGGAACACGAATTCGAACGCCTCGGAAGTGGCCGCACCCACCGCGTTGACGTGCGGCTGGTCGCGGCGACTCACCGTGACCTAGAACGAATGGTAAAGCACGACCTATTTCGCAGCGATCTGTACTATCGCCTGAACGTATTTCCGATCACGCTGCCGCCCCTGCGTGAGCGACGCCAAGACATCCGCCCTCTGGTGGAACACTACGTTGAAGTCTTCTCCAGCCGAATGAGTAAGCGCATAGAAAATATTCCCGACGAATTCGTTAAAGCTTTCGAGTCGTATTCCTGGCCGGGAAACGTTCGAGAACTCCAGAACGTGATCGAACGCGCGGTAATACTTTCCAATGACGGCTTGCTGCCCAATCTTCTACGCCCGACTCGCGTCGACTCGGTTGTTGCGTTTCCTGCGAGCAGAACGCTTAGGGAGGCGGAGCGTCTTCTGATTTTGGGAGCACTAGAAGCCACGGGATGGCTCGTCGGCGGACCGTATGGTGCCGCGGCACGGTTAGGGATGAAGCGTACTACGCTGATCGCTAGGATGAAGAAGCACGGACTCTTTCGGCCCCAGGATGAGAATCGGGATCAAGCCGCCCTTGATGACTCTCCGATCCGCTCCCTGTAGATCTAGCTGACGGTGTTTGAGCATCTGCGTTTTCTTGTTCCTTGCCCTCCGGGTAATCGAATGTCCGCGCTCTCACCGCCGATTGATCAGGAGCAACTGTCACGCCCGGCGCACGACCACATTGGCTGCTTCTATCTCATTGGAACAAGTGATGACCAGCTTCGCACGGACAACTTATCGCTTGAGCCTCAAGTGTCAGAATCACGACACTGTTCTCGCGTGGTCGCGAATGGCTGCGCATAATCGCGCGTTTAACGCGAATATTCATGGTTATTTGCAGGGACGAATCACATGGCAGAGCAATTGCAAAAACCAGCGAAGAAATGCAAACGCCATCCAATCATCGGCGCTCGGAAATTCACTGCTCTCCTTTCGGTGCGGCAGCCAAAAATATTCAGGCTACTCTGGCAGTAGCTCTGTTTCTGGTGGCGGGCTGCGGCGGCCCAAAAGCCGCGCCTGCCGTTCCCAGCCCCGAGGTTGAAGTCGCCAGCGTTCTTCAGAAAGACGTCCCAATCGTCAGCGAGTGGGTGGCGACTCTCGATGGTTACGTCAACGCACAGATTCAGCCTCAGGTCGCGGGGTATGCCATCCGGCAGACATACAAAGAGGGTTCGTTTGTCCGGAAAGGCCAGATTCTTTTTCAAATTGATCCGCGGCCGTTTCAAGCCCTGCTTGATCAAGCGCAGGCGCAACTCGCGCAATCTCAAGCACAACTTGGCAAAACGGAAATGGATGTGAACCGGGATACGCCGCTGGCCAAGGAACGGGCGATCGCACAGAGCCAGTTGGACAACGACGTTCAAGCGAAGCAGGCAGCACAGGCAGCGGTCAAGGCGGCCGAAGCTCTGGTCGAGCAAGCCCGCCTAAATCTGGAATTCACCGATGTGAAATCGTTGGTCGACGGAATCGCGGGCATCGCGCAGGTCCAGATCGGAAACCTCGTCAATCCAACGGCGATTCTGACAACGGTCTCTCAGGTGGACCCGATAAAGGCGTATTTCTCGATTAGCGAACAAGAGTACATTCACTACGCGGACCGAATTAACGCTCAGACGCAAAAGGAAATTCCTTCCGGAGGGCCACTGTTTGATTTGATCCTCGCGGATGGATCGATCTATCCCTACAAGGGTTCTGCTCTACTCATCAACCGCCAGGTAGACACAGCGACTGGCAGCATTCAGATCGTTTGCTCTTTTCCCAATCCCAAAAACGCACTTCGCCCCGGCCAGTTTGGAAGACTGCGGGCAGCGCCGGAAGTAAGGAACGGCGCCCTTCTCGTGCCTCAGAAAGCCGTGACCGAACTGCAAGGAACCTATCAGCTGGCGGTAGTAGGCGTTGACAACAAGGTGAGCATACGCGCGATAAGAGTCGGGGATCGTGTTGGCCCCGAATGGATTGTCGAAAGTGGAGTCAAAGCGGGCGAACTGGTGATTGTGGAAGGGCTGCAAAAAATACAAAACGGTTCGACCGTGAAAATGAAACAGATCCAACGAGCGAAAGGCGATTGACCAGTGTCCAAGTTTTTCATCAATCGGCCGATCGTGGCCATGGTTATTTCCATCCTGATAGTGATTGTGGGAGCGGTTACCATCACCGCGCTTCCCGTGGCCCAGTTTCCAAACATCGTCCCCCCGGAAGTTCAAGTCCTTGCAACTTATGTGGGCGCGGATGCAAAGACCATCGAGCAGTCTGTCGCGACGCCGATCGAACAGCAGATGAGCGGCGTCGACAATATGAATTACATGTATTCGCTGAACTCGACGGCTGACGGACTGATGCGCCTGATCGTGGACTACGACGTTAAGACCGATCCGAATACCGACCTCATGCTGACGCAAATGCGCCAGACGCAGGCCGCTTCTCAACTGCCGAGCGATGTGACCAATTACGGCATAACGGTACAGAAGACCGTGACCGCTCCTCTGATGCTGGTTACTCTCTATTCGCCGAAAGGCACTTACGACGCGCGATTTCTCGCCAACTACGGGTACATCAATCTGTCCGACCAAATCAACCGTTCGTATGGCATCGGTAGCGTTCAGGTTTTCGGTGCAGGCCAATATGCGATGCGTCTGTGGGTCAAGCCGGACCGGCTCGCGAAACTGGGCATCACGGTTCCCGAGATAGTCTCGGCCATACAGTCACAAAACAGCGTGAACCCCGCTGGGCAAGTGGGCAGCGAGCCGATTCCGAAGGGCCAGCAGTTCACTTACTCCGTGCAGGCACAAGGCCGCATGACCTCTCCTGAAGAGTTCGGAGACATTATCATCCGAGAATCCGCGGGCGGAGCCGTGGTTCAACTGAAGGATGTTGCTCGAGTGGAGCTGGGCGCGCAGTCCTACAACATGGTGAGCCGGCTTGATGGGAAAGAATCGGCCATCCTCGCCGCATACCAACTGCCTGGCTCAAATGCCGTACAAGCAGCAAACGAAATCCGGAAACTCATGGCGGAACTGAAAGGCCGACTGCCGGAGGATGTCGACTACGCGATCTCCTTGGACACGACTCAGGCCGTCAACGAAGGCATGAAGGAGATCGTTCTGACGCTGGTCATCGCCATTGTTCTGGTGCTGATCGTCGTCTTTGTGTTCCTGCAGGGCTGGCGCGCAACGCTGATTCCATTGCTTGCGGTCCCTGTGTCTCTTGTCGGCACCTTCATTTTCTTTCCGCTGTTCGGATTTTCTATCAATACACTTTCGTTGTTTGGATTGGTCCTCGCCATCGGTCTTGTTGTAGACGACGCCATCGTCGTCGTCGAAGCAGTGGAGCGCCACATCGAGGACGGTCTCGCGCCAAAAGCGGCAGCGGTCAAAGCGATGGAAGAGATTTCCGGTCCGGTGATCGGCATCGCTCTGGTCCTCTCTGCCGTCTTTGTTCCCACTGCTTTCATACCGGGAATTACTGGACGCCTGTACCAGCAATTTGCAGTGACCATCGCATTTTCCGTAATCCTGTCCGCGTTCAACGCGTTGACGCTGAGTCCAGCTCTTGCCGCATTGTTGCTGCGGCCGAAGACCTCGACCCGTGGGCCGTTGAGTGCGTTTTTCGCTTGGTTCAACCGCGTCTTCGCGAGCGCAACTGAGTGGTATGTCCGGGTATGTGGCTTTCTCATCCGCAAAAGCGCAATCGCGGTTGTATTGCTCGTAGCTTTCGCCGTGGGAACCGGTTGGTTCGGAAACAAAGTTCCTGCAAGCTTTCTCCCGGACGAAGACCAAGGCTATCTGTATGTGAATGTGCAGCTTCCTATCGCGGCTTCTCTTCAGCGCACGGACGAGGTGGCCGCGAAAATCGAAAGCGTTCTGGCCAAGACGCCGGGCATTGAGCACACAAACACCATCATCGGATTCAGCCTGCTGAGTTTCGTGCGTACCAGCTATAACGCCTTCTTCTTCGTGACATTGAAACCGTGGGACGAGCGCAAATCACGCTCCGAACAGCTTCAAGCCATCAAGCAACACATCAATGAGCAGCTATCATCGCTCCCCGAAGGCGTTGCCTTTTCCTTCTCTCCTCCAGCCATTCCAGGAGTTGGGACCTCCGGTGGATTTACATTCGTTCTGGAAGACCGTGCGGGCATGGATCTGAAATTTCTTTCCTCGAATCTGCAAACATTTCTTACGGAAGCTCGCAAACGACCGGAAATTGCCGGTCTAAGCACTACATCACTTGCCAGCGTGCCTCAGCTGTATGCCGATGTCGACCGCGCAAAAGTCATCAAGCAAGGTGTCGCCGTTAAGGACGTGTACCAAACGCTTCAGACGTTCATGGGCGGCCTATTCATCAACTACTTCAATCGCTTCGGTCGTCAGTGGCAGGTGTATGTCGAGGCTGAAGGGGACTATCGCACGCGTCCAGAAAATGTCGGCCAGTTTTACGTACGAAATGACAAAGGCGGAATGGTGCCCCTCGCTTCGATCACACGCTTTGAGCCTCGCGATGGCCCTGAATTCACCATGCGATTCAACGAGTATCGGGCGGCACAAATCAATGGCGCCGCTGCTCCCGGCTACAGCGCAGAGCAGGCGATGAAGGCTCTCGAAGATGTTTTCGGCAAAACGATGCCGCGTCAAATGGGGTTTGACTACCTCGGCATGTCCTTTCAGGAAAAGAAAGCGCAGGAAGGTATTCCTGCGGCGGCGATTTTCGGATTCTCTCTTCTGTTTGTGTTCTTGATCCTCGCGGGATTGTACGAGAGCTGGTCTCTTCCGTTTAGCGTTCTTCTGAGCACTCCAGTCGCAATTTTCGGAGCGTTTTTCATTCTATGGTTGCGGCGCACAGTTCTCACCGCGCTGCTACCAAGCTACATGGTGCAGATCGAAAGCGATGTTTACTCACAAATAGGCTTGGTGATGTTGATCGGCTTGGCCGCGAAGAACGCGATTTTGATCGTGGAGTTTGCGAAGGAGCAATACGAACAGGGCAAGCCCTTGGCTGACGCGGCGCTTGAAGGAGCCCAGCTGCGGCTTCGTCCGATCTTGATGACTTCGTTCGCCTTCATCTTGGGTGCTGTCCCGCTGTGGACCGCTTCCGGCGCGGGAGCCGTGGCCCGTCAGGTCATGGGTACAGCGGTCATCGGAGGCATGCTGGCTGCGAGCTTCCTTGGCATCTTCTTGATTCCCGCCATGTTTTACCTGGTCGAGAAGTGGTCCGGTGCAGGCAAGCAACATCAGGTGCTCGCAGCTACCGAAGGCGCCGTCGCAGAGGCCGACTAGAATGAAGCCTCGTCTTATTTTGTTGAGCGCCGCTCTTCTGGCTTCCGGCTGTACCGTAGGTCCGAATTATAAACGGCCCACTGTTACGGCACCGGGTTCATATCGTGAAGCGACTACCGACGAAGCCGTACAAACCGGGCTCGCCGCGTTTGGCGACCAAAAGTGGTGGGACATCTTTCAAGACGAGCAGTTGCGCACGCTGATCCGCACCGCACTCGCCCAAAACTACGATTTACGCATCGCTGCTTCCCGCGTGCTCGAAGCGCGGGCGCAACTCGGGATCATCCGCGCCGATCAGTTTCCAAGTCTAGGCGCCGGAGGGGGAATTTCCGACAACCGTACTGCCCAGTCCAAATTTCTTCCAGCATTTGAAACGAGCACAGAACAGGCAAACGTTTTCGCAGCCTGGGAACTTGATTTCTGGGGAAAGTATCGGCGCGCAACGGAAGCGGCAAGAGCGAATCTCGTTGCGAGTGAGTGGGCACGGCGGGAGGTTCTTTCGACGCTCGTAGCCAATGTCGCCGGCGCATACTTCCAGCTGCGGGCCCTTGACCTGGAACTGGAAATTTCAAAACGCACACTCAATTCGCGGCAGGAATCGTTGCGGCTGACACGAATCCTGGCAGACGGGGGTTCGACGACATTGCTCGACGTGCGCCAAGCCGAGCAGTTGATTTTTACGGCAAGCGCGGAGATTCCAGTTCTCGAACAGCAGATAGAGCAGCAGGAGAATTTTCTCAGCATTTTGCTTGGTCAGAATCCAGGCGACATACCCCGCGGGCAAACACTCACCGAGCAGCACCAGCCTCCTGAAGTGCCGCCCGGGCTTCCGTCATCTCTGCTTGAACGTCGCCCCGACATTCAACAAGCGGAAGCGCAGTTGGTTGCGGCAAACGCGGAGATCGGCGTGGCGCGTGCCGCCTACTTTCCTCAAATCTCGCTGAACGGCGCCGGCGGCTTCCAAAGTTTCGCGTTGACCAACCTGTTCACCGGACCCGCCGGGGCCTGGAGTTTCGGCGCTTCACTGACTCAGCCAATCTTTACAGGTGGCCGACTTCGCTCGCAGGTGCGTCTCGCGGAAGCGCGTCAGCAAACGGCAGTGCTGTTCTACCAACAATCGATTCAAGGAGCCTTTCACAGCGTCTCCGACGCCCTAGTGTCATATCACAAGACACGGGAATTCCGCGCACAGCAAGAACTGCTGTTCCGATCCGCCCAGGACGCGGCTCGTCTTTCCCACATGCGCTACGCAGGTGGCGTCACGGGCTATCTAGAAGTCTTGACCAACGAAACCAACTCCTTCTCGGCGGAGCTCGGCGTCGTGCAGGCACGGCTCAATGAATTATTAGCCGTCGTTCAGGTGTACCAAGCATTGGGAGGCGGCTGGCAGCAATAGCGGATGATTGCATCTCTACCGCTACGGAATTGCCATTATCAGCGGAGGCAATAAACGTTTTTCTAAGAACACGGCGCTTCGGCCAATGAAACAGCGAACGAGTTTCACCGGGCAATTCAAGATCGCAGCGCTGCAACTACCGGTCTCGAACGCGAGACCGCGATGTCGGTGAATAGGCTGCAGCAGTTTCTGTGCTTTCAAGTAAAATGATCCACGGAACCGTAAGACTCTGTGCGAGAGGAGCAAGTCAAAATGGACATGACGCGCCGACAATTCGCCCTGGCTCTTGCAGCTGCCACGTACCTGCGGTCCTCCTTGTTCGAGCCGCTTTCCCCATTAGGAGTTCCTCGCGGCGTTGTTCCTGGCCGGGTCACTTGGTCGCACGATCCGGCGGCTGTGACATGGGATGGCACAGGTTCTTGGTGGACCGATGCCAACAACGACCAGTCTGTGATTGACCGCATGGTTTCGAGATCCATTCGCGGTCTTACAAATCAAAAAAGCGACGCCCAGGCATGGAACTCCATCTTTCAATACTTCAATCGCACTCATGGGCGGGGCAAAACTGGATACAAAACCGGCGAGAAGATCGCGATCAAAGCAAACCTGAACAACACAACAGATCATGGCACGATCGAGCGTCTGAACTCCTCGTCCCATTTGATCCTTTCGCTCGTCCGACAGTTGACCGGCCCGGGACGAGTGCCGGAATCATCGATCGCCGTCTTCGATTCGAGCCGGTTCATCCCGGGCAATCTCTACGACAAGATCCACCATGAATTTCCCGGCGTCGCGTTTGTGGATCATATCGGAGGAGACGGGCGAGTAAAGGCCGAGTTCAAACCCAACGCGATTCCTTTCTCAATTGAAAGCAACAACGCTAAGGGACTCGATACCACGGTGGTTGAGGCCGCCTACTTAATCGATGCTGCCGTGTTGAGAGCGCACGTGAGTTCGGGCGTGACACTTTGCGCGAAGAATCTCTTCGGCGCTACGAGTATCAACCCCGACTGGCGGAAGAATGCGCACGATGGTTTCCATCACAACAACGATGGTTCGGCAAGTTACGCCGCGTTCACGGATTATTTGGGACATAAAGACCTCGGCGAGAAAACCATCCTTTTCATTATTGATGGGCTCTATGGAAACGACAACGTCGATGGTCCGCCTCATCGCAAGTGGAAGATGGCGCCATTCAACGATGCTTGGCCGAACAGCATTTTTATGTCGTTTGACGGCGTAGCAATCGATTCGGTCGGCTTCGATTTTCTCACTTCGGAATGGCCCGACCTTCCAGATATCAAGAATGCAGATAACTACCTGCGTGAATCTGCCCTGGCGAATGACCCACCTTCGAAAACTTTGTATGATCCTGAACGCGACGGCATCCGATGCCGCAGCCTTGGAGTACACGAACATTGGAACAATGGGACAGATAAGAAGTACTCCCGAAATCTCGGAAAAGCGCACGGGATCGAGCTTTTCCAAGTCTGATGTGCGGAACAAACCTGAGCCGTCGCTGCGGCTGATGGCAGAATTGCGCAACTGCAGATAGGTTATCGGTACTGAGGGAGGCGGGATGAGCCGAAGAGCGTTTTTCCTATGCTTCGTAGCTGCATCGATGCTACCGGCAATTGCGTTTTCCCAAACATTCTTGAGCCAGTATAAAGGCCTCCCGTATCACGACAGCCGCTATCAGGGCGGCGCACAAAAAATACCGGGGCGAGTATTGTGTGCTTACTATGACCTGGGCGGCGAAGGGGTCGCGTATCACGACAGCGATCCACAGAATCACGGCAGCGGCGAGTTGAACCCGGCCGATGGGACCTACCTCAACGAATTCCGCATCCACGAGGGAGTGGATACTTCCTACACGAAGTTCAACCGCAAGCCAGATCCGATCGACGACAACCCCTTCGACAAGGTTGTTCCTCCTGCAGACCTGCTCTATGTTGGTTGGACCGAACCCGGGGAGTGGTTCAACATCACTGTAAACGTGACACACGCGGGAACATACGCGGCCGATTTCCTGTACACATCGAATCGTGGCGGAACAATATCCGTCGATGTAAATGGAAAGGATGGGACAGGGCCCCTGGAGATCACGTCTACAAATGATCCAGCAGACCCGGTGGCCTGGCGTCAGTGGCATCACTGGAACCTGGCGTCACAACTTTTCAAGGTTCGCCTCAACAAAGGGAAAAACGTTCTCACCGTCCACATATTGACCCGCGGCAACATGAACCTCGCTTATTTTGACTTCAAGCAGGACCACAGATGAATGGAATGTGCCAGCATCTCAAGTCAGCGTCAGGCGTAATCCTGTTCCACGGGAAATAATGACGGAACACTTGCCCTGCTTGAGCGAGTCGGTTTTCGTTGAGGTTGTGATGTGCGTTTCGCGACTATCTAGTGCAGGCGCGTGCAATATTTCGGTTTCGACCGCTCCGCTGACGCCGCGACCGAAATCGAGTTCCATCTCAAGGTCCGCTATCGCGTCCTTATTCAGAATAATCACTGATGTCCGGCCGCCGCGCAGTTTCGCGGCGTAGGCAGTTGCATTGACTCCCGCATCCTGCAGCTTCGTCGAGAACTCGGTTTTGAATAGTGTTCCGCCGCTAAACGAGCCTGCAAACTTGAGCCCATACGCAACCGGCTCCAAGAGATACTCTGAGCCAAACGTCGCAATCGGTGTATAGAACGGATGCGGATGCGCGGCAATCTGTTCGGTAGTTTCTCCCTTCGCTTCGAGAAGCGCGTCGCCCGGCAAAGATCCACCAACGGAATTGGCCACGGATTTGCCGGTACCACCGTGCAGATTGATGCCAGAGTAGTCGTTACTGGCCAGCAGCAGCGAATAGTCTGCTGACCAAAGCGCAGCAGCAAATACGTCGGAGACTCCCGGCTTGCCCCCGCGATAGCACGTGTTGCCTTCCGTCATGCGTACGCGCGCACCGATCTTGCTGGCTGCCGCCGTGGCGATATTCGACGTTTTCTCCACCCTTTGCATCGTTGCCGGTTTCAGCAGGTTCGGAATGTTGACTTCCGGGTTTGTCGCTGGTCCGCCAAAGTAATAGTGATGACTCAAAGTCGTCACCAGCGGTGGAGCCTGGATGGAAGGCCACCGATCAGCAATCTCGGTCAGCCACGACACGGCACCGGCAACATCAGGCATACCGAACTTTGCCCCGGGCACCCGAGCTGCGATAGCGCGCGCCAGCGTGAGCCATTCTTCCAGGTACGTCTTGGGCGACCATGTCTTCGGATCGCGCAGGTGCCGGCTAAACAGATCCGCCTCGTTGCCGACCTGGAAATACTGCAGGCGGTTGCCCAGCGTCTCGGCTACAAAGTTCGCTTCCTCCGCGGCGCGTGCCCGTGTATTCGTGCCCATTCCGATGCCGTACAGGCAGGACCAACCAGTGGCTTGGAGGAACTCTGCCAGGTTCCTGACTGCCTCGACTGTCACCGCGTAATAGTGGGCCTTCGGCTCACCCTCAGCCTGGCGGACTTGAGGATGCTCTGGCTCGGGAGAATCAGGCGCAGGTTTCCAGTAAGCGAACTCGCTGGTGTTGCCCCCAAGGCGCAGAACGCCGGTTGACGAGAGTGCTTTGAACTCGCGAATCAGGCCGCTGTTTTGCGCCGAAAAGAAACTTGGGTCCGCCAGTTGCTGCACCTCATAAGACAGACCAACAAAGTCGATCGGCATACGAGGACCAGTTGCTCCCTTGGGGATGCTGAGGGCCACCCGGATCTTGCTTTGGCCCTGTGCGTGAAGACGTGCTGCAGCCACGGTGCAGGCTGCGGTGGCAAGGAATTTTCGTCGTGTGAGCATCGGATCCCTCGATTCATTACGCCTGCGTCTGGAGCGCCTACTGTTTTCGGTAAAGTAAGAAAAGGTAAGAATATGATACTTTGCCATAGTAAAGGATTCGGCTCTCGACCGAATACTTTGGACATTCTGCAGGCGAATAGTATGGCTGCTGTGAACGCCGCCCACGTTGCCGAACAGGAACTGTATTTGCGGCTAGCGCAATCTAGAGGCTGGGCGCATAGTAGCCTGTTTTTGCGTAGATGCTGAGAGGCGGAAGTCCCTTGGGGGCGCGCATCTTGACCTTGATCTTGCGCCAGCGCGCGTCATGTGACTTATTACTTGGGCGGTATCCCAGAATATATTGGTTGCGCAGCTCCGAGCCAATTTTTGTGGCGATGTCCGGCAGTTCGTTCACATTCTCTACGGTAAAAGCGCGCCCACCAGTCAGTTCGGTCACTTCAGTGAGTAGCGAGGGACCGTTGAGTTCCTCCGCAGTTCGGCTGCGATACTCAATCAGGTCAAATATGCCGATCGAGTAAAGCTGGGTATCTGCCTCTCGCACCAGCCGCTTGATATCCTTCTCGTTGTACCGGCTATTGTTATCGCCCCCGTCGGAGATGATGAGCAAGGCCCGTTTGGCGTTTCGAGCAGTCCGCATCTCGCTGAGGCCCAAATAGATCCCATCGAGGAGCGCGGTGCGTCCTTTTGCAGATGCCGAAACTATGCCGCTCTGCAAATCCTCAACACTGCTGGTGAAGGTGCTCACGACTTCCGCACGATCGTTGAAACTGACAAGAAAGAACTCGTCCTGCGGATTGGCAGTCTTGAAAAACTGGAAGGCGGCTTCCTTGGCCTTGCCGACTTTGTTGGCCATGCTGCCGCTAAGATCAAAGATGACGCCGATGGAAATGGGAACGTCTTCGGCCGAGAAATACTGGATTTCTTGCTCGACGTTGTTTTCGAAGATTCGGAAGTTGTCGGGCTCAAGGCCTGTAACCAGGCGGTTATACGGGTCGGTGACAGTAACGTTGACAAGCGCCAGGTCCACATCGATATGGACGGGTTGACCCTGCTTAATGACCTTGCCTGGTGTGTCATGCTTCACGTCGTCGGGCACACGGGATTGGGCTCCGGCGAGCGGAGGGAATCTCCAAATGACGATGCAAAAGAGCAGAAGAGAAATGAACGAAACGAAGAAAACCCGAATCGCAATCAAGCTACTCTTCACAGGGTCTCCAACGCACTAACTCTCAAAGCGCTGAATCTGAGCGATTGTTGCCCGTGCCTTGATCGCTTTGCGCAGAATTCCGATAAAACTTGTAGTCCCCAAATTCTTCAATCTTCATATCGTCATCACTCACGCCTGAAGCATTGAGAAGGCCGGTCATTGCAGTGACCATTCCGGACGGACCCGCGATGTAGTAGATAGGTCCATTGAGCCCGAGCAGATACCGCGTGAGCATCTGACGATTGATATGACCTTTTTCATAAAGCCAAGCCAGGGTTTTATGCCCAGTGACCGTTGGAATGAGAGTGAAATTAGGATTCTGTGCGGTCATACTTTCAAATTCCTCGAGGAACGCCGCATCCTCCGCTTCCCGGTTTGAATAAAACAAATACAGTTTGTGTGGCAGACGTTCCTGTGTGGCCCACCGAAGGATGCTGCGAATCGGCGTAATCCCGATGCCACCAGCGATAAAAACCGCAGGTTTGGTGACATCCCTATGCAGGGTGAACGATCCCCTGGGGCGGCTCACGCCGAACTTCGTGCCAAGAGCGGCAGCGTTCAACGCGTTCTTAAAGGGAGTCTTACGCATACGCATTGCGATCATGACAGGCCTTTTGTCGTGAGGAGACCTTGCGAGAGAGAAGGTCCGGGAATTGTCGCTTTCACTTTCCATCGGCGGATGCTTGAGGGCAAAGTCGGCATGCTGACCAGCTCGGAAGTCGAAGCCGGTCCCGTTTGCTTCAAACCAGAACGCCATCGTGTCCCTGGCAATTCTTTGCCGATCCACTAGAGTCATCTGATATTCAGCCATGGTTTTTCCTAGAGGTGACCTTTGCGATTACGTTTATGGTCACCGTCGACATTTCGACTACATAGACCAAATTGCTTGTGGTTTATTCCACGCTTGTTTCGACGCAACAATCACTGAAGGGGACAAATCAGAGACATGCATCCAAACAGGCATTGCAAAGAAAAACGAAGGAAGGGACTGAGGCAAACTCACGGTTGGGATCCATGGCGGACCATCCAAAGGCGATGCGGCAGTAGGTATGTGAATCCCACGAACGCTTCCCACCGAGTGGACGTCTTGGTCAGTCCGCGATTGAATCCTGCGTCCACCACCAAATTCTTGCGAAGGGCCCGGGAAACCGCCCAGAGATTACCGACGGTGTTGCCCTTCTCGAATGGTTGTGAAAAATGCCATATTTCGCCGGAAATCGTGAACTTGCCCAGGGGATGGGAAACGGACATTGTCTGTCCGAACTGCGCGCGACGTACGGCGCCCTGTGCCTGCTCGGCAAGTATCCCGTTAGTATCGAAGTGAAATCCACGGAGATCTTCGCTCACAAGAATCGAGGTTGATTGACGAAAAGTGCCTATGTCGAGTTCCGGAGCGACGCTCGTGTGAATTCGCCGCACATAGCTGACCGAAACAGTCGGCCGTGACTCATCGCCGACAAAGAGCACGCTTTGCACACCCGCGAAGACTTCTCCTTCATGCACGGCAGTCTGGTCTTTTAAGTGACTGATGGCGAGCGGCTCACTTTGTAAGAACAGCTCCAACCGCGGAAGCACGGACAGTTTGGTGACGTGGCCGACTCCGATCCGCTTCGAAGACTCTGCCGAGTCTTCGGCGAAGAGCACACCATTCTCGAACTGTAGGTATCCAACCGGCGTGACTGTCGCAGGCGTTGATACCGTGGGTCGTCCCGGATTAGCCTCTGGTACGGATGTCGTTCCCGATTGTGCTCGACTGAGTTGAGCAAGGACGCTCAGAATGAAAAACAAGCAAATCGGGACGATCTTCAATCTCACACCTCTGAAGCACACAGCGCAAATCTATTTCCGGAATAAATGGGGCACGTACCAGCGCGTGTAAGTTGCGATTCCTAGTAACAGCACGACCCACCAAAGCGCGAGGACGGTTCGCATCCACACCTTGTATTTGGTGATTCGCAATTTTTCCGGTAACAGGCTCGTGCCAGCAGACGCCAAGACATACAGTCCCGCGAGTTCGGTTACTGTTCCGAACGCGCCGTGCGTCGTCGCCAGTGCGTAGTACGCCTTGCCCAGCCTGGCCGGAACCCTGGGAAGCACATGAACGCGGAATGAAGGAATCATCATCACCGCGACGACAGCGAGGTTCAGAAGCACGATGGCGGATTGGCACCAGGCGTGTTGCCGAAAGCGCTTCTTGCGAGCTAGGCGAGCACCAAGCAAAAGGCCTATCCCCATTGCGATTTCGAGGACGAGAACCAGATTGGCACCACGCGGGGCGGCCGTTTCAAGAAATGCTTTTATCAACAGATTGTCTCCACGCAGACTACTGACTGCGTTCGGTTAATGTTCGGATAAGAGTCTCGCGTGGCAGAATTGGCAGAATTCATTCCGGCAATTGGGAGGGAGGTGCTAAGGCCGCACATCGGTGTCGGCCATGAACACGTCCTTGGCTTCGCGGGGCCACAACATTCAAAGCCAAAAACGTGATGAGTGCACCGGGTTTCGACGAAACTCCTCAGTCTCCGTACGAGTTCATCGCGGAGTCACTTCCACCAATCACCGGACATGCAGCAAATTCTCGAAACGACTCGCGCCCTTTCAGCAGCGCATTCGGATTCTTCCTTTTCAGCAGTAGCACGCTTTGCGCTTTTGTATCGCCCCCGTTTTCTCCTGGTTCCGCGACACACACGTAGATTCCCGAGGATTTCTGGTCGAGGACCTTGATCGCCAACCTCCTCACTCTGCCCGTCCCGTCGATGATGGCTTCGTTTTCGTCCATCCTCTGCGGCGTAAAGCCATAATCCGCGAGTGTCTTCTTTCCTTTTTCCTTCTTCGGCCGGAACTCGGACGGCAGTGAAGTCAAATCCAGTTTTTCGACCACAAACGCCGCTACCTTTTCTTTGGGATATGCTGCGTCATCCCCGGCCATCAGCAGCGGCGCGTATGACAGCGCTGCAACCGCCAACAGAACTTTAGCTTTCATTTTTCATTCTCCTTTTCCGTCGTCGGATTTCTCCGAAGCTTTCTTTGCAAACCTCTTCAGAGCTTTCGTTTTTGCCCATCCCGCCGCGTGAACTTAAAATGCCCTGCACATCAGAGCGCTCCAGACATTGATTTAGCGGGCTACCCGCAGGTGGTGTGCCGCGACCATGCAAATCCGCTGCAATTCTTCGTAGGTAAGGTACGTTTCTTCCTGGTTGCCGGCGCGCTCCACGTGGCCTAATCCTGATTCCTTCGAAATACGGCTGAGATCCGCCTCGGGTATGCCGAGCATCAAAGAAGCCCTTGCCCGTGTGACATATTTCGGAACTTGATTGTTCATAACCGTTCCCTGCGCCCGCCATGATGCACATGCCGTTTTCTTCGACAAATAGGATCATCATCTTGCAAATGCAGCTTTGAGAACGCTTGTCTCAGTGTTTTCGGACTACATTTATCCTGGTCCATTCACTCCGCTGAGAAAACCACCGAGGTGTCCCGTCAGTGCGACGATGACTACCGCCAAAGCCTCGATCGGCAACCGGTACCCTGGCAGGATCTCGTCTTGGTTCCGTCGAGTTCTCATGTGGATGAACCACACCACGCAGATCAAGATGCCCGACACGCATCCCATCACCAGATGCATTAAAAGGATGCCTTTCAGTTTTTGACCCTCAAGTTCCCACTGCCACGCGAGAATTCCGGTGACTACCACAGGTATGGTTGCGATCGCGGCGACAAGCAAGTTGTAGTAGGCCGCTGCTGCCAGGAGGCTCTGCTTCTTCCATTGCGCAAGAAAATCAAAGAAGACACCGATTATGAACAGCGCGATCGGGAAGTGAATTAGCACGACGTGTTGCGCGTGCTTCGCGAAAAGGACTGTTTTTATGTCGAAGGGATGCAAGGTCGCTCCTCACTCACTGCACGATGACTTTGCCGGTCATCTTCGGATGAATCGAACAAAAGTACGGATAGGTCCCCGCTTTGCTGAACGTAAAGGAAAACCTTTCGTCGGTATCCAGCACTTTGGATTTGAGCGTCTTCGAATCATCCGTGCTGACTACCGTGTGAGGGATATCATCGCGATTGATCCACGTCACCGTGGTCCCGACAGGCACCGTCAGCGTTACGGGACCGAAACTGAAGTTGTCGATCTTCACCTCCATCGTCGACATCTTCTCCTGCGCGCTTAAGGCAAAACCTCTGCGACCTTCTACGGTCCCCACAAATCCGATCGTTAGAACTGCCGCGAGTATTACAACAGACACACTTCTCCTCATGCTTCTTCTCCTTTTCCTATCTGTTTCGAGTTCGAATTGTTTTCTGAGTTTGGCTAGGTCTCGCTTACGCGAGCGAAGAATCAACCACAGCCAGAGCGTGTTTCCCTTGTACGTAGTTCACATTCGTAATGCCCAGGACGCTCTTGAGTTGCTCCGCCGGCACCTTCATCGGGCCTGGCGAATCGGCCTTGCCCGGCTGTGGCTGCGGGAATGCCGTGGACGCCGCGGTATGAAAGGTCACGTTTCCTTCGACCTTCTGCATCGTCTGGTGGATATGCCCATTGAGCACCGTCACCGATCCGAACTTCTTGAGATAGGCCAGTGCCTGTGCGCTATCTTCCGTGCCCCAGCCCCACTCCGGATAGACCGACCAGAGCGGAATGTGCGCAAACACAACAATTGGGGTGCTGTGCTTCAAGTGTTTTACATCGTCTTCCAACCATTCAAGCTGGTCGTGGCCCAGCGTACCGAGCCCGCCTGCCTTCAGATTCATCACATTGACCAGCCCGATGAAGTGCACGCCGTTCTTTTCGAAGCTGTACCATCCCGCGCCCTTGCTACCTTTTCCGTACCGCTCTAGGAACTGTTTCCCATCGTCGTTCAGCACGTCGTGTTCACCGGGTACGTAGAAGACATTCTTGGGGGCCGCACTTTTTAAGATCTGGTCCACCGTATCAAACTCTTCGGGCTTCGAGAGGTGGCTGATGTCGCCGGTGTGTAGCATGAATTCCGGTGCGCTCGAAAGAGCGTTGACCTTGTCGACCGCTGCTTTCAGGGTCCCCGCGACGTCTGGATTCGCGGGCTTGTTGAATCCCATGTGGCTGTCGCTAATCTGCACGAAGCTCAGCTCGCCCATCATGTCTGCCGCGCTAATCTCCGAAACCCGGCTTAAGCTGTACGAGTTCAGCACACCGCCTTTCATCACGCAAAAGGCGCCCGTGCCTGCCCATGCCATGCACTTCAGAAATCCCCTCCGGTCAACCCCGTCGTGGTTGTGGTCATGCACGAGTTCATCTCTCTTCTTCGACATCCTTGCGCTCCTTACTTACTATGATTTTTACCCCTTCTGTAAAACCTCCACGTGCCATTGGGAGTGGCGGCGCGGGATGGGGGTTGTCCGCACCGCCATTTGAACGTGGTTGCATTCATCCAGACCGAGGCAGCGCCTGTCTTATTCCAAATTCCTCCCGCGTTCATGTTTTTCTTCACTTGTTCGTCGGAAGAGCGCGGCCGTCGAGAATAAAATTGTCGGTCTGACGGTTCTGACCAGTGAAGCATCACTGATCGGGGGAAGTCATTGAACGATTTGGATGCCGAAGACCGGCTGCGCTTCGAACAACTTGTGCTGCCCCATGTCGACGCTGCTTTCAACCTCGCGCGCTGGTTGTTGCGTAGGCGCGAAGATGCCGAAGAGGTGGCTCAAGAAGCCTTACTTCGCGCGTGTCGCTTCTTTCGGGGTTTTCACGGTGGGGATGCGCGCGCATGGCTGCTGCAGATCGTGCGCAATACGAGCTATTCCTGGCTGGAAAAAAATCGCCCGAGGGAACTGATGGTTGAATTTGACGAAGAACTGCACCCGCAACCAACTGCTACTCCCGAATCAATCGCGATCGCCGATGAAGATCGGGAGCGCCTCTGTCGTGCCCTCGAATGCCTGCCGCCGCGTTTCCGCGAAATCCTTGTTCTTCGAGAGCTCGAAGGCTGTTCCTACAAAGAGATTGCTGCGATCACGACAATTCCTATTGGTACCGTCATGTCCTCGCTCTCACGTGCCCGCCGGCAGTTATGTTCCGCGTTGACAAGTTCCTGTCACAAGGAGACCATCCGTGAGGTGTGACTTTGCTGATTCCCTCCTTCAGGGTTATTTTGACCATGAACTAAGTGCTGCTAGCGCTGCCGAATTCGAGCGCCACCTCCAATATTGCGTCCAATGCCCGCTTGAGCTTGTGGACATGGACTTGCTAAGCGAACGATTGCAGTTCGCACAACTCTATGAGTCCGCGCCGAACTCGCTGAGGAAAAAGATTCGCGCCAATCTTCGCCAGGTCGCGGCCACGACTGCCATGTCCCAGCCTCTCCTTTGGCACTGGCTGGCCGCAGCGGCCGCCCTTCTTCTTCTCGCAATCGCGGGATGGAGAGTGAACTCTGTGGTTCGCACCGACGACTATCAAGCCGAACTTGCTGAGGAAATTGTGGATGCGCATGTGCTCTCGCTGCAATCTGGCCACTTAACTGGCATCAGTTCCAACGATGAACAGGCCGTGAAGGCGTGGTTCAAGAGGAGACTCACATTTGCGCTCCCGGCACGCGATTTCGCGAACGAGGGATTCGCGCTACAGGGTGGGCGCCTTGACATTGTCGAAGAACGCTCCGTCGCGGTGCTCGTCTATGCGCGCGCCGGACATCTCATTAACGTATTCATCTGGCCCACACGGGAACGGGACACCTCTCCGCGCGTAGGGTCCCGGCAAGGCTATCAATGGGTTGATTGGCGAAAAGGCAGAATAGAATTCTGCGCTGTCTCCGATGCGCCCACGTCCGACCTTCAACAGCTCCAGCGGCTATTCACGAACTAATCACACGAATCTCAAGGAGTAATCGTATGGATAGGGCTGCTCAAAAGCACCTCACAAATTGCGTAATCACTATCGAAAACAATGGGGATCGACACAGGGAGATCATCCAATCGGCGGTAGCCAAACGCGCGTATCAGATCTTTGAGACACGTGGCTGCAAGCATGGCTTCGACGTCGAGGACTGGATGTCTGCGGAGAAGGAACTCTTGCGCGATGACTTTGATGGAAATAAGTCCGCATTTCACTTTCTCTTTGAGGGCCCGCAAGATCCGGAGGTGACCACGATCCTGAGCTTGACCACACACAGCTTGGTGGTCTTTCGGAGCGATACGCGACTTGCAAGCAAAACGAATAATCGCCCAGGCGTACTATCCGTCCACGTTTTGCCAGAAGAAATTGATCCAGCTCTGGCAGACGTGAAGGCCGTGGACGGGCTGTTGCACGTCTACTTGCCAAAGAAGAACAACAAGGGGCTGCGCCAAAAAAGCGGGGAGATAAAAGTGCGACTACCTAAGGTCGAGCGGGGGATTGACCGCGAAGATGGGAAAGGAAGGCCTGGTGGGCACGGCTGAGAGAGCGACCGCGTAGGGCGATTGTGCCGATGGTGCGGGCAGCCCGTTCGTCAGCGATGGGAACGTAACGGCACGGTGGATTCTTTTCAATGGCCATTTCAGGAACGATGGAAACTCCCATGCCTGCACCGACCATGCTGAGCAAACTACTGAATTGGCCACTTTCAAAAACAATTTGGGGATGAAGGCGAGCGCGATCGCAGGCGGCGACGGCGGTATCGCGAAAGCAGTGGCCGTCGCGGAGAAGCAAGAAAGGTTCGGAGCGAAGGTCTTTTAGGGCGAGAGAACGACGTTTGGCAAGTTTGTGATTTTTAGGAAGCGCGGCGAAGAGGCGCTCCGTGAGCAATGGGGCAGTTTCGAATTCGTGGCCACGAATGGGAAGCGCGAGGATGGCGACATCAATGGCGCCCGCACGGAGACGGTCCAGAAGGACGGGCGTAATTTCTTCCATAACACTCAGAAGGGCCTGAGGAAATTTGCGTGAGAACGAAGTAAGACGCGAAGGGAGGAAGTAGGGAGCAACCGTGGGAATGACGCCAACGGTGACGAGGCCGCTGATGGAGTCTTTGCGCTCGACGACGTCGCCTTTGGCGACTTCCAGCTCGCGGAGAACGGAGCGGGCGCGAGGGAGAAGTGTCTTACCTACGTCGGTAAGCCGAACGGAGCGGCCCAAGCGGTCAAAGAGACGCGCGCCGAGCTCATCTTCGAGTTTCATGATCTGCTGGGAGAGGGATGGCTGAGAGACGTGAGACAGCTCGGCGGCGCGGCTGAAGCTGCCGGTTTCGGCCACGGCACAAAAGTAACGAAGTTGATGGAGCTCCATAGGCTATGCCTATCCATCGTATCCGAACTATATATTGGATGTATAGGTCGCGGCTCGCTACTTTTGAAGTTGAGATCGCAGGGGACCTGCTCTGGGCCGCTGCAGTGATCATCTGAGGAGGAAAGATGGCGGAAGAAAAAAAGAGAATCATGACCACAGACGCGGGTCGTCCCGTGGGCGACAATCAGAATTCGCTCACGGTGGGGCCGCGTGGGCCGGTGGTCTTCGAAGATTTTCTGCTGTTCGAAAAGATGGCGCACTTCAACCGCGAGAGAATCCCGGAGCGCGTGGTGCACGCGAAGGGTTCGGGCGCATACGGGCATTTCGTTTGTACGAGCGCGGAGATCACCAAGTACACGACGGCCAAGCTGTTCAATACTGTTGGCAAGAAGACGCCGACGTTTCTTCGGTTTTCGACGGTCGGTGGCGAAAAGGGCTCGGCGGACACGGCGCGTGACCCGCGCGGCTTTGCATTGAAGTTTTACACTGAGGAAGGCAACTGGGACATGACGGGAAACAACACGCCCGTCTTCTTCATCCGCGATCCGCTGAAGTTTGGGGATTTCATCCATACGCAAAAACGCGATCCGGAAACCAATCTGAAGTCACCAACGATGATGTGGGACTTCTGGTCTCTCTCTCCGGAATCGCTGCACCAGGTGACCATTCTCTTCTCCGACCGCGGGACACCCGACGGCTACCGGCACATGAACGGCTACAGCAGCCATACTTTCAGCCTGGTTAACGCGAAGAACGAGCTGTTCTACGTGAAGTGGCACTTCAAGACCAAGCAAGGCATCAAGAACTTTTTCCGCGAGCAGGCAGGCGCTCTGGAAGGAACGGATCCGGACTATTCGCAGCGAGATCTTTTCCAGGCGATTAAGAATGGCGACTTTCCGAAATGGCGCGTGTGCGTGCAGATCATGCCGGAAAAAGATGCGGAGACCTACCATATTAATCCGTTCGACCTGACCAAAGTTTGGCCGCACAAGGATTACCCCTTGCATGAGGTCGGTGAACTGGAGTTGAACCGCAATCCGGAGAATTATTTTGCGGAAGTCGAGCAGGCGGCTTTCGAACCGCGCAACGTTGTGCCGGGCATGGGTTTCTCACCAGACAAAATGTTGCAAGCGCGCTTGATTTCATACCCGGATGCCCACCGCTATCGTTTGGGAGTGAACTACGATTCCCTGCCGGTAAACAAACCACAGTGCCCGTATCACACTTACAACAAGGATGGTGCCATGCGATTCGATGGAAACAGCGGCCGAGCGGTGAATTATGAACCGAATAGCTTCGGTGGCCCGACGCAGGACCGCTCGTATGTCGAACGACCACATGCGATCAGTGGAACCGTCGCACGACACGATCATCGGACCGATAGCGACTACTACACGCAGCCTGGGAATCTTTTCCGGCTGATGCCCGCGGACGCCAAGCAGCGTTTGATTGACAACATCGTCTCCAGCCTGGGCAACGGTGTGCCGCGACGCATCCAGGAACTGCAGATCCGGCACTTCTACAAAGCCGATTCGGTGTACGGAACAGGCGTGGCGAAGGGACTGGGGCTGAGCATCGATTCGATTGTCGTGAAGGCGAAACAGGCCAGCGCGGCGGATTGATCCAGTTTTCGGGGGCGCAGAGTGCTGCGCCCCCGACTTGAATCCAACAGTGCCAGTGGAAAACTTCAGCAGATAAGAGTCATTAGATTCGTGGATTTCCTGAAAAGCTTACGCTTCATCGCAACACGGCAAGCCCGTCCAGCAAAGGAACAACATCAACCATACTTTCTACAAAACGGCCACTGCGGAAACAGCATCCCGCCTGGAACCTGATCCATACCGATAGATAGACTCTCCGGAAACAAAAATATTCCAATATGTTTTTCTCTGCGCAAAAGAGGAATAAAGCAGCAGGAAGTTTAGTTAGTGTGAACAGAGCATCGTGATTGTGATGCTCGTGGTTTGCGAAGCGCAGAGGACAGAATTCACTGCAACCTGGTTACTGCACCAACTGAAGTGACCGGAACTGAGGGAGTCAAGCAAACCGGCGAACTATCTTAAATGAAAGCGAGGATCTCAAAGAATGAGAATAAGGGCAGCAATGGCAATAATTTCGTGCTTGGTCTCTTGCCTGTTTGTAGTAAGCACCGTCGCGGATGAGATTGGCTTCTTGTCTCCGATTGTGGGCTCGAATCCAGGCGTCACCATCGCCGGCGTGAAGAGCGGGGGTGCGCCTTGGGTGGTCAGCCACGGGTTCGCAGTCTTGAACGACGAAGGGCGTCTGCGAGTGGACTTACGCGGCCTTATCTTGCCGAGTGTGGGAACACCTGGGCCAGTCACAGCGGTTGCCACGAGCGTTGTCTGCGGAGACGCAGTGGCAGCGACGACTGATTCCGTACTACTCAGTGTCGATGGCAACGCTGAGATCCGTGCAAAACTGCAGGTCCCGTCTCCGTGCCTTGGTACGATCTTGCTGATTCGTGCAGCAGCCTTCAACGGCACTCCGCTTCCAGCTCCAGGGCCATGGATCGCGGCCACTGGACTCGTCAAGGACTCCGATTCCAATCACGACAATTAGAATCAGGGCCCCGCTCTCTATCCGTCCTGTGGCTTGAACCGCCACAGTTGTATTCAGAAACGAAAGGAGACCACTGATGTCAAGAATCTTGATTGTGCTCGCTCTGCTGTGTGCCGGTCTTTCGATTTTGACCTTTGGTACTTATGCTTCGCCTAATCAGCATCAAGGCACAAACGACTCCTCTGCTCAGCAGGCGAACGCCGTTGTTCAGTGGAATAGAACACTCCTCGTAATCGTCCGGACGCCCGGAGCACAACCGGCCACCGTGCATCCGACGCGGAGCTTTGCAATTATGCACACAGCAATCTACGACGCAGTGAACGCCATTGACAGGACACACCGGCCCTACCTGGTCCGCCTTGCCGGCGTGTCGCAAGGTGCTTCGCAGGAAGCGGCCGCAGCCGCGGCGGCGCACGAAGTTCTGGTGGCACTGTATCCAGCCTTTCAGGCCGCACTCGATACCGCACTACAGCAATCCCTGGCACAAATTCCGGACGGCAACGACAAGGTGGAAGGTATTGGTATCGGACAGACCGTCGCGGATCGCATCCTGGCCCTGCGAAGTAACGACGGTTCGAATGCCAAGCCGATCCCTTATGTTTTCGGAACGGCCCCGGGAGATTATCAATCGACGCCTCCGAATTTTCCGCCCCAGCCGCAATTCACGCATTGGTCTCACGTGACTCCCTTTGCGCTGGAGCGCGCGAACCAGTTCCGCCCCGGCCCTCCCCCGCCGCTGGCCAGTGATATGTATAGCGATGCTTTCAACCAAATCAAATCCCTTGGAATCGTCAGCAGCACAACCGCTACGGCCGATGAGGCATTGACCGGGCGGTTTTGGAACGGCGCCATACAAAACTATTGGAACGAGATTTCGCAGACGTTCTCATTGGCGCACAGTTTGGCGACCGCGCAAAGCGCCCGGTTGTTCGCGCTGCTAAACCTAAGTCTTGCCGATGACGTTATCGCTTTCTACGACGCCAAATACACCTACAACTTCTGGCGGCCAGTGACCGCGATTCGGGGCGCGGATCCCGGCATCAACCCTGAAACCGTGGCGGATCCGAACTGGCTCCCGGAAGTCGGTAAGACCGCTCCGGACCCATCCTATCCCGGCGCTCACGCCGTCATCAGCGCTTCCGGAGGAGAGGTGCTGATTTCCTTTTTCGAGCGAGACCATGCCGAGTTCAGCGTGACATCCGAAGTTCTCCCGGGAGTACAGCGATCCTTCACAAGCATTTCGGCCGCTGCCGAAGAAGCAACGTTAAGCCGGATTTTCGGTGGACAGCATTTCCGGTTTGACCTGGCCACCGGACAACGGCTGGGTCGCGACGTAGCAGACTTTGTCCTAGATAACTTTTTGACTCCCGCGCACGGAAAAGGCGAATCCGACGACAGATGATCGGAGGGAACCAACCCGCTCTTGTTTCCTTGATTGCCGCCACCAATCACTGACGGGGCTCTTAATCGGAATAGAACGGGAGGAGGTTGGTCAAGCGGCTTGAAACGCGGAAATAAGCTCAAGGTTGTACAGCTAGACACCTGAGGCAAACGATTCGAACTCAATTCTTTGGGCAAAGGGGAAAACGATGAAGAAGCCTGGAAGCAACATGAAGCGGGCAACAAACCGGCGTGCATTCTTGACAAATGGAATGACAGCAGCAGGGGCCGCAACAATGGGTGCGGTGCTTTTGCCGGGAAGCTCAGCAGCTTTCGGCAGAGAAGGGGAAGACCAGTCGGCAATCACAAAGGGCGACATCGCAATTCTGACGTTCCTGAGCGCTTTGGAGCAAGTCGAGGCCGACCTGTGGATTCAATATGCGGAACTTGGCGGAGCCACGAATCAAGGGCTCTCGACGATCGACCTGGAGCTCAACGGTAAGAAAATCGTCACCGGGTTGGCTCCCAATTACGTTACGGCTCTTGAGGTTCTCGATGGCGACATGCCGCAGTACATCGCCGACAATACCGACGACGAAATCAGCCACCACAGGTTTCTCAATAATTACCTCGCGTCGAAGGGTGCCAGGCCCATCGACCTGAGCGAGTTCGCCACTCTGCCTCCTAGCAGAGTCACCGGAGTCCCGCAGGCAGGGAGGCTGACCAACTTAAAGCAGCTCACCGTCGACACGACGTGGTGGACGCGCTACCGCAGCGAGACGGCAAACCCAGATTTCGGGGGCATTTTCGAGAACGCCGTTCCGGATCTCGCGAAGGGAAAACATCCCGCTATCCCGGTGGACGATGGCGACCTGATTCTGAACAGCGACGGCAGCATCCCCAACCACCTGCAGGCCATTGCCAACACTGCGGGCTTCCACTTTGCATTCGTCGAGCAAGGCGGCAGCAGTCTCTACCCAGCGTTAGCTCAGAAAGTGACCAATCTGGAGGTCTTGCGGGTTCTGTTGAGTATCGGCGGGTCCGAGATAATGCACTTCCAAACGTGGCACGACAAGGCCGGCAACGCTACCAACATCACCGACGGCGATCTTTCGTTTCCGAACCTGAATAGCGGAGTCGACCCGAATCCAAAAGGCACTAGTGTTAACCCAGCTGACGACTTTCAGACCAACCTGATCATGCCGGAGCCAACGTTCTTCCTGAATGCGAAGCTTGGCCCGGTCTCCATAATTCGTCCGACTTCTACAGCTCAGGGTGGCGCAGTGGCCTCCGTTGTTAGCTTTGCTGATGATGGGCTCTTCCTCGACCCAGCAACAAACAAGAACACCGGAATCGTGGACGTGCTAATGCGGCTCGCAGAAGAAGCAGATGGGGCGCGCCGCAGGTTTTGATATCAGGAATTAATTACTCGTCCGACTGAGAAGATCAATGAAAAAACTTGCCAAGCATTCACTTTTGCCTGTTCATCCCGCGTCTCTGTTGGGGGTCGCCCTGTGGTTTTCGATGTCCCCTTCGGTTCGGGCGCAAACTCAAGATGTACAGGTCGTCGAAATTACAGCAAAGAAGTACGAGTACTCAAGCTCACCAGTTCACGTGAAGAGCGGTACCAAAGTTCAACTCAAAATCACAGCCACAGACCATGACCATGGTTTCAAGATTTTAGCCGTTCCAGATGGCGCTCTATCGAATGGCGCCGATGGGCTAGTTTTCAGCTCTGCACAGGAGTGTTGGCAACTCAAGAAGGGAGAAACGACGACGATTGAGTTCCTGGCTCAAACACCGGGCACTTATACATTTAAGTGTTGCCATAGCTGCGGTCTCGGGCACAGAGGCATGAAGGGCCAAATTATTGTCGAGCAGTAGGATGTTGCATTCCAGGATGGAGATAAATGCTTGAGTGCGCGGAAATGACCAGCGTGAGTCGTGGAATAGAACCGAAGGAAGTTCAGTCGTCGTTATAGAAACGAGCTATTGATTGCGAAATTTGAATTCTCACCCAAATAGAAAAAGGGGAACACGATGCGTTCACGTTGGATAGTACGGTTTGCTGGAATTACGACACTTTGCATGGCCGTGTGCACTGCTGCATCTGCTCAGTATGGCGGAGGCGGGGGAACAGGTGGTTCCGGAGGCACTGGCGGGACTGGGGGATACACCGCGCCGCCAGGGGGATACAGCTCCGGCAAAGCAATTGGAATTGGGGTTGGAGCCGCAGCTGGCGCTGCTGTCGGCATCGCTCTTCTCGTCCGACACCATCATCACGCTGCAGACAAAACACAGACGTATGTCACCGGTTGCACTCAGTCCGTTCAGGACGGAATCAGTCTAACGAACGAGAAGGACAATCAAACCTATTCGATCATATCTAGTAACAACTCCATTAAAGCAGGCGAGCGAATGACCCTTAAGGGGCTTGTAGTGGCGACCGACGGTTCTGGAAATCCAAAGTTTCAGATACAAGGCCTGATCAAGGACTACGGGGCTTGCGGACAAGCATCGGCGTCTAGCTGGATGTCTTCGAGCTCAAGATCCCTAAACTAAACGACGAATTTGCGGCGGCATCGCCCAAGTTCGCGAGGGGCCTCTTCCAGATCAAGTACCGATTGGACGGACTGTTTCGGTTGATGCTGTATTTGAAACGATACACGTTCGTCGCCAAGCGGTGGAGTCTCTGATCCGTAAACGGAAAGATATGATGAAATATCGTTCCTTGCTGAGTTTGGCATCACTTCTTTTTTCTTGGCCTCTCCTCGCGCAGGAAGAACATCACCACACGGAATCCCTCGAAAGGATCGGCAAAGTTTCTTTTCCCATCACCTGTAGCAAGTCAGTTCAAAAGGAATTTGAGCGCGGACTCGCCCTTCTCCATTCCTTCTGGTACGAAGAGGCTCAGAAGAGTTTCAAGGAGGTAATCGATCAGGACCCTCATTGCGCCATCGCCTATTGGGGCCAAGCCATGAGTATCTATCGTCCCCTTTGGAACCGTCCCACTGCTTCCGACCTTCAGAATGGCAGGAAGCTCATTCAAGCGGCTCAAACCATTGATAGCAATTCACAACGGGAGCGCGCTTACATTGATAGCCTCGCAGTCTTCTACGGCGATGATAATCGCGACTACCAAAAACGCTCAGCAGATTATTGCCAAGTGATGCACAGACTTTTCACCCGCTATCCAGAAGATCGGGAAGCCGCTGTATTTTACGCGTTATCATTGCTTGGGTCGCAGCCCGATAATGACAGTAAGCTGGAGAATCCTAAGAGAGCCATCGCAATCCTTGCCGAACTCTTCGAGGAGGCACCTGACCATCCCGGCGTAGCCCACTATTTAATCCACGCTGCCGACAACCCTCATCTTGCCGCCTTGGGACTGCCGGCCGCTCGCCGTTACGCGCAAATCGCTCCTGCTTCACCTCATGCCCTGCATATGCCCTCTCACATTTTTGCCCGCCTCGGCCTCTGGCAAGAAGACATTCAATCGAACCTCGCCTCCATCGCTGCGACGATCCAATCCTCTGGAATGCACGTCGGTGCGGAACATCAGATTCACGCCATGGAATTCTTGGAGTACGCCTACCTGCAAATCGGCGAAAACAACAAAGCGAAAGCCGTCGTCGATCAGTTGGCTACCATGCGCGAGGGCGATATCGATCCGGGTCTCGATGGATATCTGGACAGAATGCGCGCGCATATGCCCGCGATGTATGCACTCGAAACTCATCAGTGGGAGGAAGCACTGGCGCTCCAGCCTCCCGCAGGCGCTGGACCCGGTAGCCAGGCGATCACCTATTGGGCACGCGCGGTCGCCGCGGGTCATCTGCGCGATGTTGCCGCCGACCGTGATGCCGTCCAGCAATTCGACGCCATGCTCAACACCGTTCGGAAATCGAGCCGTCCCTATCAAGCTGATTACATGAGCACGAAGGGCGTTGAGGCTCATGCTTGGCTGGTTTTCGCCGAAGGAAAAAATGACGAAGCTCTTAGACTCTTGCGCTCCGTTGCGGACAAACAGGACGCGGAAGGCAAGGGAGAAGTTGAGCTGCCCGCGCGCGAGATGCTCGCAGACATGCTCTTAGAAATGAGTCATCTGCGGGAGGCTCTTGCCGAGTACGAGAAATCGTTGAGTACTGACCCCAACCGTTTCAATGGTCTCTACGGCGCCGCTCGCTCTGCCGAATTACTTCAACTACGACAGACCGCTGCTCGCTACTACGTACAACTCCTCAAAAACTGTGATACGCTCACCCAGCGCCTCGAACTCTCGCACGCCAAACAACTCCTCGCCAGGAATTAACCGAATCTTAGCCTTGCTCCTCAGACTTCTAGTCTAATGATTGAGACCAATGCGGCGTACAAGCTCCTGGAATCGCGGATCGGAGCGAAGGGGATCGAAGCCAGGACGCAGCAGGACACCCGGATTAAATCGCTCTTCGTAGCCTTTTTCGAGCCAAGTCATCGCTACGTATGTGCACTGAGAAAAACGGTCATATCTTGGCGACCGAAATACTCACAATTTTATTCCCTCCTCATAAACAGCGCCGGATCGGGGAATTATCCAAGAGCACGCCTGGTCTTACACGCTGAAGACAATGAAATGTCTCGCAGTTCAAAACCGAATCGAACAAGGAGATTTGAAATGATCTGGGCTCGACATTTGAAATTATTTACGAAATTAGGAGTAGCCGCGCTTGTACTGGGTGCTTGGGCAACTAGCGGGAGCGCGCAGTCTGTATACCAAGGCAAGTTCACGCTGCCATTTGAGACTCACTGGGGAGGCGTCACACTGCCGGCAGGCGATTACACTTTTGCCATGGCATCCGCGAGCTCTCCTTACACACTCTACATCCATGGACAGGCCGGCAATGCCATCATTAGGGCTTCTGCAGTCAACGAAAAAGTTGTTTCAGGCCACGCGCAATTGAACCTTGTAGACCTCGCAGATATGCAGAACGTCGAGACGTTCGAAGCGCCAGAGCTAGGGTTAACCTTCAGTTACTGGACGCCCACACAAAAACACATGGCGCGCAAGGAAGCCCGTCAAAAGATGGTGCCACAGACCGTGCCTGCGTCGCAGGTCAGCGAAAACAGAACATCCATCGATGTCCACACTGCAGGTCGCTAAGGAAAGAAGTCATGCCAGTCACTGCAAATACCACATTCAGAAAAGTAGTGGTTGCACCACTGGCAAGGCCCTTCGTAGAGAAGCGGCGTAGCTTGAACCGGGATGCGCGTCCCAGCACGGAATGCATCTCGAAGAAGGCTGCGCCGCCAGTCTCCACTACGGGCAGTGATAAGCTGAGCGAAGCAAGAGCAATCCAGCGCGCGCGCGAGGGAGATCCGGAGGCGTTTGAATACCTCTATTGTTCGCATGGCCGGCGCGTATATGCGGTATGTTTGCGGATGGTAGGAAATACGACGGAAGCAGAGGATCTTACTCAAGAAACCTTCTTGCTCTTGTTTCGCAAAATTCACACGTTCCGTGGCGAATCGGCCTTTTCTACCTGGCTGCACAGACTGGCGGTTAATCTCGTGCTGATGCGTCTCCGCAAGAAGTCTCCACCAATCGTCTCGATCGAAGCGACTCCCGATCCAGAAGATGAGACGGCCTCACTAAGTATCGATGTCGGGAAGGCCGATTTGTTACTCGAAGGAGCGATCGACCGAATAAATCTCAAACGTTGCATCGCCCAGTTGCCCGCGGGCTACCGCTCAATATTTGTCTTGCACGACATTCAGGGGTACCAGCACAACGAGATTGCGGAGATATTGGGACGCTCGGTGGGGGATTCAAAGTCGCAGTTGCACAAGGCCCGCATGCGGCTACGTGAACTGCTCCACGAACTTCAGCGCGACAAAGTGCGTGCTGAGCGCCTGGCAGCAGCCAAAGTGCGATCCCGATCCAGCGCGGCTTTGCTCCCTCTAACGTCCTAGTGCTGGAGGAGGTATCGACCCTGGTTATCCTAATCAAGGTGCAGTAAGGCGCTATTAAGTATCGGTGCTACAACACTCGATATTGCGGGCGGACAGAAAGTGATGGTTCTAAGGTTTCTGTTACGCGTCGACGCCAAGTTGGCTGACATCGTGAGCGATCAAGAAATGTTGAAGGATGGGCCGATGCGAGGCACTTCGACCTTCGTTTACAGGTCAAAGCAAGAGGGGTTTGCATTTCGTAAGCAGTGGTTTGTACGTTTCTTACGCGGTCGGTTTCCCGCCGCTCGAGCATCCCGGGAATAAACGAACAACGCATTGGTATTCATACCTTGTGCGGGTTTATGGCTATTCGCTCAGGCCAGGTACGGCGCTCTTTTGCCCCGTATCGCGTGGCGGAGGTGTCTGGCCCCACGTACATCTTCAGTTCCAATTTTTAACCTTAAAGGGGGATTCGATGGATCAGGTTCGTTCGGACGGAGGAAGTCTATTTTGGAAAACCATGGCGTGTGTTTCCGCCATGACGCTGGTATCGGCGATGCTTCTGCCCGGCGCGGCATCGGCGCAGGAGAGAGAAGCGGGGGGAGAGGGCAGGCTGTTGCGCGCTGGGAGTGGTCCCGGACCAGCAGCCAACGGGCCCGGTCCCGGATGCAACATCATTCCACCCCTGGCCTCGATCGGAACGAAGGTCGACATTTCACAGTTTCCGCCGCCCGACTCGCTCACGAATCCGGCTCTGGCAGGGCCTGTCCAGCTCTTGAAATCCGGTAAGTTCGACATTCCCATCGAGCAGTTGACATCAATCAATGTTCCCGCTGGCAACCCCAGAGGAACGATCACCCTGCCCCTCTACAAGGGTGCGGTGAACACACCGTCTGGCCTGAAACCCGCGTGGTACATCATCCTTGACGCAGGCGATCAAGCAGAAGCGGAGCGCCTTGGCGTGAACTTCTCCAAGAAACTGCATAACGCAGGCGATGCCGCTCGCACCGCCACGCGCCGCGCCGACGGGACGTTTCTCTTTGACTCTGGTCTCGTGGACTTCCGTCCGGACCGCGAGGTTGTGGCCGGCTCTCAGGAGAAGCCCTTCCCACCCAGCGTCGCGCAACCCGGCTCGGTCGGCGATGAGGACTATAGCCCACTGGTGTTCGTCGACGGCATCATTTACGACGCGCCCGTCGTCGCCGCTGCCGTAGACGATGCACTTATAAATTTTCCGAACGGAAATCCCAACTACGGCCTCGTGCATGATCAGGTAGTCGCTATTGATCCCACGAACCGGACCGTCACACTGTCTCTCATCAACGGATATAGCTTTGGCAAGCCCGTCTTCTACATCTCCACTGAATCCAGTGATCCTACTGTATCGGCTATTGAGGGGAATACCTTCGCACCGCGTTTGCGCAGAATCGAAACCGGGGTCGATGACATCAGTCGTAGCGCCGTAGAGCGAATCTTCATCGCTACGAACGGCGAGACAAAAGGCGGTTGCCAAAATCCGCAGCGTCAGGGTTTGGGCGCCGCTCTCCTGGACGGACATCGTCCGAACAATACATTCGGTGGCATTCCCACCACGGCCACGGATTACAGCCCCGTTTGGGACGCGAATGTTTATGAGTGGACCGAAGAAGCCATCGAAAAGGGCTATCGCGGTCTCCTGACCGAAGAGTTCCGCATCCTAAAAATGGCGAGAGACGGATACATCACCGGACCGAATGGTGCCCCCTACGGAAGTTTTGGCCCAGTAATCGTGTGTGGCGTCGCCGCACGACTTAATTGATCGAAGTCAGCGTATGAGTGGGTGGCGGCTTGGGACTGCCAAGCCAGGCCGCTGCCGCGTTGTAAGCCAAAAACTATTTGGAGCGTGGTTTGTTTTTTCGTCCGAAGGTTCAAATCGAGAGCTTCGAGGCCGTGGCGATGCCGCATCTGACGGATCTATATCGCACGGCCTGCTTGCTCCTGCGTGACCGGCATGAGGCCGAAGACCTGATACAAGATACGTATTTGGAAGCATGGAAGTCATTTCATCGTTTCGTGATGGGTACGAACTGCCGGGCATGGCTCTTTAAGATCATGTTTCATCGTCTGCATCACGTACGGCGAAGGCTGGTGAAGACGTCGCGAGTCGTGACGATCGACGATCCGGATGGTCAGGTCGAGCTCGCGGCCGAGCCGGTTGTGCCTCAGGAAATTCGAGACGAGGACGTTTTGAATGCGCTAGCGAGGGTTGCCGTGGAATTTCGCGACATCGTCCTGCTCGCGGATGTTGAGGAGTTTTCTTATAAGGAGATCGCGGAAACTTTGAGAATCCCGCTGGGAACGGTGATGTCGAGATTGAGCCGAGGAAGGAAGCTCCTGCGGCAAGAGTTGGCGGAAGTGGCCCGGTCGTATGGTATCGACCCGCGTCCGAAGCAGGCTGGCGCAGCGGAGACCGCATGAACACGTTGAGTTTTGACTCCAAACGATGCGAGCGGATACGCCTGCAACTTGATTCATATCTTAGCAACGAACTTCTGGTGGAAACTGCGATCGAAATAGTGCGTCACCTGGAGAGTTGTGAAGCCTGCTCGCGCGATCTGGAATCACGTATGCGAGTTCGCGATGCGTTGCAGCGAGCTGTTGCCAAACAACCCGTGCCCGACTCCGTCCGTGCGGGTGTTCTGCGCAAGCTGCGTGAGTCTCAGCCTCGATCTCTGCCGAGCACAACCGGAAGGCGCTGGGCTGTCGGTCTGGCTGCTATTGCATTTCTTCTGTTCAGCCTGTTCGCCGGAGAGTGGTTAAGTTTGCGCCGTAGTGAACAGCTAATCGCAAGCATTCTGAAGCTTGGTGTAAGCGACCATCTGATTTGCGCTATAAAGGGCCACAACTATCCGGAGGTCGCCAATCCGCCGGACCAGATCCGGAACAAGCTCGGCGTTCGGTATGCTGTTCTGCTTCAGGTTGTCCAGGAGCGACTCCCTGGTTTTGAAGTTCTGGAAGGACATATCTGTTCGATACCCGGTAGCAACCGCAAGTACATTCATTTCATCACGCGGGGCCAGGGAACGATTCTTTCTGTAATTCTCACTGAAAGAAACGGAACTAACCTTCCGAAGGGACAATTACTGGCGAGTCCCGAGTCGGCTGGACTCAGCATCTACGAAGGTCATCATAGCGGGATGGAAATTGCGGGATTTGAGTCCGCGCAATATTTCGCTTTCGTTGTCTCTGACCTTAGTCAAAACCAGGTGCTGCAGCTTGCACGGGGCCTGGCTCCAGCCTTAAACGAGAAGCTTCATGTGACAGGACACATATTCATGCCAAGTGCGAATGACGGGGTTGCTGATTCATGAATCATTAGGCTACTTTGTCGGAACGGCGCGAGGATGAACGGCCTCGATGTCTCTATAACGAGCAAAATCCCGGTCATTGAAAGTCAGAATCCGCTTAACGCCATGTACTCGCATCGCAGCGAGCCAGCCGTGCATCGTGGACCTGAACGCCAGATACTCCATACGTGACCAGTAATTTCCGCCACTCTTCATGCACCGCCAGGCTGTCGGGAAGCAGTCGGAGCTTTTCTTCAAAGAATTTCGCCCGCCGGTCTGTTTCTTGAGGGGAAAGAGCGTAGCCGTTGCGGTCGATCGGGCGGGTACACGTGTTCCAGAATTCACCGATATTCCGCGAGGTATAGCAAAGCTCGCCATCGCGTCGAAGAATGGCTTCGATGGCGGAGACTACGAGAGGATAATCGTTGTGGTCCGGCTTAACCCAGCGGAGAAGGATGTTGCTATCGAGGAGGTACGGCGTCCCTGCCATCTAGCCGGTCCTCATAGAAACTTTCGCGCGAGAAGCTTTCAGTGGGTAAATTCGGCAGTTTTTCCGATCCCTCTGCCATGCCTTCAAGCATGTGGTGAAATTCATCGACCGTCAGTACACCGTGAGGCAGGGAACGCACAGTCAAAGCCTCTTTGAGAAGTCGCTCCGCCAGTTTCTCCAAAGGCACACCTTGAGAACGCCTCGGCAATGAGACGGGCTTCCATCTCTGGATTGAGTTCAACCCGAATGGTCATCGTAATGCGCCTCTATCAAATAGATTAGACGCGTTGGGATCGAAATACCAGCAGCAACATCCTTGTGCCAACCGAAAATCGAGGCTCGACGTTGCTATTTTATCTCAGGATACTTTTCCCCCTCCGCGCCAGGCAGTTTTGGGCACAGAGAGGCCCACGGCCCTCGTGGCCGGGTCAATCCCGTGGCGAACTCTATGTTCTCTGAGTTGATTGCACTTCGAGAAGAACCGTGAGTGCAGTTTGATGGAGTCGGGAGACAACGAGAGGGGACGACGGATAATTGGCCCTTGAGCCTCAATCACAGAGCAACCGAGTTGGGATCGGCTGCTCTCATTTTGATGGGATTTTTCGTCGAGTCGAAGAGAACAGCTCAACGCGAGGGCGGCGGCAACGACAACGAAGTTAGTATACATATCCAACTAACTTATCTGGCCTCGGGGGATCGCCATCTGGCGTCGACGCCCTTTCGGGCCGCTGGAGCAAACGGCATGGTCGACGCAACACCTCTAAACTCAAGCGCTTGCGAACGAAGTGAGCGGAGTCTAGAATCAAATTGGTGTCTCCTTTGGGGGCATTATCGTTTTGTCTTGTTGAGGCAGGAAGGCAAGGGGCGTTAATAAGATGTACAAAAACGATGGTCGCGTTCTAGTAATAGGGGAGAGTGGTTCCGACAACGCGACACCTTCACGAATCAACATTGATGCGACGAACCGGCGAAATTCAGGTAGACTACAATGCAAGAACAACGCAAAATTCTCGGATTGTTTTACAGGGAGCCGTAAGTCCTTTATTATCAAGGGCCGAGGTAGCTCAGTGGTAGAGCAGCCGATTCGTAATCGGCAGGTCGTGGGTTCAACTCCCACTCTCGGCTCCAGATTCGTGAGCGGCCTGAGACATAGGTAACACATTGTACCGGCTACATAGGTAACGCTCTTGCGCCCAACGGGTTGTCGGGCGATTGGAGCCCGTCCTTCCAACTTACTGCGTTCGGATTGAGATGTAACAGAAACCTGCCGGACTATTTTCCCCTCGGGTTTCGTCCTCGATTGAAAGCTCAGCAGATCCAAGGATCCGTCAAAGTGGAGCTGCCGCTTGGCGTAGTCAATACAGCGGCTGTAAGAACTATGGACAAGACCTGCCGTTCAGGCGAACGTTACGCCGGACGGATTTGCCGAAACGATTGTAAGCAGCGGCGCACGGTATCAAGTTCCGTAAATCGGCTGCCTTCCTGCTCAATCAGGTAGTACTCGACTCCGCCCCCACTCTCGGCCGCGTCCAAAATATTTTTCCAATCGGCGGCACCTTCCCCAAACAGAACCTTGTAACCTTTCTCCGCGTCCGACGACCAGTCCTTCAGATGGAGCGAGCGGATTCGCCCCGGATTCGCGCGAATCCACGCCGCCGCATCGGAGCCCGCTTCAAGGCAAGTGCCCACATCCAGCTGCAGCATGACGGAGGGCTTCGTATTTTTTGCCAGGATTTCCATCGGGCGCTGGCCGTCAATCGCCGTGAACTCCAGCCTGTGATTGTGGTATCCGGCTTTCAGTCCGGAAGTCTCCAGTTGATCGGCCGCAGCATTCAGCGCGTCGGCAACCGTCTTCCAGCCGTCCAGGCCAGGCTTTGGTTTCGCCGAGGCCATGACCACGTATTTGCCGCCCAGAATCAGATTCAAGTCGCGCGCCTTCGGGAGATTTTCTTTGCTGAAGTATGAACTGTCGTTGTGCGTTGAGAAGCATCGAATACCGAGATCGTCCAGAAGCTTTCTCATCTGTTTGGCTTGAGCTTCGGACCATTCGAAATAGGGCGCATAGAATTCAACGCCCTGGTATCCCATTTCCGCGACGGCGCGAACCGTGCCCTCAGGATCTTTTTTGAATTCCTCGCGCACAGAATAGAGTTCCAGTCCGGTGGGAATCGATTTCGCGGCGCGGGCCGAAAGCGCCCATGGCAGCATCGCCGAAAAAGCAATAAACGACCGCCGCGAAAGTGTGTGTTGTGTCATGGCTGCATCCTCATGCTCGGGCGCAATCGTAACAAAAGCTCAATCCGCGTGCGACAGGGCCTTCACCGTCTCGCGCCCGGGCACGAGACTCCGCACGATCACGTACAGGACGGGAATGAAAACGAGGTTCAGCGTAGTCGCGGCAATCATTCCGCCAAAGACGGTCGTCCCCACGGAAATGCGCCCCGCGCGCCCCGCGCCCTGCGCCAGCACCAACGGCACAACGCCGAGGATGAACGCCAGTGAAGTCATCAAAATCGGACGCAACCGGATGCGGGCCGCTTCCACAGCGGCTTCCACAACCGTCATGCCTTGCCCGCGTAATTGCTCCGCGAACTCCACGATCAAAATCGCGTTCTTGCTCGCGAGCCCGATCAGCATCACCAAACCAATTTGGCAATAAACGTCGTTCTGCAATCCACGCAGAGCCTGCGCGCCAATCGCTCCGAGAATCGCAACGGGCACGGCCAGCAGCACGATAAATGGAAGCACGTAGCTCTCATATTGTGCTGCCAGCGTCAAGTACACCACCACCACGCCCAGCGCGAAAAGAATCAGCGCTTTTCCTCCGGACTCGATTTCCTCCAGCGACAATCCGCTCCATTCGAAGGTCATGCCGTTCGGCAGGACCTTCTTCGCCAGGGCTTCCATCGCTGCGATGCCTTCGCCGGAACTGTGGCCCGCCGCCGCCGCTCCGTTAATCTCGGCGGAGCGAAAAAGGTTGTAGTGCGGGATAACCTGAGGATTCGCAGTTTGCTCGACAGTCACCAGGTTGTCGAGCGAAATCATCTTTCCGGTATCCGAGCGCAAATAGTATTGCCGGATGTCCTTTGGCTGTGATCGGTATTTGCTGTCAGCCTGGACGTATACGCGGTAGGAGCGGTTATTGAAATCGAAATCGTTCACGTAGACCGAGCCCATGTAAACTTGCAGGGCGTCCGTAATCTGGCTAAGCGGCACCATCAGGCTCTTCGCTTTTTCACGGTCGATGCGCACCAGGTATTGCGGGTCGTTAGCCGTAAAGCTGGTGAAGAGACCCACGATGTCTTTGCTGGCGTTTCCTTCTGCAGCCAGCTTGTTCGCCGTCTCCGCGATCGTCTGCAGAGAGTTGCGGCCAAGATCCTCCAGCTCAAACTGGAATCCGCCAAATTGTCCGAGCCCGAACACGGCCGGTGGATTGAATGGAACCACGATCGCTCCTGAAACCGCAGAGAGAGAGCCCCGCAAACGCCCAATTGTCGCCGCAGCCGAGTGGACCGTGCCTTTGCGTTTCTCAAAAGGCCTCAGGTTCGCGTACAGCATTGCCTGATTCGAAGCTGAGCCCGCGGCCCCGAATCCAACAATCGTGAAAACACCGTCGATTTCCGGATCCCGCGAGATGACTTCTTCCGCCTTGCTGCAAACATCGCGCGTGTAGGTCAGCGAGGCGCCTTGCGGCGCTTGCACGATGAACATCAGGTAGCCTTGATCGTCTTCCGGGATGAACGCGCGTGGAACGCGTTGATAGAGCCAGTAGGTGCAGCCGAGCAGCGCAAAAAAGAGCAGCAGGGTGGCCAGCCGCCAATTCAGAGCCCTTCGAATAGCGGCTTGATAAAGACTCGCGCCGGCGTTAAACGCGCCGTTGAATAGTTTAAAAAAACGTGCCTTGGCGCGCTCCCGGTGCTTGCCCAGAAAAATTGCCGATAGCGCTGGTGTCAGCGTAAGCGCGTTGAACGCCGAGATGGACACGGAAAAAGCGATCGTCAGCGCGAACTGCCGGAAGAGAATTCCGGTCGTTCCCGGAAATAGCGCGACCGGCACGAACACTGCCACCAGCACGAGCGACGTCGCCACCACCGCCCCTGCGACCTCTTTCATCGCCACGGACGCCGCGTTGTGCGGCTCCGTAATCCCCTCAACGATGTGCCGCTCCACGTTCTCAATCACCACGATCGCGTCATCCACCACCAGCCCCGTTGCCAGCGTGATCCCAAATAGCGTCAACGTGTTGATCGAGAAGCCCAGCAATTTCACGAAAACGAATGTGCCGATCAGCGAAACCGGAATGGTGATCGCCGGGATGAACGTGCTCCGCCAGTCCTGCAAGAACACGTAAATTACGATGATGACTAAGGCGATGGCTTGCAACAACGTGATCAGCACGTCGCGTATGGACTCACCGATGACCGTCGTGGTATCAAACGCTACTGCCGCCTTCAGCCCGGGAGGAAAATTCTTCGAAAGCCGCAGCAATTCCTCTTTTGCGGCCTTGTCCACATCCAGTGCATTGGCGCCGGGTAGCTGCGTGACCGCAAGGCCCACTGCGTCATGCCCGTTGAATCGAAGCAGCGTTCCGTAATTCTCCGCGCCCAGCTCTGCGTGACCGACATCCTTCAATCGCACCAGCGTCCCGTCGGTGCCCGTCTTCAAAACGATTTTGTCGAACTCCGACGCTTCGCTGAGCCGTCCCACCGCCCGCACGCTGATTTGGTAGGACTGGCCTTCCTGCGAAGGCGGCTGCCCGATTTGCCCGGCCGCGACTTGCACGTTCTGTTCTTGCAACGCGCTGAGCACGTTCGTTGCTGTCAATCCGCGCTCCGCTAACTTTGCGGGATCGAGCCACAACCGCATGGCATACTTGCGCTCGCCGAAAATGATCGCGTCGCCAACTCCTTTGACGCGCTTGAGCGCATCTTTGACGTACACGTCCATGTAGTTGCTTAGGAACAGGCTGTCGTATTGCCCTTCGGAATAAACGCCTGCGCCGAATACGAATCCGCCGATTTGTTTAGTGATGATGATTCCTGTGTTTTTCACTTCGTTCGGCAAACGCCCAAGCGCCTGGTTCACGCGGTTCTGGACGTCCACGGCAGCCAGGTCCACATTCCTGGTTACGTCAAAGATCACCGTGATCTGGCTCGTTCCGTCGTTGCCGCTCGTCGAGCTCATGTACTTCATGCCCTGTACGCCGTTGATGGCTTGTTCCAGCGGAATGGTGACGGCGGATTCGACGGTCTGCGCGTTGGCCCCGATGTAGCCGCTGCTGACGATCACTTGCGGCGGCGCCAGATCCGGTAATTCTGTGATGGGAAGCGTGGGGATGGAGATTGCGCCTGCAAGAATGATGAACAGCGCACACACTGTGGCAAAAACGGGCCGCTGGATGAAGAAGTCAACAAACAAGGCCGGAGTCCGCCTTTTCTGGGAATGGAATGTCGCTGCTCATGAGTCCGCGGTGGTTAGCGGCCGGAACTGCTTTGGCCCTTGTTCTGGATTTGCTCCGTGACCGGCGTGCCGTCCTGCAAAAATTGCGTCCCGGAAGTAATCAAGTGATCTCCGGCCTTAAGTCCGTCGAGAACCACAAAATCATTGCCGACGGTATCGCCAAGCTTCAGAGGTTTCTGCCGCGCCACGGTTCCTTTGCCTTCGTTAACGGCTACGAAGGCGAAGAACTGGCCATTGATGCGCAGCACCGCCAGCACGGGAATCACCGGGCCCTCGTGAACGCCCCAGGTAATTTGCGTCCTTACTTGCTGTGCAATGCGGAGCTTGGCCTTGCCGTTTTCGAATGTCGCTTTCGCCAACACGGTTTGCGTATCGGTATCCACTTGCGGCGAAACAAAGCTGATGCGCGTATCGATGCTCGTTCGGCTGTTGTTGTCCAGGATTCGAACGGGAAGACCGAGCTTCAGGCCTTTCGCACGTTCGGCAGGAACGTAAATATACGCTTCCAGCTCGCCCGGCTCGTCCACGGTGGTAAGCAGAGTGGCAAACGTCACACGGTCTCCCACTCGTACGGGAACATCTCCGACAATTCCGTCCCGCGGCGCAGTCACGCTGTAATAATGGAGTTCCACTTTTTGCTGCCGCACTTGTTCGTCGCTCGCTTTTGCCTGTGCCAGCGCCGCATCATAGCCGGTCTGCGCATTGTCCAGCTCCTGCTTGCTGATCACTCCGGCGTCAAATAGTTTCTGCGCTCGCTCCAGCGAAATCTTGGCATAGCGCAGGTTCGCTTCCTGTGCTGCGCGCGACGCTTCCTGGCTGTTCACCGTAGCTTCCTGTTTTAGCGGATCGATTTGGAGGAGCGGCGTTCCCGCCTCCACGCGGTCGCCGGACTTCACGAAAATCCGCGTAATTTGACCCTCCACTTGCGGATTGATCGATGCAGAGTGCCGCGATTTCAGGATGGAAAGATATTCCGTCGTATCCGGGATTTTTACCGCAGGCGCAATCTGCACCTGCACAGGCACGGCAGGCGCGTTTGCTCCTGGTGCGCTGTCAGCCGCGCTTTTCTGGCAACCGCACACAAATACTCCGGCCGCCAGCGCCAGCAGCGAAGCTTGTCGCCATCGCGCGGCTATCCCTGTGGTCTCGCAGCGGATCGATGCACTGGGGCGCATGCTGGTTTACCTGAACTTAAATAGTACGATACCGCGGAACAGGAGCAAAATGGAAAGGGTCCGTCTATTGGACGCAGAGAAAGGCTGTTAGTTACGTGGGGGTTCCCGGCGGTAGGCTTAGTAAAAATCTCGGGAATCGATTCTCTTGCTGGAAAGTCCAAGTTGCAGCACGTCCATCTGTTCCGGCCGGTCAAAGACTTTTCCCGGAAAAAGCATTTTCGTCAGCACGCGCACGCCGCCAAACGCCGCGCCCAGCACCACCGCCGCCACCATGAACAACACCGTCGCAAGGATAATCACGATAAGCCTGTTGATCAGCGGCGGGTCCGTGACCGTCTGGTGCGGCTCGTTCCAGGTCACCTCTGTTTCGTAATTCACCGCGCGCCGCAGCGAATCGCCATACTTCGTTGAGGACGGCTTCAATACCACGGAGAGCAGCGAAGCCTTGCGTTCAATGCTCGTTCCCGCTTGTTTCGCCCCGGGAGAAATCGCCTCCTCCAAATGCCGCAAATGCTGCTCCGCCAATTGCGGCGTGGGATAGTCGAGCAACAGCAGCACGGCTTCCTCTTTCCCCTCGCGGTATTGCGCCAGCATCGCTTCCGCGTTCATATTGAATCCGGCTTCGTTCACCAGATTCACGAACTCGTCGCGCTTCAACGCGGCAATCGCATTCCGGAACGCCGCAGGCCCTCGCGCATATCTCTGCGTCCCGTCGCTGAATCCCTGCGGCAGATACGTGCGAATCGGCGGCAGCGGCGTCTGGTCCGCGTGCGCGCTCACCGCGTTCACCAGCGTTACCAAATCCGCCGTGGAAATAGCCGTCGTCGGCCGGACTTCAAGAATCGAGCTGCCTACTAGGGCAAACAGCCGGTCGCCATCCACGGCGGAAGTCCTGTTCAATGTCGAGGGATGCATTTCCGGACGAATCAGCGCCGTGTACATTTCGTACGCGCTGCTGGGATCATGATATTTCTGCAGATTTACCTGGATTTTGGCGCCGCTGGAAGAGTACTCACAGAATTCGCCGGGCGCGCGACCGGTTTCCTTCCATAGGTCCAAGTAATTCGACGCAGCTTCCGTTTCCACCCACATCGGCCCAGGCTGGCCGGACCAACCTGCGAAACGAGCGGGAAGTTTCTGTTGCTGCTGGGCGGACGAATTCGGCGAGGCGGCAAGCGCCAGCGACAGCGCGACAATGAAACGAAATTTTCGCATCCCGGCTTCTATTAGACACCAACAACCTAGTTTTGGTTGCGAGATTGTTCAACGGCTGTGGCTGGGCGAACGCCCGGTTTGGCCGGCAAATTCATCGTAACGCTGTTCATACTCTCCAGATAGCTGGCCACGCCCTGGTACAGCCCTTCCGCCACCTTTTGCCTTTGCTCCGGTTTCTTCAGCAATTGCTCGTCGGCAGGATTGCTCAGGAACGATATCTCCGTCAGGATCGACGGCATGGCTGCGCCAATCAGCACCACGAAAGGAGCTTTCCGCACGCCGCGGTTCTTCACCGGCTTGGTCGTCTTTTGAATCCGCCTCGAAAGGGAATCCTGGATGTCCTCGGCAAGTTCCTTGGACTCGTCAATTTTTTCCGTCCGCGTGATTTTCAGCACCAGGTCTTGCAGGTCGTGCACACCTCCCTGCGCCGTGGCGTTCTCGCGCGCCGCCACTTCCATCGCCTCCGCCGACCCTTTGAGGTTCAGGTAATACGTCTCAATACCGCGAGCCGCGTGATCCCGGCTCGAATTCGCATGAATGGAAATAAACAGGTCTGCCTTGGCCTGGTTGGCGATGTTCGTCCGCTCTTCCAGAGGAACAAACGTGTCGTCTGAGCGCGTATACACCACGTCCGCACCGGGCAGCCGCTGCTCGATAATTTTCCCCAGCCGCAGCGCCACGTCCAGGCACAAATCTTTCTCCATCAAGCCCGTTGGGCCGATCGTACCGGTGTCGTGGCCGCCGTGGCCCGGGTCGATCACGATTCTTCCAATTTTCAAGCCTAGCGTGCGGGTCAGCGTAGACTGCCCGTCGCGCGTTGGCTGCGGAATGCTTGCTGGCCGGACCAAGTCCGGCTTCGCGCTTACGCCTGCTGCTTTCAACGGTTTCGATTTGGAGTTTTTCGCGGCCGGAGGCGCATTGCGCGCCACCGCGGAAGAACTATCCCCCACGCTTGAACCGTTACTTCCAGCTGTACCTCCGTTAGTCGCGCCGGCGTTAGCCGCACCGTTATTAATCGTCGTATTTATCGCGCTCTTCGCATTCGCCACTATCTTTTGCAAAGGAGAAGCAGCTTCCGCCGCCGGTTCCTTTCCCGAGCCATTCTGAGCGGTTTGCATTCCGCCGCCGGCTGTTGCGCTCTTGTTCGCGTCTTCCGCGCCTGTTTCCTGCGCGGGTTTTTCTTTTGCAGTGCGTACTGGTGCCGCCGAAGAGTCCCCAAATAAATCAATCAAAAGCTGCGGCGGATTGCCGGACAGCAAAGCGGCATAATTCTTAACTCCATTTACGTCCAGCACCACGCGCACCACACCGTTGTGATTTTGCGCCACGCGCACCGCCAACAGCAGGCCGCCGTCCACGTGGATGTTCGCGCGCGCCGCTTGCGGCGTCAGCCGCGCCGAGTGCAAATCGAAAAAGATGCGCTCGGGGTTCGCGATGCGGCCCGAAGTGTATTGCACCCTGTCCTCGAGGTCGATGGTCACTCGCGTCGCGTCGCCGTTGGCAGCCGCGCGAATCCGCTGCACCTGCGGTATCGCTCGCGGCCCCTTGCTGCTGACGGATTTGTCCCCGGAGTGTGCCGGCGCGTCCGCGCGCGGTTCCTCAATGCTCGGCCATACCGTCTTTACATTGGAAGCGGGAGCCACGCTGCTCGCGTCAGGCGGTGCGTCGCCATTCTGCAGCAGCGCCAATTCTGCCAGCGCTTCTTGCGCCTCGCGTTTTCTCGGCGAGCGCGGATAGCGTTTCAAGAAATCTTCATACGTTTTCTTCGCCAGCGCCGAATCCCCCAGATGTTCGCGCTGCAGCTTCGCCGTTCGCAGCATTGCTTCCTGGCAATACTTGTTCGTCGGATATTCGCGAACCAGGAATTGGTAAGTGTCCGCCGCTGACTGGTAGTAGCCCCGCCCAAACCGGTCGCCCATCTCGGTGTAAAGTTCCGCAACGGCCAGCAGGGAATCAGGGACTTCCGGAGCTCGCGGCGTAATCATGGCCACGCGGCGATAGACCAACACCACTTGTTTGTAATCCGAGAGGGTACGCTTTTCGGCGGGTTTGCTGTTCAATGCCGCGCGCTGCTCTTCCGCACGCGCAAATTGCGCGGCAGCCGACTGGCGCTTCAACGAGGCGGTGGCAGCGGCTTCCGCATTGGTTTTCGCCGGCGCCGCAGAAACAAAAAACAGCGCTGCGCTCAGCGCCGCAAAAACAGGCGAAAGACGGGCGAAGCTCGTTCGCAAAATTTTTTCCGCCCCAAACATCAACCAGCATCCCCCAAACGTCGTGGCGGCAACACGCCACTCACTTCAGAAAAAGCCAAACTCCAAAGAATTCAAACTTCCGAGGCGCCAATTTCGCGCTCCCGGAAAACCGAAAAAGCTGCCAACCGCTTGCAGCTCTCTCTATTCGTTGGTGAATATGATGCGGCCTTCTGGCGTGACGTCTTTGTGGATCGCGTGGGAACCGACGTAAGCGCCAGCAAGACGTCCTGAGCCCGGCCGGAAGTAGGCGTTCTGTACTTTCTGCACATAGTTCCGCGTCTCTCGGTACGCGGGGACGCCGTGAACTCGGTCCACAGCACCCTCACCCGCATTGTACGCCGCCAGGGCCAGGTCGAGGTTGCCATTGTATCGTTCTAGCAACCACTTCAAATGTTTAACCCCGGCGTCGATATTTTGTTGCGGGTCGAACACGTCATAGGCTCCGTATCGTTGTGCCGTCGTGGGAATCAACTGCATCAATCCGCCGGCGCCTTTGTGCGACCACGCCTTGGGATTCCAGTTCGATTCCGTTTCGATCACCGCGCGGACCAGTGCAGGATCCACGCGATGGCGGTCCGCCGCTTCCCGTACGATTTTTTCGACGCCGTCGCGGCCCATGTCCAGGGCCAGACGGCTGCGTCCCGTAAAAGAAGTTTCGGAGGGCAAGTAGATGCTGGTGCGCGGCTTCGCGGCAGAGAGCTTCGGTGATGGCGGTTCGGCGTTCACGAAAAACTGCCGACCGTCATCATTCAGGACCTTGGCGATCTGCGCGTTCGCACCATTCGCGAAAAACGATGCGAAGAAAATCGCGCAAAAAACCAACGTGGTCCTAATTAGCCCTGCCGTGTTTGCCGTGCGTCTCATCGTTCGTCTATTACCCTGACGACTATTGCCCGGTCTTGCCGAGCCTGCCTTGGGGAAGGCGACAACAATGTTGGAACCTACTACACAGCAGACAGTTTTTCACCATTGACGTTTTACCGTCAATGTTCCTTCCGTACTAGGGCCCCCCACCCGAGCGGTCTACCCAAAAGGAGGTCGCCTGGCGGTGGCTGGCTCACTTGCTACTCCGCGCTTTCGGGACCATCAACTGACTCCCGAAGACACGGTTCTGGCGCAACCCCATTATAACAAGGGCTCTAGCAGGGAGGGGATGCTTAGTAGGGCACTTTTTAGGCCAGCTGTGTCTTTTGCGCCAGCCTCCGCAAGGTCGGGCCGTCCGCCCCCTGAACCGCCTAGCTGTTTGGCCAGTGCCTGTATCAGTTTGCCAGCATGGACTTTAGCGGTCAGGTCCTTGGTCACCCCGGCGATCAGGGCCACTTTCCCGTTCTCCGGCATGCCCAGGGCAACCACGCCGGAGCCCAGTTTCTGCCGCAGGCTGTCCACCAGCTGCCTAAGTCCTTCGCGGTCAACATTTTGCACTTCTGCGGCAATAAGCTTAACCCCTTTTACAACTTGCACGCGGCCGGCGAGCTCGTCGATTTGGCTGAGCGCCCCCTTACGCTTCTGCGTTTCCAGCTCCCTTTCGAGCTGTTTGGCGGTCTGGGAGAGCTTCTCAACCTGGGTCAGGATGCCATCTTCGCCTACATTGAGCTGGCTGGCTAGCTGGCGCAGGATGTCGGCTTGCTTTTGAAAATGCTGCAGCGCGCCGATACCGGTCACGGCTTCGATGCGGCGAACGCCCGCGGCTACGGACTCTTCGCTCACGATTTTGAGCACGCCGATATCGCCAACGCGCTGCACGTGCGTCCCGCCGCAAAGTTCCTTGGAATAGAAGCCGCGAGCGGCACGCGGATCGGGAATGGTCACCACGCGCACGTTTTGCTCGGGATACTTGTCGCCGAAAAACGCCAGCGCGCCGGAGGCCAGCGCTTCTTCGAGCGACGTGACGTTCGTCTCGACCTCGGTGTTCAGGCGAATCTCGTCGTTCACCTGCTGCTCGATGTCGCGCAGCTCTTCCGCGTCCACGTGAGCGAAGTGTGAAAAATCAAATCGCAAGCGGTCGGGGGCATTCAGCGAGCCGGATTGTTTTACGTGCGTGCCAAGAATATTGCGCAGCGCCGCATTCACCAGATGCGTTCCCGTGTGATTGCGGATGATGCGCGCGCGTCGCTCCGCATCGGCAACAACTGCAACGCGATCGCCCACGCGCAGCGTTTCCTTGGCCACAACTTTGTGCGCAACGAGTCCAGCGACGGGATAAAACGCGCCCTTCACTTCCGCGAGCAGTTGCGATTCGGAGTTGTCGTAGAGCGCACCGGTGTCAGCCATCTGCCCGCCCGACTCCGCGTAAATCGCAGTGCGGTCCAGAACGACTTCGCCGGATTCGCCT